>Ga0222423_1000083_pt1 | contig 97045 bp, 89 predicted proteins | sample 3A0metagenome_FD_182472 | JGI IMG/M metagenome (GOLD analysis project Ga0222423, IMG submission 182472) | Enriched microbial communities from leaf-cutter ant dump, University of Wisconsin, Madison, United States - 3A0 (version 2) | ecosystem: Environmental > Terrestrial > Nest > Insects nest >...
ATGGACTGGGCGGCCTGGTGGTCGTCCGCCACGGCGCGCAGCGCGCGGCCCGTGCCGGTCTTCTGGAAGAACAGCGAGAGCAGCACCACGAGCACGGCGGCGATGGCGGCGGCGATCACGTCTTCCTGATTCACCAGCACGCCGCCCTCGAACACCGAGTCGAGCACGAACACCGGATCCTTGGGCATGCCGATGTCGATCGTATAGATGTCGTTGCCAAACAGCGCCTGACCCAGGCCTTCGAGGAAGTAGGTGATGCCCAGCGTGGCCATCAGCAGCGTGGCGCCCTCCTGGTTCACGAGGTGGCGCAGCACCAGCTTCTCGATGAGCCAGGCGCACACGAACATGACCGCGCCCGCGATCACGAACGCCGCGAGGTTGGCCACCACCAGGTTCTCGATGCCGGTCCACGCCGGGATCCACTCGGCGAAGCGCGCCATGGCCAGGGCCGCGAACAGCACCATGGCGCCTTGCGCGAAGTTGAACACGCCCGAGGCCTTGAAGATCAGCACGAAGCCCAGGGCCACCAGCGAGTACAGCATGCCGGCCATCAGGCCGCCGATCAGGGTTTCGAGAAAGAAAGCCATGGTTGTTCCTCCCCTCAGTGGCCTGCGCCCAGGTAGGCGCGGATCACGTCTTCGTTGTTGCGTACGTCGTCGGGCGCGCCGTCGCCGATCTTCTTGCCGTAGTCGAGCACCACCACGCGGTCGGATATGTCCATCACCACGCCCATGTCGTGCTCGATGAGCACGATGGTGGTGCCGAACTCGTCGTTCACGTCGAGGATGAAGCGGCACATGTCCTGCTTTTCCTCCACGTTCATGCCGGCCATGGGCTCGTCGAGCAGCAGCACCTGCGGCTCCATGGCGAGCGCGCGGCCCAGGTCCACGCGCTTTTGCAGGCCGTAGGGCAGCTGGCCCACGGGCGTCTTGCGGTAGGCCTGGATTTCGAGGAAGTCGATGATGTGCTCGACGAACTCGCGGTGCGCGATTTCTTCCTTTTCCGCCGGGCCGATGCGCAGCGCCTGCAGCAGGATGTTGCTTTTGATCTTCAGGTTGCGGCCCGACATGATGTTGTCGATCACGCTCATGCCCTTGAACAGCGCGAGGTTCTGGAAGGTGCGCGCCACGCCCATCTCGGCCACCTGGCGGCTGCTCATGTGCGTGAAGGTCTGGCCCCGGAAGGTGATGGAGCCCTCGCTGGGCGTGTACACGCCGTTGATGCAGTTGAGCATCGAGCTCTTGCCCGCGCCGTTGGGACCGATGATGGAGCGGATCTCGTGCTCGCGCACGTCGAAGCTGATGTCGGTCAGCGCATTCACACCGCCAAAGCGCAGGCTGATGTTCTTGACGTCCAGAATGACGTCGCCGATCTTCTTGCTGGTCATGGGTGCTGGGCCTTTCAGGCGGCGGCGCGCGCGGCGGGGAAGGTCTTGGCGTCGGTGATCTTGAGCGTGGCGCTGACACTGCCCTTGCGCCCGTCCTCGAACTTGACCTGGGTTTCTATGAACTGCTCGGCACGGCCCGTGTAGAGCGCGTCGATCAGCACGCCGTACTTGTCGGCGATGAAGCCCCGCCGCACCTTGCGCGTGCGCGTCAGCTCGTCGTCGTCGGGATCGAGTTCCTTGTGCAGCACCAGGAAGCGCGCCACCTGGGTGTCGGCCATGCCTGCTTCTGTGGCCAGGCTGGCGTTGACCTGCGCGATGCAGTCGGCCACCAGGGCAATGACCTGGGGCTTGGATGCCAGATCTACGTAGCCGCCGTAGGGGATGCCCTGGCGTTCGGCCCAGTTGCCCACAGCCTCGTAGTCGATGTTGATGAAGGCGCACACCGTGTCGCGCTGGTGGCCGAAGCACACCGCCTCCTTGATGTGCGCGAAGAACTTGAGCTTGTTCTCGATGTAGTTGGGTGCGAACATCGCACCGCCGGCCATCTTGCCCACGTCCTTGGCGCGGTCGATGATGCGCAACTGCCCGTGCGCGTCGATCACGCCGGCGTCGCCCGTGTGGAACCAGCCTTCGGCGTCGATCACCTCGGCCGTGGCATCGGGGCGCTTGTAGTATTCCTTGAGCACCGACACGCCGCGCACCAGCACCTCGCCGTTGTCGGCGATTCTGAGCTCGATGCCCGGACCGGCCTTGCCCACGCTGTCGAGCTGCACTTCGCCATTGCGCTGCAGGCAGACGTAGGCGCAGGTCTCGGTCTGGCCGTAGAGCTGCTTCAAATTGACACCGATGGAGCGGAAGAACCGGAACAGATCCGGCCCGATAGCCGCGCCCGCCGTGTACGCGATGCGGATGCGTGACAACCCCATTACGTTGCGCAGCGGGCCGTAGATGGCCATATCCGCCAGGCGGTACTTGAAGCGATCCCAGGCGCCCACGGGCTTGCCGTCCAGGATGTCGGCGCCCACGCGCCGCGCCAACTGCATGCAGCGCTCGAACAGCCAGCGCTTGGCGGCAGCCGCGTCTTCCATGCGGATGGACACCGAGGTCAGCATGCCTTCGAACACGCGCGGCGGGGCGAAGTAATAGGTGGGTCCGATCTCACGCATGTCGATGGCCACCGTGCCGGCCGACTCGGGGCAGTTGATGGTGAAGCCCGCCACCATCCATTGCGCGAACGAGAACAGGTGGTCGCCGGCCCAGGCGGGAGGCAGGTAGGAGATCACGTTCTCGCTGGCCTGCAGGTGGTCGACCTCGATGCCGCCGCGCGCCGACGTGATGAAGGCGTCGTGCGTCAGGCACACTCCCTTGGGTTTGCCCGTGGTGCCCGAGGTGTAGAGGATGACCGAGACATCATCTCCCTTGTTCTGCTGCAGCAGCGCCTCCCATGCACCCGGATGCGCCTTGTCCCACTGCGCGCCGCGCTCGACCAGCTCGGCGGTGCCGATCAGCCCCGGCTGGTCGTAGTGGCGCAGTCCCCTGGGGTCGTCGTAGATGATGTGCTCGATGGCGTGGCCCAGTTCGCGCACCTCCAGCAGCTTGTCCACTTGCTCCTGGTTCTCGGCAAAGGCGAAGGCGATGCCGGCGTCGCCGATCACGAAGGCCATCTCGCTGGCGACCGCGTCCTGGTACAGCGGAATCGGCACGCCGCCCACGCTTTGCACCGCCAGAAAGCCCATGTAGACGTGGGGCCGGTTGTCGCTGATGAGCGCCAGGTTCTGTCCCCGGGCAAAGCCCAGCGACAGCAGGCCGCAGGCCATGTGGCGCACCTCGGCGGCGGCGGCCTGCCAGCTCCAGGTCTGCCAGATGCCGTATTCCTTCTCGCGCAGGGCGGCGGCGGCGGGACGCTGCGCCGCGTGCTGCAACAGCAGGTGGGGGAATGTGGTCGTCACTCCAGCTCCTATCGTGTTCATGGACGTGCAGTGCGCGCGGCGCGAAACCAGCGCGTGCTGCAAATTTGCAAGCCATGGTAGGAATGACTTTGACGTTTTTTTGTCTGTGTGATGACAATTTCGGGGTTATTCCTCAGGGGTCAAACCCTGAAGCGCGCCCATTCTGTACAAGCGGGCGAAATCGCCACCGCATGCGGCGGCGCATGTGCGCGGGGCGGTATCCTCGCCACCCATGTACGCCCCGTTCTTCGGACTCGACCACGCTCCGTTCTCCATCGCCCCCGACCCTCGCTATCTGTTCATGAGCGAGCGTCACCGCGAGGCACTGGCGCATCTGCTGTACGGGCTGGACGGCGGCGGCGGCTTCGTGCTGCTGACCGGCGAGGTCGGCACCGGCAAGACCACCGTGTGCCGCTGTTTCCTGGAGCAGATGCCAAAGCACTGCAACGTGGCCTACGTCTTCAACCCCAAGCTCACCGTGCCCGAGCTGCTGCGCACGATCTGCGACGAATTCGGCGTGCCGCACCAGGCCGCATCCGGGGGCGTGGAGACAGTCAAGGACTGCCTCGACCCGCTCAACGCATTCCTGCTGCGCATGCACGCGGCGGGCCGCAGCAATGTGCTCATCATCGACGAGGCGCAGAACCTGGCGCCCGACGTGCTGGAGCAGTTGCGCCTGCTGACCAACCTGGAGACCAGCGAGCGCAAGTTGCTGCAGATCGTGCTCATCGGCCAGCCCGAGCTGCGCGCCCTGGTGGCCAGCCCGCAGCTGGAGCAACTGGCGCAGCGCGTAATCGCGCGCTACCACCTGGGGCGGCTGGGCGCGGCGGAGACGTACCAGTACATAGCCCACCGCATGAGCGTGGCCGGCCTCAAGGGGCGGCTGCCGTTCCAGCCGCGTGCACTGGCACGCATCCATGCCCTCTCCAAGGGGGTTCCCCGGCGCATCAATCTGCTGTGCGACCGCGCTCTGCTGGGCGCCTATGCCGCCGGGGTGCACGAAGTCACCCCGGCCGTGGTGCGCCGGGCCGCGCGCGAGGTGTTCGGCGCTGGGGAGGACAGAGGCGCCGATGGCCGCAAGGGCGCCTGGCCTTGGCGCGCGCTGGCGGCCGGCGCGCTGGGCGGCGCGGCCGTGGCAGGGGCATTGGCCTGGGGCGCATGGCACATGGCGGGCGCCCAGCAGGCAACCCCGCCGCAGGCAGAGCCTGCCAAGGCGGCCGTTGCAGACGCGCCGGCACCCGCCCCGGCAGCCACTGCCGCGCAGCCGCCGGCGCCTTCGTCGCTGGAGCAGTTCCTGGCGGCGCAGCCGCAGGGAATCGATGCGGCCTGGGGTTTGCTGGCGCAGGCCTGGCAGGTGCAGGTCGAGCCGCGGGCGCAGCAGCCCTGTGCCGAACTGGCCCTGGCGGGCCTGCGCTGCTATCGCAACGCCGCCGCCAGCCTGGATCTGCTGCGCCGGCTCGACCGGCCGGCCGTGCTGCTGCTGCAGGGCGCGCAGCAGCAGGACGTGCCTGTGGTACTGCGCCGCATCGACGGCGACAGCGCCACCGTGCTAGGGGCGCAAGGCACCCGGCTGGAGCTGTCCCTGGCCGAGTTGCGCCAGTCATGGCATGGCGCGATGGCCACGCTGTGGCGGGCGCCCGAGGCGTTGCCCGACAGCGGCGATATCGCCGCCACCCCCGCCGGCGCGGCCTGGCTGGATGAGGGTCTGCGCCGCGCGGGCGTGCGCTTGAAGGCGCCGCCGGTACGCGGCGGCGCGGCGGCGGCGCGTCGAGCCCGCATCCTGCAGTTCCAGCTCGGCCAGGGGCTCGACCCCGATGGCCAGGCCGGCCCCTTGACCCTGATGCAGCTCAACCGCGCCACGGGCGTGGCCGAGCCGCGCCTGAGCAGCGGAGCGTGATCCATGTCCTACATTCTTGATGCCCTGCGCCGCTCCCAGGCCGAGCGTGAGCGTGGCCGCACCCCCGGGGTGCACACCCTCACCGGGGCCCCGCCAGGGCTGGTTGTGCCGCGCCCCCGGCGCGTAGGGGCCTGGGCCGCGGTGGCGCTGGCGTTGGCCGTGGTGCTGGCGCTTGGCGGCTGGCGCTTCTGGCCCGGGGCGCAGCAGTCCTTGACCGTGGCGCCCGGCCCTGCGGCGCAGGCCGGGCCGGTGCCAGCACCCCATCCGGTGCCCGCTGCTCCGCTGCCCGTGCAATCCGCCGGCGTTTCTGCGCCGCAGGCGGAGCCCGTCGCGGCCACGGCGGGGCCATCGCCACAGGCCTTGCCACTCGCCCCGCAGCCCCGGCCCAAAATCCGGATAGCGCGCGAGGCCGAGCATCCTCGCCAGGTGGTGCGCGCCAGCCCTGCTCCCGCGCCTGCGGCCGCGCCGCAGGAGGAAACGGCCGCCGCGCCCGTTTTCGCCCAGTCCGATCTGCCGTCCGCCGTGCAGGCGCAACTGCCCAAGCTGCAGCTGGCGGGCGCCACCTACTCCAGCAACCCGAAGTTCCGCATGGTCATTGTCAATGGCCAGGTGCTGCACGAAGGCGACCAGGCGGCGCCCGGCCTGCAGCTGGAGCGCATAGAGCAGGGCCGCACGGTCTGGTCGTTTCGCGGTTACCGCTACGCGCTGGAGGCGCAGTGATGCGCCGGCGCGCGCCTGGGGTTAACCCTCTGCTGTGGGTGCGGCTTTCGCGCGAAGCTGCCGGCCCATGAACGAAGATGCGCCCCTGCACCAGCGTCGGCGCCGGCCCACGGCGCAGGAGCTGGACGGCATCCCCTGGCTGGCCTGCCTGCAGCCGCACGAGCGCGAGCGCGCCGAGGCCGCGCTGGCGGTGGGCAACGCCCGCGTGGGCGATTACGTCTGCCGGGTGGGGCGGCCGGTGACGTATTGGTTCGGACTGGTCGAGGGGTTGCTCAAGATGAGCGCCGACAATATCGACGGCCTGACCATGACCTTTACCGGCGTGCCCCCGGGCGGCTGGTTCGGCGAAGGCACGGCCGTCAAGCGCGAGCCCTACCGCTACAACATCCAGGCCCTGCGGCGCAGCGTGGTGGCCGGCCTGCCGATGGATACCTTCCATTGGCTGTTGGACCACTCGATCGGCTTCAACCGCTTCATCATGAATCAGCTCAACGAGCGGCTGGGGCAATTCATCTCGGCGCGCGAGATCGACCGCCTGGGCCGCCCCGACTTGCGCGTCGCGCGCAGCCTGGCGGCGCTGTTCAACCCTGTGCTCTATCCCGGCGTGGGCGAGGTGCTGCGCATCACCCAGCAGGAGCTGGCCTACCTGGTGGGGTTGTCGCGCCAGCGGGTGAACGAGGCGCTGGCGTTTTTGCAGATGCACGGCGCCATCCGCGTCGAATACGGCGGGCTGCGTGTGCTGGACTTGCAGGCGCTGCGCTGCAGCCAGTTTGTCGCGCTCGACGTCGAGCGGCCGCAGCCCGTGCGGGTGGCGCGCAGTGCGCCGGCCGCGCTGCTGGCCACCGCCCCGTGAGCGCGCGCTGAGGCGGCCGCGCTTGCCGGCGCGCAACCCGCCGGGCCGGCGCGCGACAATACCGCCATGCCAGAACAACCCCCCCGCAGCCCCGCGCCCCCGGCGCGCCAGCGCCTGGTGCTGCGCAAACCCGCCCCGCCCGCCCCATCTGCCGCCCGGCCTCCAGCCCAACGCGCGGCCCGGCCCGCAGCGCCCGCCCCTCGGCCCGCCACCCCCAGGCCGGCGGCGGCCACGCCGCAGGCGCGTCCAGACGCCGACGCCGGCCTGGTGCGGCTGAACAAGCGCATGGCCGAACTGGGCCTGTGCTCGCGCCGCGAGGCCGACGACTGGATCGCGCGCGGCTGGGTGCGCGTGGACGGCCAGGTGGCGGCCATGGGCCAGCAGGTGGCGCCGCGGGCGCGCATCGACGTGGATCGCGCCGCGCGGGGGCAGCAACAGCAGCAGGTCACCATCCTGCTGCACAAGCCCATGGGCTACGTCAGCGGCCAGGCCGAGGACGGCCACACGCCCGCCGTGGCGCTCATCGGCCCGCACACGCACTGGAAGGGCGACGCCAGCCGCCTGCGCTTTGCGCCGTCGCAGCTCAAAGGCCTGGCGCCCTGCGGGCGGCTGGACATCGACTCGGTGGGCCTGCTGGTGCTCACGCAGGACGGGCGCGTGGCGCGCCAGCTGATCGGCGAGGATTCCACGGTGGACAAGGAATACCTCGTGCGCGTGCAGTACGGCGGCGTGGCCGCCGACGTGCAGTCCGCCTTCCCGCGCGAGGGGCTGGCGCGACTGCGCCACGGCCTGTCGCTCGACGGGCAGGCGCTCAAGCCCGCGCAGGTCGAGTGGCAGAACCCCGAGCAGTTGCGCTTCGTGCTGCGCGAGGGCAAGAAGCGCCAGATCCGCCGCATGTGCGAGCTGGTGGGTCTGAAGGTGGTGGGGCTCAAGCGCATCCGCATCGGCCGCGTCACCCTGGGCCACCTGCCGGCGGGGCAGTGGCGCTACCTGGGGCCAGATGAGGGGTTCTGAAATGCTTCAAAAACAGGAGCTTCTTGCGTCTGCCGTGAAAAGATTTCAGATACAAATGATTCTGAAATCCAATGTAGTAGAGCGAAAGCGGCTCTCTTTTTTGATCAACCGCGCCAGACAGCCTCGTCCGTGAGCTGACCGGGCTGCGCGCAGCCCAGCTGCGCCAGGGCCAGCTCCAGCTCGCTGCGCAGCATGAGCAGCAGGTGGGCCACGCCTTGCAGCCCGGCCACGGCCAGCGCGTGCAGCTGCGGGCGGCCGATGAGCACGGCGCTTGCGCCCAGGGCCAGGGCCTTGGCCGCGTCGGTACCCCAGCGGATGCCGCTGTCGAGCAGCAGCGGCGTGCCTGGCACGGCGGCGCGCACGGCGGGCAGCACCTCGATGGGCGCGGGCACGCCGTCCATCACGCGCCCGCCATGGTTGGAGACGACGAGCGCATCCGCCCCGCACGCCACGGCCTCGGCCGCCACGCGCGGCGAGAGCACGCCCTTCACGATGAGCGGCAGGCGCGTCTGCGCGCGCAGCCATTGCAGGTCTTCGCACGTGGGCGCGGCGTCGGCCAGCGGCGTGCCCAGCAGCACGGGGCCGCCGAGGGCCTGCGGCGTGTGCTGCACGGCGGGGTAGCCGCGCAGGTTGGCGGCTTCCACGCCCGGCGGCAGCGCGAAGCCCGAGCGCTTGATGGAGGCGTCCACCGTCCACACGATGGCCTGGTAGCCCGCGGCCTCGGCGCGGCGCAGCAGCGCCAGCGTGTGCTCGCGCGCGGGCTGCGCGTAGAGCTGGAACCACAGCGGCGCGCCGTAACCCAGCTCGCGCACGGCGGCCTGCGCGGCGGCCGCGATGTCTTCGAGCGTGTGGCTGGAGAGCGTGCTGGCGATGTAGCCCGCGCGCAGCGCCATCGCGGCGCGCACGCTGGCGAGCTCGCCCTCGGGGTGGGCCAGCGCCTGGTAGGCCACGGGCGCGAGCAGCAGCGGGTGCTCGAATGCCAGCCCCAGCAGCGTGAGCCGCGTGTGCCCGCCGCGCAGGCTGGCCAGCGGGCGCGGCAGCAGGCGCACGGCGTCGAGCGCGGCGCGGTTGTGCGCCAGCGCCAGGTTCTGGTCCGTGCCGCCCTGGATGTGGCGCCAGGCCATGGCCTCGATGTGGTGCGCGGCATGGCGCTCGTAGTCGAGTGCGCAGGCGATGCCGGCGGGCACCTGCGCGTGCGCGGGCCGCACGGGCTCGCCGTGGATGTTGAGGGCGGGGGCGTCGGTCATGCCGCATTGTCCGCGCGCGGCGCGGCGCGGGGGTTGCCCCGGGTCAAGCGGCGCGCGCCGCCTGCGTGGGCGTGAGGATCTCCAGCCCCTGCAGCGCCGCGCCGATGGCCAGCAGCGCGCGGTCGCCCCCGCGCCGGCCCACCACCATCAGCCCCACGGGCAGTGCGCCGGCAGGCTGCGCGATGGGCAGCGAGAGCGCGGGCAGGTCGTAGAAGTTGAATACCGAGGGGTTGCGCAGCGCCAGCAGGTTGGCCTGGGTGAACGCGGCATCGTCGTGCCGCAGCGCCTCGATGGCCGGGGCCACGCAGGGCACGGTGGGCAGCACGAGGGCGTCCACGTCCGCGAGCTGCGCGTCCAGCGCGGGCAGCAGCACCGCGCGGGCCTGCAGCATGCCCACGTAGTGCGCTGCGGAGATGGACTCGCCCCGGCGGATGCGCGCCAGCACGCGCGCATCGAGCGCCTCGGGCGCGCGCGCCAGGACATCGCGGTGGATGTGCGCGGCCTCGGCGGCGGAGATGCCGCCCTGCTCCTGCAGCCGCAGGGGCGCGCCCAGCCATTCGTCCAGCGCCATGTCCCGCACGCGGGCTCCGGCGGCCGACAGCGCGGACAGCGCGGCCTCGAAGGCCTGCAGCACCGCATCCTCGGTCTGCGTGAACAGCAGCCCGCGCGGCACGCCCAGGCGCAGCCCGTCCACGCCGCGCGCGGGCAGCGGCGCCCACTCGCTGCCCGAGAGCACGGCATCGGCCTGCGCGCAATCGGGCACGCTGGCGGCCAGCGGGCCCACGGTGTCCAGCGTGTACGACAGCGGATAGGCGCCCGTGCGCGGCACGCGCGCCTGCGTGGGCTTGAAGCCCGTGACGCCGTTGAACGCCGCCGGGATGCGGATGGAGCCGCCCGTGTCCGAGCCGATGGCGATCTCGGCCATGCCGCGCGCCACGCTCACGCCCGCGCCGGACGACGACCCGCCGGGAATGCGCGTGCCGTCGCGCGCGTTGCCCGGCGTGCCGTAGTGCGGATTGATGCCGATGCCCGAGAACGCGAACTCGGTCATGTTGGTCTTGCCGACGATCACCGCGCCCGCAGCGCGCAGCCGCCGCACGATGGGCGCGTCCTGCGCCGCGGGCGCGGCGCCGCGCAGCAGGGCGGAGCCCGCCGTGGTCGGCTCGCCCGCCACGTCGAACAGGTCCTTGATGGAGACCACGCGCCCGTCCAGCGGGCCCAGGGGAAAGCCCTGGGCGGCGCGGGCATCGGCCGCCTGCGCGGCCTGCAGCGCGGCCTGGGCGTACACGCGGGTGAAGATGCGGCGGCCTTCGTCGCCGGCCGCCTCGATGGCGGCGAGGGCCTGCTGGGTGCGTGTCGTGCTCGATAAGGTCATGGCATGGGCCTGTCGTTGATGGTTCATGAGGTGTTGGCAAGGCAGTGAAAACACTATGCCACGCTTCGGCAGGGCCGGCATGATGGCGCGGCAACACAACCCAAGGAGAACCATGTTCGACTACATCGTGATCGGCGGCGGGTCGGCAGGCTGCGTGCTGGCCGGGCGGCTGACGGAAGACCCGGCCGTGCACGTGTGCCTGCTCGAAGCCGGCCCCGCCGACAAAAGCGTGCTCATCCACTGTCCGGCGGGCCTGGCTGCGCTGGCCGCCACCGGCTCGCACAACTGGGGCGACGAGACCACGCCCCAGCCCGGCCTGGCCGGGCGGCGCGGCTACCAGCCGCGCGGCAAGGTGCTGGGCGGCTCCAGCTCGGTCAACGCCATGGTGTACATGCGCGGCGACCCGAGCGACTACGACCACTGGGCCGCGCAGGGCAACCCCGGCTGGAGCCATGCCGACGTGCTGCCCTACTTTAGGCGCGCCGAGAACAATGAGCGCGGCGCCGACGCCTGGCACGGCGCGGGCGGGCCTCTCAACGTCGCCGATCTGCGGGCGCCGCACCGCATCAGCCGCGCCTTCGTCGAGGCCGGCGTGCAGGCTGGCCATGCGCACAACCCCGATTTCAACGGCGCGCGGCTCGAAGGTGTGGGGCTGTACCAGGTCACGCACAAGAACGGCGAGCGCCACAGCGCCGCCAAGGGCTACCTCACGCCGCACCTGGGCCGCCCCAACCTGCAGGTGGTGACGGGCGCGCAGGTCACGCGCATTCTGTTCGAAGGCCTGCGCGCCGTGGGCGTGCAGTACCACCAGGGCGGGCAGGCGCACACGGTGCGCGCCGTGCGCGAGGTGCTGCTGGCCGCCGGCGCGCTGCGCTCGCCGCAGCTGCTGCAGCTCTCGGGCGTGGGGCCGGGCGCCGAGCTGCAGCGCCACGGCATCGCCGTGGTGCACGATCTGCCCGGCGTGGGCCAGCACCTGCACGACCATCCGGACGTGGTGCAGGTCATGAATGCGCCGCGGGTGACCGACCTGTTCGGCCTGGCGCCCAGGGGGGCGTGGAACGTGCTGCGCGGCATGCTCGAATGGCGCCGCCACCGCAGCGGCATGCTGACGACCAACTTCGCCGAGGCTGGCGCCTTCATCAAGAGCGATGCGCAGCAGGCCGTGCCCGACCTGCAGCTGCACTTCGTCATCGGCAAGCTCGTCAATCACGGGCGCACACCCAGCTGGGGTTATGGCTATTCGTGCCACGTGTGCCTGCTGCAGCCGGCCAGCCGGGGCAGCGTGGGTCTGGCCAGCGCCGACCCGATGGCCGCGCCGCGCATCGACCCGGCCTTTCTGCACGACCCCGACGACCTGCAGCGCATGGTGCAGGGTGTGCGCCTGATGCGCCAGATCCTGGAGCAGCCGGCGCTGGCGCAGTACGGCGCGCGCGAGCTGGAGTATTCGGCCAGCGCGCGCAGCGACGAGGAGATCGCGCAGTTCATCCGCCAGAAGGCCGACACCATCTACCACCCGGTGGGCAGCTGCCGCATGGGGCCGGGCCCGCTGGACGTGGTCGACAGCCAGCTGCGCGTGCACGGCGTGCAGGGGCTGCGCGTGGTGGACGCCTCCATCATGCCGCGCATCGTCAGCGGCAACACCAACGCGCCCACGGTGATGATCGCCGAGAAGGCTGTGGACATGATCCGTGGGGCGCAGACCCAGGCCTAGGCCTGCAGCGGAGGGCGGTCGGGCGCGCCGCCGCGTTGCCGCGCCTTGGCCGCGTACAGCGCGGCGTCGGCGCGCGCCAGCAGGGTGGCCATGTCGTCATCGGCCGCGGCGAGCGTCGCCGCGCCCATGCTGAATTCCAGAGAAAAGCCCAGCGCCGCCGGGGCTTGGCTCTGCACGCAGGTGCGCAGGCGCCGTGCCAGCGGAAGGTGGTCGCCGCCGGACAGCAGCACGATGGCGAACTCGTCGCCGCCCAGGCGGGCCACGATGTCGCCGCTGCGCGTGTGCGCCTGCAGGCACTGCGCCAGCAGGCGCAGCGCCGCGTCGCCCATGCCGTGGCCGTGGCGGTCGTTGATCGGCTTGAAGTCGTCGATGTCGAGCATCAGCGCGGTCAACGACCACTGGTGGCGCCGCGCCTGCGCCAACAGGCCGGCGCAGCGTTCGTCGAAACCGCGGCGGTTGAGCAGGCCGGTCAGGGCGTCGGTGCGCGCCTGCAGGCGCAGCTGCTGTTCGGCCTCGTCGCGCCAGGCGGTCAGCAGCGCGACCACGCTGAGCACCAGGAAGATGTTGGTCGCCACGGCGGCGCCCAGGTTGACCGGGTGGGGCGCGCGAAAGCTCGGGTACAGGTCGGTGAACGCGCCCAGGTAGCCGCGCGCGGCGGTAAAGCCGGCCATGGTCAGCATGCACACCAGCAGCAGTTGGCGCCAGCCCCCTGCAGCCGGCCTGGCAGGCCAGAGTGCGCTGCGCGCAACGATGAGCAGCATGGCCGCCAGCAGGAAGTTGGCCCACCCCACGCGCAGCGCGTAGTGGCCAAAGCCGAGCGTGTAGCCCAACGGCGTCAGCACCAGCAGCGCCAGTTGCACGCGCGGCCAGGGCCGGGGACCGAGCCAGCCGACCAGCGCCCGGTACATCAGCCACTGTGTGAGCGCCATGCAGGCGATGGAGAAGGTGGACAGCAGGTGGTCGAGCCAGTACAGCCCGCGGTCGAGAGCGGCCGATGCGCCGACCATGCAGACCCAGGCGGCGGCCTGCACGATGACGCTGGCGCGGGCATGGCGCGCCGCGGGGCTGAGATCCGATCCCATGATGAGCGGCAGCGCCAGCGACAGCATGCACATGTTCACGGCGGCCACCGTCAGCAGCGACAGGACGTCCAGTTGCATGGTGCGTGGGCCTACTGGAATGCCACCTCGGCGAAGCTGCGCAGCTTGCGGCTGTGCAGCCGCTCGATGCCACCGGCGCGCAGGATGTCGATGGCGCGCATGCCGATGCGCAGGTGCTGGTCGACGCGGTCGCGGTAGAACTGGTTGGCCATGCCGGGCAGCTTGATCTCGCCGTGCAGCGGCTTGTCGGAGACGCACAGCAGTGTGCCGTACGGCACGCGGAAGCGAAAGCCGTTGGCGGCTATCGTTGCGCTTTCCATGTCCAGCGCCACGGCGCGGCTCTGGCTGAAGCGCCGCTGCGGCGTGTTGCCCGGCAGCAGTTCCCAGTTGCGGTTGTCGGTGCTGGCCACGGTGCCGGTGCGCATGATGCGCTTGAGCTGATCCTGCGGCACTTGCGACACGTCGGCCACGGCCTGCTGCAGCGCTTGCTGGATTTCGGCCAGCGCCGGGATGGGAACCCACAGCGGCAGATCTTCGTCGAGCACGTGGTCTTCGCGCACGTAGGCGTGGGCCAGCACGTAGTCGCCGAGCTGCTGGCTGTTCCTCAGGCCGGCGCAGTGGCCCAGCATGAGCCAGGCGTGCGGGCGCAGCACGGCGATGTGGTCGGTGATGGTTTTGGCGTTGGCCGGGCCGATGCCGATGTTGACCATGGTGATGCCGGCGTGGCCCGGGCGCACCAGGTGGTAGGCCGGCATCTGCGGCAGCCGCGCGGGCGCCGCGCCCAGGCCGTCGCCGGGCTCGGGCGCCAGGCCGGCGCGGCGCGTGACCACGTTGCCCGGCTCGATGAAGGCGGTGTAGGCGCTGGCCGGGTCGCGCATCTCGGCCTGGCCCAGGCGCACGAATTCGTCGATGTAGAACTGGTAGTTGGTGAACAGCACGAAGTTCTGGAACCACTCGGGCTGCGTGCCGGTGTAGTGGCGCAGGCGGTGCAGCGAATAGTCCACGCGCGGCGCGGTGAACAGGGCCAGCGGCTGGGCTTCGCCGGGCTGGGGCTGCCAGGTGCCGTTGGCGATGCCGTCGTCCATGGCGGTCAGGTCAGGCAGGTCGAACAGGTCGCGCATCAGCATGCGCCGCTCGGGGCTGAGCTGGCCCTCCACGTGGTCGTGCTCGGTGAACGAGAAATGGACGGGGATGGGCTGGTGGCTGGTGCCCACCTCAAACTGCACGCCGTGGCTGGCGTGCAGCAGGCGCAGTTGCTGCAGGTAGTAGTCGGCGAACAGGTCGGGGCGGGTCAGCGTGGTTTCGTAGTGGCCCGGGCCTTCGACGAAGCCGTAGGCCAGTGGCGACGCCTTGCGCGCCACGGTGCTGGTGTGCACGCGCACGTAGGGGTAGCAGGCGCGCACTGGCCGGATGGGGGTTTCGCCCGCCACGAAGCGCTGCATGGCGCCGCGCAGGTGGGCGATCTGCTGCAGGTAGATATGCTGCACCTGTGCCAGGGCGGCGGCTGGGTCGCGGTGCTGGCTGGGAGCGATGAAATCTGCGGTGTGTTGTGCCATGGTGTTATTTTTCTCGAAACGGGGCCATGGCAGTGCGTCATGACGCCCTTATGTGCCAGCGGGGGCAGCCTCGCGCTCCAGCAGCCAGGCGCGGGTGCGCTGCGCGTCCATGGGGCGCGCGACCAGGTAGCCCTGTACCAGGGTGCAATCCAGGTCGCGCAGCAGGGCCAGCTGTGCGGGGGTTTCGACGCCTTCGGCCACGCAGCCGAGCTGCAGGTTGCGCGCCAGCTGCACGATGGCGGTGACGATGGCCACGTCGTCGCTGTCGCCGGGGGTGTCGGTCACGAAGGAGCGGTCGATCTTGAGCTTGTCGATGGGAAAGCGCTTGAGGTAGGTCAGCGACGAATACCCGGTGCCGAAGTCGTCCAGCGTCACGCTTACACCCAGCGCGCGCAGCGCCTGCAGCGTGGCGTGGATCTGCTGGGCCTGTTGCAGCAGGGCCGACTCGGTGATTTCTATTTCGAGCAGATGTGGCTGCAGGCCGGTTTCCCGCAGCACGGCGCTGACTTCGGCCACCAGGTCGCGCTGGCGGAACTCCAGCGCCGATACGTTGACCGCCATCGGAACCATGGCCAGGCCCTCGTCCTGCCAAGCCTTGAGCTGGCGGCTGGCCTGGCGCAGCACCCAGCGGCCGATGTGAGCGATCAGGCCGCGTGATTCAGCCAGAGGGATGAATTCGTCCGGCCCCACCAGGCCGCGCTGCGGATGCTGCCAGCGCACCAGCGCCTCGAAGCCGGCGAGTGCGCCGGTACGGGCGTGTACCTGCGGCTGGTAGTGCAGTATCAGGCGTTCGTGCACCAGCGCCTCGCGCAGCAGCTGTTCCTGCTGCAGCAGCTCCGCCGGCCGGCCTTCCATGCCGGGCTGGTAGCGCAGGCTGGTGCCCCGGCCCTCCCGTTTGGCCTGATGCATGGCGGCCTCGGCGTGGTGCAGCAGCTCGTCAGGGTCGAAGCCGTCATGGGGAAATACGCTGATGCCTATGGTTGGCGGAATCGACAGCACCAGCGGCGACGGCTGCACCGCGTACGGGGTGTGCATGCGTTCGAGCACCGTTTGTGCCAGGGCGGCGGTGTCTTCGTGGGCGGCAATGCCCGGCATGACGATGACGAACTGGTCACCGCCGACACGGGCAATGAAGTCGGCGGGCCGCAGGCCTTGCTGCAGGCGCTGTGCGGCTTCGATCAGCACACGGTCGCCGGCTTCGTGGCCGAGTGATTCGTTGACGGTCTTGAAGTGATCCAGGTCGATGAACAGCAGCGCCACATGGTGGCGCTGCGGCTGCGCGCCGGCCAGCAGATGGGCCAGGCGCAGCAGCAGGTGGCGCCGGTTGGGCAACTGCGTCAGCGGGTCGTGCAGCGTCAGATAGGTCTCGCGCTCTTGCGCCTGGCGGTGCGGCCGCAGGTCGCGCATGACGACGGTGCGGTAATCGCCGCCGTCCTGCGGCATGGTCTTGCCCACCACTTCCACCGGGATGTGGTGGCCGTCCTTGTGGCGAATGGCCACTTCGTAGGCGTCCTCGCGCCCGCGCCGGGTGTAGTCGCGCACGCTCTCGTGGTGCTCGGGGGCGACGAAGAGCAGCATGTTCTGCCCGATTACCTCGTCGAAGGCAAAGCCGGTCAGACGCAGCGTGGCGTCGTTCACGTCCAGGATCACGCCGCCGCGGTGGAACATGATGGCCTCATCGGTCGCTGCCGCGAACTTGCGCATGCGTTCCTCGCTCTGGCGTACGACGCGCTCGGACTCCCAGTGGTGGCTGATGTCGTTGATGACCACGAAGGCGCCGACCAGGATCTGCTGGCCGCCGCGTTCGGTAAAGTGCGGCAGCAGGTGCGTTTCGAGCATGTGCTCGCGCCCGTCGGGCATGGTCTGCGGGCGTGTGTATTTGACGGCCTCGCCAGCGAGGGCGCGCTCGATGTAGGGCTGTATGGCCAGCCAGGCGCGCTCGCCGATCAGTTCGCGCACCGTCTTGCCGAGCATGTCCTGCGGCGCCTGGCCGGTCAGGCTGCTGTAGCGCTGGTTGGCGAACATGCAGCGCTGTTCGGTGGTCTCGAAATAGGCAAGCATGACCGGCACGACGTCCGCCAGTAGCCGCAGCAGGGTGTCACTGGAGCGGATCTCCGCACCTATGCTGGTGCTGGCAATAGAAGGGGCGGGGGGAGGATGGGCTTGCATGGAGGAGGCTCCGTAGTGCGGTTTATAGCCCATTGCCCAAGGCATAGCGGCGGCAATGGTTGCGATTTTGATACGAAACAGACCGTCACGGTCTGATAATCCTGACCATGGTGACGACGATTGACCAAGATTTGCGATTGCCCGGCTGGATGACGCCGGGTAACCTGCTGCGCGCGTCGATCGCGGTGGCGGTGCTGACCATTGCCCTCAAGACCCTGGCCTGGTGGGTCAGCGATTCGGTGGGCCTGCTGTCGGATGCGCTGGAGTCGTTTGTGAATCTGGCGGGAGCGGTATTCGCCCTGGCCATGGTGACCGTGGCACGGCGTCCGGCCGACCGCGAACATCCCTACGGCCACCACAAGGCTGAGTATTTCTCCTCGGGATTCGAAGGCATTTTGATCGTGGGCGCCAGTGCCGCCATCTTCTGGGCCGCGCTGCTGCGCCTGCTGGCGCCCCAGCCACTCGCGCAGGTTGGCTGGGGGCTGGGCCTGTCACTGGTCAGCACGGCGTGCAATGGCCTGCTCGCCTGGGGCATGCTGCGAGCGGCGCGGGTGCATAGCTCCAGCGCACTGGAGGGCGATGCGCGCCACCTCATGACAGACGTCTGGACCTCGGTCGGCGTGGTACTGGGGCTGGGGGCCGTGCATGTCACCGGCTGGCAGTGGCTCGACCCGCTGGTGGCCATGGGCGTGGCGCTGAATATCCTCAAGGAAGGCACACGGCTCGTCTGGCGCGCCTCGCAGGGGCTGATGGACGAGGCCATGGAGCCTGCCTTGCTGGCGCGCGTGCAGGCCATACTGGATGAATGCAGCGCGGCCAGCGGCGCCGCTGTGCAGTTCGACAACCTGACGTCGCGCCGTGCCGGTGCGCGCAACTACGCCGATCTGCACATGCATGTGCCCCATGGCTGGACGCTGGGGCACGCCGCGCACTTGCGCGCCGAGGTGGAGGCGCGGCTCATGCAGGCCGTGCCCGGCCTGCGTGCCACGATAGAGCTGCTGCCACAAAACCACGCGACGGTGTTCGAGACCATGCATGAGGAGGACGGAAAACCATGATGAGCGTGCTGCAGCGCGTGCGCCAGGCGCGCGTGGAAGTCGATGGTACGGTGGTGGGCGAAATCGGCCCGGGGCTGCTGGTGCTGCTGTGCGCCGAGCAGGGCGACGGCGAGGCACAGGCCGACCGGCTGCTGGCCAAGCTGCTCAAGCTGCGCATCTTCGCGGACGACGCGGGCAAGATGAACCGCAGCGTGCAGGACGTGGACGGGCAGGGCCGCTGCGGCGGCCTGCTCGTCGTGAGCCAGTTCACGCTGGCGGCCGATACCAGCGGCGGCAACCGCCCCAGCTTCACCCAGGCGGCGGCGCCCGCCGAGGGCAGGCGCCTGTACGACTACTTCGTGGCCCGCGCGCGCGCCGCCCATGCGTGCGTGGCCACGGGCGAATTCGCCGCGCACATGCAGGTGCACCTGGTCAACGACGGGCCGGTCACCATACCGCTGCGCGTGGCGCCGCAAGGCGCCGCGCAATAGTTGCCCGGCTGCCGCATGCGGCCTCAGCGCTGGATGTGCACAGCCTCCAGCCGGTCGCGCCCGTTGTTCTTGGCGGCGTACAGCTGCTTGTCCACGGCGTCGATGAAGTCCGATGGCTTCATGCCGTCGTCGCTGGGGGTGAGGGTGCCGACGCCCACGCTGACCGTGACGATCTGGCCCAGCGGCGATTGGGCGTGGGGGGTGGCTTGCTTGTGCACCAGCCGCTGGCAGCGCTCGGCCACCTTGCGCGCCACCGACGCGTCGGCCTGGGGCAGCAGCACGATGAATTCCTCGCCGCCGAAGCGCGCCACCATGTCGCGCGTGCCGTCCAGCGCCAGGCTCAGCGTCTGCGCGATGTCGATCAGGCAGCGGTCGCCGCGCACGTGCCCATACTGGTCGTTGTACTGCTTGAAGAAGTCGATGTCGAACAGCAGCACGGACAGCGGATGGCCGTTGGCGCGCGCGCTGTCCCACTCCACGGCCAGGCAGGCGTCGAAGCGGCGCCGGTTGGCGATGTTCGTCAGCCCATCCTTGAACGACAGGGCTTCGAGCTCCTTTTGCAGCGCCAGCAGTTTTTCCTCGGTCTTCTTGCGTTCGCTGATGTCGAACATGAAGCCGATCAGCGCCTGCGGCTCGCCGCCGTCGCCGCGCACCACGTGCACCACGTCGCGGATCCAGACGTAGCCGTTGTCCTTGGTCAGCGCGCGGTAGTCGGCCTCGTGGTCGGCCCCGGCGAGCGATTGCGAGACGCAGAAATTGAACACCTCGTCCCGGTCGGCCGGGTGCATGCGCGCGACCCAGTCCTCCACCGACACCCAGCTTTCCGGCGTCCAGCCCAGCAGCGCCTCGATCTGCGGGCCGATGTAGGCAAAGCGCTTGGTCGGCCAGTCGATCTTCCAGGGGATTGCCTTGGTCGATTCCAGCAAGGTGCGGTACACCGCGTTGTCGGCGTTCAGGTCATCTGTCTCGGGCATGGTGTATCGCTCCTGGTTCGTTGTGGCGCCGGCGCCGGTTATCGAATCGCCAGGGGCCGGCCGTGCGCCGTGGCCATGGCGTTCCAGTACCAATGGAAAAAGCCGCCGTCGGTTTGCAGCAGCGTGTGGGTGGTGATGCTGTTTTGCCGGATGTCGCCCCAGCAGGCACCCGCCGAGTTGCGGTTGTTGTGCAGGTCGATGCACGGCTGGCCGGCGTACGCCGGCATCGGCGGTACGTACAGCGCGCTGCCGCGCGGCCCCCAGAGGTTGGCCAGCCTGATCGTGCCGCGTTCGGGCCAGTAGCGGCCGACCGAGATGACCAGCGGCTGCGCCGCATCGGTGGACGCGAAGATGTGCGGGAAGTCGTGGTGCTCCAGGTCGGTGCAGACGGCGCTGAGGAGTGTGTTGCCGGTCTCTTGGTAGGGCGACCAATGGCCGGCGAAGACGCCGTACCGGTATTCGACTTGCTGCAGTTCGGCGACGGGGCTGTCGATCCGGATGGCCTGGCCCGGCTCCACCAGCGTGATCCCGAAGGCGGCCGCGGCCTCTCGCGTGGCCCACAGCGGCGCAAACTCGACCCTGTCGGCGGCAAAGCCCAGCTGCGTCTGTATGCCGTAGGGCAGCGTGGGCTTGACCCCCAGCACCTGGGCCACGGTATACGCATTGCCCAGGACCAGGGCGGGATCGACGGCGGCTGGCGGCAGCGGTGCGACGCCCGGGGGTGGGGCGCTCAGGTACGCCGGCGTTCCGTGGTCGTTGAAGAAGAATGGCGTACGTCCGATGTCGACCGTTGCCTGGTGGAGTTCTTCGATGAACAGCGGTGCGTCAAGATGGGTGCCAGTCATGCGGGTTTCGCCCTTTTCGGTTGCGCTGTTGCAGGCGGGCGCTGCCGGCATGTTAATGGAAATTGTGAAGAAATGTACCAACAGATTCGGCGGCCGCCTGCCGGCTGGCAAATCGCCGGGCGCGCGCGGGCCGCTGCGGCCATTTTGCAGCCTCCGATTCCCAGGTCCGGCAGGCTCCTACAGCCGAGCCAGCGCGGCGTGCAGCTCGGAGGCGCGCAGGATCTCGGTCAGCACCACGGGCGGGCGCCCCGAGGCCAGCAGCACGTAGACCGGCACGCCGCTGCGGCCCAGGCGCGCCAGCTCGGCGCCGATGAGCGGATCGCGGCGCGTCCAGTCGGCGCGCAGCAGCGCCACGTTGCGGGCGGCGAAGTCGGCCAGCACCTTGGCGTTGGACAGCGTGGTGCTCTTGTTGTACTGGCAGGTCACGCACCAGGCGGCGGTGTAGTCGATGAACACCGGCCGGCCCTGCGCCAGCAGCTGCTCGGGCAGGCCGCTGCGCCAGGGCTGCCAGGCGGCGTCCGCCGGGGCTGTGCTGGCGGGCGTGGCGGCTGGCTCGTCGACGATGCGCGGGCCCAGGGCAACGGCCACCCAGGCGCACAGCGCCAGCGCCACGGGCGCCAGCAGCATGCGGCTGCGCCCGGGCAGCGCCAGGGCCCAGGCGGCCATGCCCAGGCACAGCAGCAGCGCCAGCAGGGCCGCCGCGCCGTCGATGCCGCTTTGGTGGCCCAGCACCCAGACCAGCCACACCACGGTGGCCAGCATGGGAAAGGCGAGCAGCCGGCGCAGCGTTTGCATCCAGGCGCCGGGGCGTGGCAGGGCCCGGGCCAGGCCGGGCAGCCAGGCGGCCAGTAGATAGGGCAGGGCCAGGCCCAGGCCCAGTGCGGTGAAGATGGTCAGCGCCTGCCAGGCCGGCAGTGTGGCCGTGAGTCCCAGCGATGCACCCATGAACGGTGCCGTGCAGGGCGACGCCACGGCCACGGCGAGCACGCCGGTCAGCAGCGCGTCGGCCGCCGGGTGGCGCAGCTGCAAACCGGCCAGCGCGCCGGGCAGCATGCGTCCGAACTCGAACACGCCCGCCAGGTTGAGCGCCATCAGCGTGAACAGCGCGGCCAGCGCCGCGACCACGGCGGGCGACTGCAGCTGAAAGCCCCAGCCCACCGCCTGGCCGGCTGCGCGCAGCGCCAGCATGGCGCCGCCCAGGCCCAGGAACGACAGCAGCACGCCGGCGGTGTAGGCCAGGCCGCTGATGCGGTGCGCGCGCCGGTTCTGTCCGTGGCGCGCAAAGCCCGCCACCTTGATCGCCAGCACCGGGAAGACGCAGGGCATCAGGTTCAGGATGAGGCCGCCCAGCAACGCGCCTCCCAATGCCGCCAGCCAGGCGGGCAGCGGCGCCTCGGCGATGCCCGGCGGGGACGCGGGGCTGGCGTTGGCCGCCAGCGCGGCCTGCAGCGCGGGCGACAGCTCGGCCGGCGGCGCCACGGCGGGCCAGCCGCCGGCCACGGGCAGCACTGCGCGCCAGCCCTGGCCGGCGTGGCCCAGCACCACGGGCATGGGGCTGGGGCTGGCGCTGCGTTCGGGCGACAGCGGCACGCGTGCCGTCCATACGGCGCCGTCCCAGCGCTGGCTGGGGCTGGCGGCGGTGCGCACGACGCCGGCCGTCTCGGCAAAGAAGTCGAGCTTTCGGCCCTGTAGCGCCACCGGCAGGCCGGCCACGCGCAAGGCGACGGCGTTGCCCTCGACCTGTGCGCTGCTGCCGGGGTGGGCCTCCAGGTCGTGCGGCCGGGCGGCAGCGGCGGCGGCAAACTCGGCGGCGTTGAGCGCCGTGCTGCCTTCGATGGGCAGGCGCAGTGTGAAGCTGCCCTCCTCGGGAATGCATTCCTGGCGGCATACCAGCCACGAGGCGTGCAGCGCGAAACTGGTCTCCTGGGCCAGCGGGCCGGGGTTGAACGCGCCAGACACCGTCATCGGCACGGGCAGCAGCACCTGGCCCTCGTAGCCATAGTTGGCCAGGTTGCCGATGGGGATCTTGCGCGGCACGGGCCAGGCGATCTCGCCGGCATCCACGCCTTCGGGCAGCGTCCAGGCGAGCTGCGTCGGCAGGCCCGAGTCGCCCGGGTTCTTCCAGTAGGTGTGCCAGCCGTCCTGGTGCGTGATGCGCAGGCCCAGCCACAGCGGCTTGCCCGGCCCCACGCCGTCGGGCGCCTGCGCGACCAGCTCGGCGCGCACGTGCTCGGTGACCACAGTGCTGCTGCCGGCAGGCGGCGTGGTTTTTAAAAGAAATTGGCCTCTAGCGCCCGTCGGTATTGCGCTAAAAGCTATTAAAAATATAGTTAACAGCCAGGGCTGCAGCAACCGTTTGAACATGGCGCAGGATGGGAGCCGGGGTGGCGGGGTTTGGTTCCTGGGCGGCGCATGCGCCGCCCGGGTGGACGCCCGGGAGACGGCCGGGCAGGCGGCCATTATCGGCTGGCGCCGTTCCTGCCCTACCATGGCGGGCATGACGGCCTCCACATCTGCCACCGCTTCTTTTTGCCTGCCCTCGCGCCACTGGGCCGACCTGGGCGCCCGCGACTTCGCCCGGCTGCGCGAGCATGGGCTGATGGCGCAGACCGTGGCCGTGCTGCCGGTGGCGGCCGTGGAGCAGCACGGCCCGCACCTGCCGCTGTCGGTCGACGCGGCGCTGCTGGCGGGGGTCATCGCCGCCAGCCTGCCGCACCTGGCGCCGCAGCTGCCGGTGCTGTTCCTGCCGCAGCAGAGTGTGGGCCTGTCCACCGAGCACCTGTCCTACCCCGGCACGCTCACGCTGTCGCCGGCCACGTTGCTGGCGCTGTGGACGGAGCTGGGTGAATGCGTGGCGCGTGCCGGGGTGCGCAAGCTGCTGCTGCTCAACGGCCACGGCGGCAACGTGGCGCCGATGGACATCGCCGCGCGCGAGCTGCGCCAGCGCTGCGGCCTGCTGGTCTACAGCGCCAGCTGGTTTTCGCTGCCGCTGCCGGAAGAGGTGAGCGCGCGCTTCAGTGCCGAGGAGCACCGCTTCGGCATCCACGGCGGCGACATAGAGACCTCGATGATGCTGCACCTGGCGCCCGGGCTGGTGCACATGGAGCACGCCGGCCACTGGCGCTCCAGCTCGCAGGACAGGGCCGAGCGCTTCGCCATCCTGGGCAACGGCAAGAGCGCCAAGATGGGCTGGGCCATCGAGGACTACCACCGCGCCGGCGCCGTGGGCAACGCCAGCGCAGCCACGGCCGACAAGGGCCGTGCCGTGGTGCAGGCTGCAGGCGAAGCGCTGGCGCGGCTGCTGGAGGAACTGCACCAGATTGAGGCGCCCACGCCTGCTGGTTGACGAACGCCTGTGGGTCAGGCGTGAGTGATCCAGTTCGAGTACTCGGGCCCGTCCAGGTGCGCCAGGGAGTTGAAGGTCTGCAGCATCAGGCGCTTGGGGCTGATGCTCAGCTCGCTCACGGCGCTGTTGCGGATGCGCATGTTCAGGCCGATCGTCACTTCGGGCGCGGTGCCCAGCACCGTGCCGATGGCGGTGGAAATCGGGCCGCCGCTCGATACCAGCAGCACCTGCTGCCCGGCGTGGCTGCGCCGCACCAGGTCCAGCGCGGCGTGCACGCCGGCGGCGAAATCGTCCCAGCTGGGCATGCCGGCCGGGCTGATGGTGCCGCCCATCCATTGGGCGATGGCGTCGCACAGCAGGCGAAAGTGCTGGCGCGCCTGCTCGGGCGCCGTGGCGGGCGGCAGCGGGGTGGGGTGTATGGCCGCGATCAGCGCGGCGCTGTCGTACTCGTCGAGGCCGGGCAACTGCAACGGTTCGGGCAGCCCGGGCAGCGCGTTGGCAATGCCCGCCAGCGTTTGCGCGTGGCGCTTGAGCGTGCCGGTGAGCACGGTGTCGAAGCGCTGGCCGCGCGCCTGCCAGTAGGCACCCAGGCGCTCGGCCTGCGCCCGGCCGCGCTCGCTGAGCTGATCGTAGTCGGCTGCGCCAAACGAGGCCTGGCCGTGGCGCACGAGGTAGAGGGTTCCCATGGGACGCAATTGTCCCAACGGTCGGCAGCGCCGCTTGTCCCGGGCGTGACCTGGGCCACCCGGCTGTGGCGGGCCATGCACAGGCGCCGGGCCGCGCCGTCCTTCAGGCGCCGTTCAGCACCCGGGCGAAGACCGGCGCGTCCACGTTGCCGCCCGACAGCGCCAGCCCCACGGCCAGCCCCTGCAGGGCGGCGCGCTCTTGCAGCGCGCCCGCCAGGGCGGCGGCACCGGCGCCTTCGGCCACGTTGTGCGTATCGGTGAACAGCGTGCGCATGGCGGTGGCCACTTCGTCGTCGCTGACCTGCACGATATGGTCGAGGTGTTCCCGCAAAATGGCCAGCGCCTCGGGGTCGGGGCTCCGGCAGGCCATGCCGTCGGCCAGCACGGTGGTGGCGGGCGCCTCGACCACCTGGCCGGCGGCCAGGGACAGGGCGTAGCTGGGCGCGTGGCTGCTGACCACGCCGACGATGCGCACGCCGTGGCCCAGCGCCAGCTTGGTGGCGATCGCCGCGCAGGCGCCCGAGCCCATGCCGATCGGCACGTAGGCCACCTGCAGCTGGGGCACGGCGCGCAAGAATTCCCACCAGTAGGTGGCCACGCCCAGCACCAGATCCATGTGAAAGCTGGGCACCATGTGTGCGCCGCGTTCCTGCGCCAGGCGCTGGGCGTGTTCGCGCGCTTCCTGGAAGTCCTGGCCGTGCTCGATCAGGCGCACGCCCAGCGCGCGCATGGCGGCATTCTTCTCGGTCGAGTTGCCCTGCGGCACGACGATGGTGCAGGCCACGCCGTGCTGGCGCGCGGCCCAGCCCATGCTCTGGCCGTGGTTGCCGCGCGTGGCGCTGACGACTTCGCGCGGCAGGTGGCCGCCGCGCGCCAGGCGGTCGAAGTAGGTCAGGCCGCCACGGATCTTGAACGCCCCCACGGGCGTGTGGTTCTCGTGCTTGAGCCAGCAATGCGCGCCCAGGCGCTGGCCCAGCTGGCCCCAGCGGTACTGCGGGGTGGCGGCAAATTGTTGGTAGACGAGCTGCGCTGCGGCCTCGATCTCGGCGAGCGACGGAAGAGCGGTGACGTGGGACATGCGGGAGCCTGGTTCAGAGGAGGAAAGGCGGTTGGGGCTGCGCTACAGCAGCACCTGGCCCTGGATGCAGGTGGTGACATGGCCGCCGATCCAGATGTCCTGGTCCTGGCGCTGCACGTGCACGCGCCCGGCGCGGCCCAGCGCCGTTCCCTGGCTGGCGATGTAGGTGTGCGGCGCCAGGCCGGCACCGATGAGCCATTGCGCCAGAGCGGCGTTCAGGCTGCCGGTCACGGGGTCTTCGACCAGTCCGTTCGGGCCTTGGTGGAAGGCGCGAACCTCGAAGGCATTGGCCGGCTGTGCAGACGCCGGTGCTGTGCCGATCGCGCTGCGCGGGCCTACGATGCCCAGATCCATGTCGGTCAGCAGCGAGGCGTTGGGGCACAGCGCCAGCACCTGCTGGGCCGAGCGCAGCATTACCCCGCGCCATGGTGGGCCGTTGTCGCACCAGGCGTGGTGCAGGATGTCGGCACGCGCCACGCCCAGGCCTAGAGCGATGCGCTGCACGTCTGCTTCGTCGAGCGGGCCGCTGCGCACCAGCGGCGGTGCGGCGAACGCCAGGCGCTCGCCGTCCTGGCGCAGCGTGACCAGGCCTATGCCGCATTCCTGCACGATGCGCCCGGGCGTGCGCGGCTGGCCGCCGGCCTGCAGCCAGGCGTGGCAGCTGCCCAGCGTGGGGTGGCCGGCAAAGGGCAGTTCGTAGCCCGGGGTGAAGATGCGCACGCGGTAGTCGGCCCCCGCTGCGCGGCCTGCCTCGGTGGGCGGCAGCAAGAAGGTGGCCTCCGACAGGTTGCTCCAGTTGGCGAACTGCTGCATGGCCGCATCGCTCAGCCCCTCTGCGTCGAGCACGACGGCCAACGGGTTGCCCAGGTAGGGGCGGTTGGTGAAGACGTCTACCTGGGTGAAGGGGCGATGCGGCATCGATGCGGGCTCCTGGTTGTCAGCGCGCGGCGGCGCGGATGGTGGCCGCCAGCGCGGCAATACCGGCCTGGATTTGCTCGGCCGGCGCCGTGACGAACGACAGGCGCAGCGTGCGCGCATCGCCTTGGTCGGCGTAGAAGGCGGCGCCGGGAACAAAGGCCACGTTGCGCTCGACTGCCTGGGGCAGCAGCTCGACGGCGTTCATGCCTTCGGGCAGGCGCAGCCACAGGAACATGCCGCCGGCGGGGCGGTTCCAATGCACGTTCAGGCCCGTCATTTCCTTGTCCAGCGCAGCCAGCATGGCGTCGCGCTGGCTTTTGTACAGTGCGCGGATCGAGGGCACATGGCGCTGCAGGAAACCGTCCTTCATGACCTCGGCCACCATACGCTGGTTGAACCCGGGGGTGTGCAGGTCGGCCGCCTGCTTGGCCTGCAGCAGCTTGGGGAACACTGCCTTGGGAGCGACCACATAGCCCAGGCGCAGGCCGGGGGCCAGCACCTTGGAGAAACTGCCCAGGTAGATGCAGCCTTCGGGGTTGCGCGCGGCCAGCGGAGCTGGCGGCGGCTGGTCGAACCACAGGTCGCCGTAGGGGTTGTCCTCGATCAGTGGCACACCCAGTTCCGCTGCCTTGGCCACCAGTGCGGCGCGGCGTTCCTCGGTCATGGTGCGGCCAGTGGGGTTCTGGAAGTTGGGCAGTACGTACATGAAGCGCGCCCGTGCGGCGCCGCTGCCGGCCTGGCGGGCAAAGTCGTCCACTACCGGGCCGGCGTCGTCGCTGGCCACGCTGGCCACTTGCGGCTCCATGGGCGCGAAGGCCTGCAGCGCGCCCAGGTAGGTGGGAGTTTCCACCAGCACGCGGCTGCCTGCGTCGATCAGCACCTTGGCGACCAGATCCAGCCCCTGCTGCGAGCCGGTGGTGATCAAGACCTGCTCGGGATCGACCGGCCAGGGCAGATGCTCGGCAATGGCCTGGCGCAGCGGGCCGTAGCCTTCGCTGGCGGCGTACTGCAGCGCCTGGGGGCCGTCGGCCCCGAGCACGGCCGCGCAGGCCTGGGCGAAGGCGTCCACGGGGAAGGTCTTGGGCGAGGGCAGGCCGCCCGCCAGGCTGATGATGCCGGGCTTTTCGGTGACCTTGAGGATCTCGCGGATCACCGAGGGGTTCATCTTGGCCGCGCGCGCGGCCAGCGTCCATTGCGTCATGGTGTCATCTCCAGGTGGCGCGGGGGGTGGTGCGCCGTATGTGGTTTGTGGGTTGCCGTTGTGCGGCGGATCCTGCCCGCAGGTAAGGGGCAGGGTACACAGCTTAACCGTTTTGGGCGCGGGCTTTGTTCAGCGCGCCGGGGGCGCCAGGCCCAATTGCCGGTTGACCCGGCCCAGGTTGTCCACATGTGCCTGCAGCATGGCCTGCAGGCCGGGGCGGATGGTGTCGTCGCGCACCTGGGGCAGCAGCTCGCGCAGCTTCTTGGCCACCCAGCCCTGGCCCCGGTTGACGAAGGCCAGGCGCGCGGGCAGGTCGGCCACGGCCATGGCCTTGCCGTAGAAGTCGCCAGTGCGCGTGCCGGGCGTGCCGCCCAGCTGGCGGATGGCGCGCATGAGTACGCCGCACCATTGGACTTCGTCGTGGCCGATGGCTTCGATCAGCGCGCGCAGCTGCGGGTCGTCGGTTTCGGCCAGGCTCTCGCGCATGACGCGCGCGCCAGCGCGCTCGGCCTCCAGCAGTTCGTCCAGGCTGGCGATCAGGCTGGTTGCGGAGCCTGCAGGCGCGGGGGACTCGGTGTCTTGTGGCATCGCGCCAGACTAGCACAGGCCGGCACGCGCGGCGGGCGCGTGGGCATCAGCGGTGTCCGGGGCGCTCGACCACCTGTTCGCTCAGCACGCGCAGCAGCGCGCGGTTGATGTCTTCCTGCTCCAGCTCGTGCGTTTCGCACAGTTGCCGGATCACACCGGCGTCGTCGCCCTCCAGCGCGCAGGCCACGTCCAGGCAGGGCGCGTAGGGGCCGCTGTGCAGAACGGTGGCGTTGTAGACGCGCTCGGACAGCGGCAGCCGGCGCAGCACCGTGCCCAGCGGCTCGCGCAGCAGATCGCCCAGCTGCGAGAACAGGCCGCACAGGTAGACCTCGCGGCGCAGCTCCTTGCCCTCGCCGGCGTTCATCAGCTGCTCGCTCAGGCGCGCGCGCAGCACGGTCGACTCGCGGATGGGGCGCAGGTCGGGCTCGGTGCTGCAGTGGGGCAGCATTTCGCCGAGCCAGCGCGACAGTGAGCCGTAGCCCATCATCACCAGGGCGCGGCGCAGCGAATCGACGCCGCTGCGCAGGCCGAGCGCGGCGGAGTTGGTGTACGTCATGAAGCGGTAGGCGAGTAGCGGGTCTTCGCTCAGGCATTGCTCCAGGCTGTCGATGGAGTGCTCCTGGTCGATGGCCTTGAGCAGCCGGAGTACCACCTCGTGCGCCGGCTGCGGCGTCTGGTGGCGCAGGCTGTGCAGCACGTCGTCGGCGGGCCAGCCGGCCACGGCCAGGGCGCCGCTGTGGTCCAGGCAGTGCGACAGCAGCGCGCGGCTGGCCACGTTGTCGTACATCTGTTCGGCGATCACCGGGTTGTACGGCGCCTGGGCGCCGGGTGCGGCACGCGCGGTGCCGGCGCGCAGCGCCACCACCGCGTCCTGGCTGGACAGCTGCAGCAGGCTGTTGTCGAACAGGCTGGCGGTGTCGGGATCGGGCAAGTGGTCGAGCGGGCCGTCCCACACCAGGCGCAGGCCCCGGGCGCGCGCGCTGCGGGTGCGCCGGGTGATGGCCGGATCGGCCAGCCAGTGGCCGGAGACGGCGATCCAGGGCGCGCCGGCGGGGGCGTGTTCGAGCAGTTCGGCCAGCAGGTCGATCGAGCGCGGGCTGAGCAGCAGCGGCGGCGAGCCGGCCGTCCACAGCTCGCTGACGGTGCGCAGCAGGTGCGGCGCATCGACCAGCGACTGCGCGTCGCTGTGCACGTACAGCTGCACGCCCGCCAGCTTGCGCGCGGCGTTCCACAGAGGTCGATAGCCCAGTACCAGGCTGCCGAGGACGGATTGAACCATGGCCTACGGGGTGGGTTGCAGATGGGCCGATTGTCGGGCCATCCGTGGCAGGGGTGGGGAGAAGGCAGCTTAGCTCATGTAGTTGAACAGCGACAGGCGCTGTACCTGGGCGTAGGACTTGAGCGCGGCCTCGTAGCCGACGTTGGCGGTCTGGAAGTCGGAGATGCCCTTGACCATGTCCAGATCTTCGGCGCGCGAGCGGTCGGCTTCGAGCTGGATGGAGCGCTGCCCCTGGTCGCCGCTGATGCGGTCGGCGCGGTTGAGCAGTTCGCCCGCGTAGCCGCGCATGTTGTTCAGGCGCTCCATGCCGGCGTCGATGTTGGCCAGCGCCTGGCCCACGGCCTGGGCGGCGGCGTTGCTGTCGGGCGCCTCGCTGATGCCGCGCATGGCGCTGTCGATGGAGCTCATCAGGCTGGGGCTGGGCGCGATGTCGGCAGTGTCGCCCACGGTGGGCGTGCCGCTCAGCGTGAACGCCATGACCTGCGTCGCCCCCTGCGAGATGGTGATCGGAATCGGCTGGCCGGTGGCGACCGGCGGCGTGGTGACGGGCGGCAGCACGGTGGCTACGCCGTTCTTGTCGGTCTGTGTCAGCGTGTAGTCCACCGAGGTGGTCTTGTTCACCGGGTCGACGTTGACGGCCGTGATCTGCAGCGAGTAGCTGGCGCCGTCGAGCGTCTGCAGGTTGGACGTGGTGATGGCGCTGGTGGTTAGCGAGCTGGACGGGTCGCCGCGCGTGACGGTGGCCGTGTAGGTGCCGTCGCGCACCGGGTCGAACATCAGCGCCGAGTGGCCGTCCAGGGCGGTGGCAATGTCCACGCCGGTACTGGCGGCCTGGCCGGGCAGGCCGTTGAACTGGTAGTCGGGGCCGGTCAGCGTGGGGCCGACGAAGGCCGTGAGCGCGCTGCCCAGCGCCCCCAGCAGCGGCACGCCGTTGGTGTCCTTGCGGTTGATGACGTCCGTCAACTGGTTGCGCAGGCTGTCGATCTGCTGCGCGTAGGTCTTGCGGTCCTCGGTCTTGAGCGTGCCGCTGCCGGCCGCGATGAACAATTCGCGGATCTGCTGCACCAGGCCGATGGCGTCGCCCAGCGTCGATTCGCCCTGGGCGATGGCGTTGCGCTGCACGTCGAGCTGGCGCTGCTCGCTCTGGATGCGGCTGATGCGCGTGAGCGCGCGCTCGGCCTGGGCGGCGGCCACCGGGTCGTCGCTGGGGCGCACCACGCGCTTGCCGCTGGTCAGGTTCTCCTGCAGCCCGACGAGCGTGTTCTGGCGCGCGCTCAGGTTGCGGATGGCGCTGTCGTACATGTTGGCGGTGCCGACACGGGAAAAGGTATTGCTCATGGGGGGCTCCGTTCAAGCAGGGTCAGCGTGAGACGGTCTGCAGCAGGTTGTCGAAAATCGTCTGTGCCACCTGCAGCAGTTTGGCGGAGGCCTGGTAGGCCTGCTGGAACTGGATCAGCTTGGCGGCCTCCTCGTCCAGGTTCACGCCCGAGACCGCCGTGCGGTCGGCCTCCAGGTTGGCGGCGATGGAGTTGGACAGGTTGGCCGCGTACTGCGCACTCTGGGCGCGCGTGCCCACCTGGGCCATCAGGCCGGCGTAGCCGTCGGACAGGGTGGAGTTGTCGAACAGCTTGGCGTCGCGCAGGTTCATCAGCGACGTGGCGTTGCCGGCGTTGCGCGTGTAGATGTCGCTGTACTGCGCGTCCAGCGCGTTGCCCACGGTCACGGTGTCGCCCGCCTTGGGCGTGCCCTGCAGTGTGACCTCCCAGCCGTCGATGGAGATCGCCTGGCCGGGCGTGTACTGGTAGGGCGGCGCCATCGGTGCCGGCGGGTTGGCGCTCAGGTCCAGCGGCGCGTCGGTGTTGCCGCTGAGCGTGAACGAGCCGTCGGCGGCGAAGGTCAGCGTCACGCCGCCGCCGGTGGTGGCGGGCGCCACCGGGCTGGGCGGCAGGTTGATGGTGCCGGTGTTCTCCACCTGGGCGGTCGCGCCGTTCCAGAGCTGGCCCGTGGCCTTGAGGCCGGCGAGCTGCAGCGTGCCGGTGTTCTGCGTGCCCATTTGCGCGTTCACCGGGTTGGCGGCGGCCAGGTCGCGCGGCGAGTACACCAGCGCCTGGATGGTGGAGGCGGCGCTGGCGAAGGGCTTGAACAGCACGCGCTCGTTGGCCACGCCGGCGGTGGTGAAGTCGAACGTCAGGCCGTCGATCTGCCGGCTGCGCAGGTCGTTCAGGTCGGTGAAGGCGGTGGTCTTGCCGTCCGACAGGCGCACCACCTGGCCGGCCGGCGGCGCGGTGAAGCGCACCTCGTAGTCGGACGCGGCGAACTTCGACGGCGTGAACAGGCTGGGGTTGCTGAAGCCGATGCTGCCCACGGCGGCGCCGCTGGTCAGCCCGTTGACCGATGCGGGCGTGGAAAACAGCGGCTTGCCCGGCTCGCCGTCCAGCGTCAGGCCCATTTGCTGCTGGTAGTTGAGCGTGCTGCCAGTGGCCACGGCCATGCGCCCGAGCAGGTTGCGGCTTTCGGTCAGATCCTGGTTGGCGAACTTGAGCAGGCCTGCCACCTGGCCGCCGCCGAGCATACCCTCGTTCATCTCGACCGGCGCGGCGCCGGCGCGGTTGAAGAACAGCGCCATCTGCTGGCTGCCGGGAAACATTGGCGATTCGTCGATCGACACCGCCGCCGCCGTGGTGCCCAGCACCAGCGCCTGGCTGCCGCCGATGAATACGCCCATGGTGCCGTCATCGGCCGGTATCTGCGTGGTCTGGATGTACTGGTTCAGTTCGCGGATCAACTGGTCGCGCTTGTCCAGCAGGTCGTTGGGCGTCTGGCCGTTGCCCTTGGTGCGGGCGATCTGCTCGTTGACGTCGGCAATGCTCTTGGCCAGGTCGTTGATGGAGGTGACGTTGTTGCCCAGCTGCTCCTTGACGGCGTAGTCCAGCTCCTGCAGCTGCTGCGAGGCCGAGCGCATGCGCGCGGCCATTTCGTCCATGCGCGTGAGCGTGACGGTGCGCGCCGTGATGTCGGTGGGCGCCGCGATCACGTCGCCCAGCGAGTTGAGCATGTCTGTGATGGCCGCGCCCAGGCCGTCCGGGCCGCCGCTGAAGATGTCCTGCATCTGCGCCAGGCGGTCCGAGCGCGCCGTATCGCTGGCCTGCACGGCCTGCGCCGCGGCGGCCTGGCGCGTGAGCAGCTCGTCGTGGTTGCGCAGGATGGTGGCCACGCCCACGCCCTTGCCGATGTAGCCGCCGCCGGTGAACTGGCCCTGCACGGTCTCCAGCGACACGCTCTGGCGCGAGTAGCCGGCCACACTGACGTTGGCGATGTTGTGCCCGGTGGTCTGCAGCACCATCTGGTTGGCGAGCAGGGCGCGGGCGCCGACGTTCAAGAGACTCATGGTGCGCTCCGGTGGGCGGTCATGCCTGCGTATCGGTGTTGGACGGCGCGCGCGCCGCGTTCAGCGCGCTCTGGATGGCGCCGCTGAGCTTGCGCGCGTACAGCGGGTCGGTGGCGTAGCCGGCCTGCTGCAGCGCCGTGGCGTAGGCCAGCGCCGAATGGGTCTGTCCGCGCGCCTTTTCGTAGCGCGGGCTTTGCGTGATCAGGCGGGCGTAGTCGCGGAACGACTCCTCGTACGAGTCGTAGGCGCGGAACTTGGCCACGACCTTGCGCGCCACACCGTTGTCGTACTCGGTGGTGGTCACCTCGGCTACCTTGCCCGTCCAGCCCGCGCCGGCCTTGATGCCGAACAGATTGTGCGAGTCGCTGCCGTCCTTTTGGCGGATGGCGCTTCTGCCCCAGCCGGTTTCGTGCCCGGCCTGGCCCAGCATGAAGCCGGCGGGAATGCCGCTGTCCCTGGCCACGCGCTGGGCGGCGGCCAGGTGGTACTGCACGAAGTCGTCGCGCCCCTTGGGGGCGTCAGCCTGCGTGCTGGCGGCGGCGCTGGTGGCTGCCGCACCGCGTGTGCGCGTGCTGTCCAGCCCCAGCGTGGCGCCGGGCGCCAGCGTCAGGTCGTCGCCGCTGGCGCCCAGCTGGCGCGCCAGCTGCCGCTGTATGGCCTCGGACAGGCTGCCGGGCATGCCCGACATCTGCACCGACAGCTGCTGGTCGAACATGTCCTGCGCCAGGTTGCCCTCGGCGCCGTCGAGCAGGCCGGACTTCATCGTGGCCTCGCGCATGCTTTTGATCAGCTCGCGCATGAACAGCGACTCGAACTGCTTGGCCGCCTCCTTGGCCGCGGCGCGCTCGGCCTGCGGATCGCCGTCGGTGGCCTGGGTCTTCAGGTCGTTGAGCGATCGCACGTCCAGCGCCAGCGCCTGGCGCGCCGCTGCCGTGCCTGCGGTGGAAAGAGAAAGGCTCATCAGATCACCTCCAGCTCCGCGTTCAGGGCGCCTGCGGCCTTGATGGCCTGCAGAATGGCGAGCAGATCCTGCGGCGTGGCGCCCAGCGCGTTGAGCGCGCGCACCACGTCGGACAACTGTGTTGCCGGCGGCACCTGCATGACCTTGCCGCCGTCCTGCTGGATGGTGATGTCGCTCTTTTGTGCGATGACCGTGACGCCCTGCGACAGCGGGTTGGGCTGGCTGATGACGGGCGTGCTGCTGATCGTGATCGACAGGTTGCCGTGCGCGATGGCGCAGGGGCCGAGGGTGACCGCCTGGTTGAGCACGACCGAGCCGGTGCGCGCGTTGATGACCACCTTGGCGGCGGGCTTGGAGTCGGGCAGCTGCAGTTCTTCGAGTTCGGCGATGAAGGCCACGCGCGCGCCCGGCGCCGTCGGCGCGTTGACCTGCACGGTGCGCCCGTCGATGGCCGTGGCCGTGCCGGCACCCGAGCGCGCGTTGATGGCCAGCGCCACCTTGCGCGCGGTCTGGAAATCCACGGCGTTCAAATCCAGCGTGATGGTGTCGCCGTCGTGCAGCGGCGTGGGCACGCTGCGCTCGACCTGCGCGCCCTCGGGAATGCGCCCGGCGCTCAAGTGGTTGATCTGCACCTTGGAGCCGCCCGCCGCCGCGCCGGCGCCGCCCACCACCAGGTTGCCTTGCGCCAGCGCGTAGATCTGCCCGTCCGCCCCGCGCAGCGGCGTGGCGATGAGCGTGCCTCCGCGCAGCGACTTGGCGTTGCCGATGGAGGAAACCTCCACGTCGATCAGCTGCCCCGGCTGGGCAAAGGCCGGCAGACGGGCCGTGACGACGACGGTGGCCACGTTCTTGAGCTGCGGCGCGGTGGTGCCCGGCGGCAGCGTGATACCCATCTGCTGCAGGTAGTTGCCCATGGCCTGCGCGGTGTAGGGCATTTGCGTGGACTGGTCGCCCGTGCCGTCCAGCCCTACCACCAGGCCGTAGCCCGACAGCTGGTTGCTGCGCACGCCCTGCACCGCCGCCACTTCCTTGATGCGCAGCGCCTGCGCGGGCGCGCACAGGCCCAGGGCCAATGCCATGGCCATGCAGCAGTGGGCGATGCGGGAGAAGGACAAGGCTTTCATGGCGCCATTGTGGGACGCCAGGGGCCGGAACTAAAGCGCGAAAAGAGGGGTTTGTGCCGGCTTATCGCCGCGCTTGGAATATCAAAAATAATAGCTGTTTGCTCATTGATAAAGCCATATTCAAATATAAATATATTTAAATATGGCTTGAAACAAGCGCAAACAGCTATTGTTTTATTGTCTCCAGGATTCGCCTGCCTTACTTGCGCCCGCGCGGCGCCTTGGCCGGAGGCGGGGCCGGGTGGCGTATGCAGTAGTAATAGCCGTTGGGCACGCTGGCGATGTGGTTGGGGCGCAAGCCGCCAGCGCCCTCCTGTGCCAGGGCCATGTCGTACAGGCCGTCCTGCACGTGGTAGACGCCGCTGTCGCGCAGGCGCACGCCGCCGCCGTAGAAGCCGGCGGCGCCGGCGCTCTCCAGCTCGGCCGCCGTGGGCAGGGCTGCGCCCTGCGACTGGCAGTACTGCACGGCCGCCTCGCGCGAGACCAGCCGATCGGCGTGGCCGGGCGCGGCGGTCAGCCACTGGCTGGCCGCCAGCGGGTTGCGCGGCGCGGCGAAGCGCGTGCCCTGGAAGTAGTCGAACAGCGCGCGCGCCAGCGCCTCGGCCAGCGCCGGCGCGGGTGCCGTGACGGTAAAGCTTTGCGAGGCGCCGCTCCTGAGCTTGACCAGCGTGGCCGTGGCCTGCACCAGCGTGCCGTCCAGCCGCGTATAGGTGACGTACATGGCCAGCGTGATGCTGGCGGCGCGCGCCTTCAGGTCGTCCAGCGCCAGCGAGCGCTGCAGCTGCTCGGGCGTGATGTCGGCAAAGTCGAAGCGCAGCTTGGGGCTGCGCACGTTGGCGCGGCGCGCCATCTGGTCGAGCTCGGCGATCAGCTGCGCGTTCAGGCTGCGCCCCAGCGCCGCCAGGGCGGCGCTTTCGTGGTGCGCCTGCACGGCATCGACGCCCTGCAGCGCGGCGGCCACCTTGGCCGGGTCGGCCTTGTCGGCGTGCAGGTCGGCCAGCAGCTGGCGGTCCTGCGCGTAGTCCGCCAGGTCGGCCGCGCGCACCACCGCGATGTTGGGCCACACGGTGAAGACCTGGCCGGCCGGATCGCGGAAGTCCTGCGCGCGGGCCAGGCCCGCGCACAGCGCCAGCGCGGCGGCGAGTAGCGGGGTGAACCAGGCGCGCAGCATCAGAAGGGCATGATGGAATTAAAGGCGCGCGCCAGCCAGCCTATGGCCTGCGCCTCGGCCTGCTCGCCCAGGCCGCGCGAGACGACGCGCACGTTGGCCACGTATTTGGAGTCGATCACGCTGCCCGGGTGGCCGTCCGATCCGCGGCGCAGGTGGCGCGGATCGACGGTGCCCGAGAAGCGCAGCACGTCCACGCTGCGGTTCACGCCCACCTGCTTTTCGCCGGTGATGACGAGATGGCCGTTGGGCAGCACCTCGGTCACCATGGTGGTGATGTAGCTGGTGAATTCGTTGTTGCTGGTGGTCTCGCCCTTGCCCTCGAACTCGTTGCCGAACTTGGAGCCCAGTTTGGCCTTGTCGGCCAGCTTGGCCGACTGGGCCGACGACAGCAGCGGCAGCGCGCTGATGCTGGCGGATACGTCGGACGACTTGTCCACGTTGGACTTGCTGTTTTGCTTGGCGTCGATCTTTTCCAGGATCTCGATCGTCACCAGGTCGCCCACGAAGCGCGCGCGCTGATCCTCGAACGCGGGGCGGTAGCTGGCGGTGTGGAACAGGCTGCCGGTGGCCGGGCCGCTGGGCGGCATGGCGGCGGCCAGCGGCGGCGGCGCGGTGGGCAGCACGTCCACCGGCGGCGGCGGGTTGATGCTGGCGCAGCCGGCGGCCAGCAAGGTCAGGGCGATGGCGGCCAGCAGGCGTGGCAGGGCGGTCATGGCGGGGCTCCCGGGCATGGTCACAGCTGCGCCAGCTTGGCCAGCATCTGGTCGCTGGTCTGGATGGCCTTGGAATTCATCTCGTAGGCGCGCTGCGCCTGGATCATGTTGACCAGTTCCTCGACCACGTTGACGTTGGAGTTCTCGACGAACCCCTGGCGGATGATGCCCAGCCCGTTGGTGCCGGGCGTGCCCTGCTGCGGCGCGCCCGAGGCGGCCGACTCCAGGTACAGGTTCTGTCCCACCGGCTCCAGGCCGGCCGGGTTGATGAAGCTGGACATGGTCAGCTGGCCGATCTGCTGCGGCGTGGGGTTGCCCGCCACGGTGACGGTGACCACGCCGCTCTGGCTGATGCTGATCTGCTTGGCGTCCGCCGGCACGGTGATGCCCGGCGCCACGGGCAGGCCGCCCGAGGTGACGACGCGGCCCTGCGAGTCGAGCTTGAACGAGCCGTCGCGCGTGTAGCTGGTGGTGCCGTCGGGCATGGTGATTTCGAAGAAGCCGTTGCCGTCCGCTGCCACGTCCAGGTTGTTGTTGGTCTGCTGCAGGCTGCCCTGGGTGAAGGTGCGGCTGGTGGCCACCACGTTCACGCCCAGGCCCAGGTGCAGGCCGGTGGGCAACTGGCTGTCCTCGGTGGTCTGGCTGCCGACCTGGCGCAGGTTCTGGTAGATCAGATCCTCGAACACCGCGTTGTTGCGCTTGAAGCCGGTCGTCGAGACGTTGGCCAGGTTGTGCGAAATCACGTCCAGGTTGGTCTGCTGGGCGGTCATGCCGGTCTTGGCAATCCACAGGGAATTCATCATGGCGGTAGTCCTTCGGTGTCTCAGCCGTTGAGGCTCAGGAGTTGGCCGGCGGTCTTGTCGTCGCTCTCGGCGGTGGACAGCAGGCGCATCTGCTGCTCGAACTGGCGCGCCGCGGCGATCATGCCGACCATGTTCTCGACGGCGTTGACGTTGGAGCCTTCGAGCATGCCGGCGCGCATGCCGGCGTTGGGATCGGCCGGCAGCGGGTCGCCGCCGGCGGTACGGAACAGGCCGTCGTCGCCGCGCTGCAGCGGGGTATCGGCGGCAGGCGTGGCAAGCTTGATGCGCCCCACAGGCTGCGGCGGCTGGCCGGCCACCCGCGCCGTGATGGTGCCGTCGCCGCCCAGCGATATCTGCGCGTCGGGCGGCACGTCGATCGGTGCGCCGCCATCCGACAGCACGGGCAGGCCAGTGGCGGTGACCAGCTGGCCTGCGGGCGTGACCTGGAAGTTGCCGGCGCGGGTGTAGGCCTCCACGCCGTCGAGCCCCTGCACGGCGAACCAGGCGCTGCCCACGGCCATCGCGTCCAGGTTGCGTCCGGTGTTCTGCGCCGGGCCGGGGGTGTCGCGGTGGCCGCTGGTGGCTTCGAGCGCGAACACGCGCGTGCTGGCGCCGTCGCCTTGCACGGGCACGGAGCGGAAATTGTACATCTCGGCGCGAAAGCCGTTGGTCGAAGCGTTGGCCAGGTTGTTGGCCAGCACCGCCTGCCGGTTGGCGGCGGCGCTGGCGCCGGTCATCGAGGTGTAGATGATGTGATCCATGGCAAGGCTCCCGGTTCAGGCGGCGTCAGCGCAGGTTGACGAGCGTGGACATGACCTGGTCCTGCGTCTTGATGGTCTGCGCGTTGGCCTGGTAGGCGCGCTGCGCCGTCATCATGTTGACCAGCTCGGCGGTCAGGTCGACGTTCGAATCCTCCAGCGCGCCCGAGCGCAGCGCGCCGAAGGCGCCGTCGGTGGGCGCACCGTAGACCGGCTGGCCCGAGGCGTAGGTCTCGACCCAGTTGTTGCCGCCGATTTCGGACAGGCCCTGGGTGTTGCGAAAGCTCGCCAGCGCGAACTGGCCCTCGGAGCGCGTCACGCCGTTGGAGTAGCGCGTCATGATGACGCCGTCATTGCCGATGTTGATGCCCGTCAGCTCGCCCGAGGTGTAGCCGTCCTGCGTCAGCTCGGAGACGGCGAATTTGGTGCCGAACTGCGATATGTTGTTCAGATCCAGCGTGACGGGAAAGGCGTCCGGGGCCGGGTTGCTGCCGGTGGCCGGGGGGCTGTTGGGGTTGACCGGTGCGGGGTCGACCAGGAGCCCCAGTGAGAACGCCTGTGTGCCTGCTGCGGGAGGGACGTCGCCCGCAGCCGTTGGAGGCAGGGTAATTGTCGGGTTGAATGTGCCGCCGGCGGGCGAAGTGCCAGCAGCGTAATCGACCAGATTGCTTTTGAGCCGAGCGGACGATACAAGCGTATTGGCCGGAGCGTCCGAGTAGGTGAAGTCCCAGGCGTCGGTTGGATTGGCGAAGCTCAACACGGTTTCACGAATCGCCATGACGCCTTGCTCATCCACACCGTAGTAGCGGTAGGTGAATTGGGTGGGAAAGTCGTCAGGCTGCGTCAGCGTCGGATCGGCGCCGCCTGGAGTGGCCAATGGATGGGGCTCTATGGAGGCGGCAATCTTGCCGGCCTGATCGAAGATGATGCGCCCCTCTACCGAGGGAACGGTGGGAGGGGCGGTGGTCAGGTCGTCCAACTGGGTGTAGACGTCCCATGTGTTCGCCCCGTTTTTCTCGAAATAGAAATTCAGGGGGGTGGCGACCCCCTGGCTGTCATAAACGTTGAGCGATGTGCCGTAAGTCGAGCGTGGCGTTGCCGCGACCGGAGGCGTGGCTCCAGGATTGCCCCGGGCGTCCGAGACGCGCGCGTCCAGGTTGAAGTTCGTGGTAATGGAGGTTGTCTGCCTTGCTGGAATGGGCGCCGAGGTGGGGAACGACAGCGGCTGCGGTGAGCTCGATGTGCGCTGGCCGGTGATGGGGTCGGTCGGGTAGCCCATGACCTTGCCGCCGCTGTTGGTCACTACGTTGCCGGCAGTGTCCAGCTTGAAGTCACCGGCGCGCGTATAAGCGAGCGAGCCGTCGGGCTGCCGCAGCGTGAAAAAGCCGTCGCCGTTGATGGCCACGTCCAGCCCGTTGCCTGTGACAGTGATGTTGCCCTGGTTGAACTGCTGGGCGATGGCCTCGACCTCCACGCCGATGCCCGAGTTGTTGCCGCCGGCGCTGCCGATGGCCGTGGCCACCATGGCGGCGAACTCGGTGCGCGAGGCCTTGAAGCCCGTGGTCTGGGAGTTGGCGATGTTGTGGCCGATGACGTCGAGGTTCTTGGCCGATGCGTTCAGGCCCGACAGGCCTTGCTGGAATCCCATGGTGCTCTCCTGGTGCTGATCTGCTGCGGGTTGTGGTGGCGGCCGCTCAGAGCACGCCGCGGATGTTTGCGTAATTCACGGTGTCGCCGTTCTCCAGCGTCAGCGTCAGCGCACCGGCGCTGGAGCCGGTGGCCACGACCTTGGATTGGGTCAGCGGCGTGGCGTTGACCGCACCTTCGGCGGTGCTGGCGTTCACCACGAAATGCAGGCTGCCGGTGTCGCCGGCGTACTGGCTGGCGTCCCACTCGAAATTGCCCCGGCCCTTGCCCAGCGCACCCAGATCCACGCTGCCGACCACCACGCCGCCGGGGGTGACGATGTCCACGCGCACGTCGGTGGCGGCGCTGTCCAGGTCGAACTGGCCCGTGGCCATGCCGTCGGCGACGGCGAGGTGGTCGCCTTCGGACAGCACCGAGCGGCCGATCATGCTGGTGCCCTGGATCTGCTGCATGGTGGTGAACTGCTCGGCCATGGTCTGCATCGTCAGGTTCAGCTGCTGCAGCCCGGTGACGGTGTTGATCTGCGCCATCTGCGTCGTCATCTGCGCGTTGTCCAGCGGGTTCATCGGATCCTGGTTGTTGAGCTGTGCGACGAGCAGCTTGAGGAAACGGTCCTGCATGGCCGCCGGGTCGGTGTTGGCGTTGGTGCCGCCAGTGTTGATGGTGGGGCTGGAGCCTATGGGGTTGAGGATCATGGCGGCTTACTCCGAAAGGATTACTGGCCCATCTGGATTGTTTTGAGCAGCAGCGTCTTGGCCGTGTTCATGACCTCGACGTTGTTCTGGTACGAGCGCGAGGCCGAGATCATGTTGACCATTTCCTCGACGGCGTTGACGTTGGAATGCGTGACGTATCCCTGGGCGTCGGCCAGCGGGTTTTGCGGGTCGTGCACGCGCCGGCCCGGCACGTCGCTCTCCTGAATGCTGGAGACGCGCACGCCGGCGGCGCCGTCCTCGCCCATCGGCGTGGTCTGGAACACCACCTGGCGCGCCTTGTAGGCCTGGCCGTCGGGGCCGGCCACGGCATCCACGTTGGCCAGGTTGCTGGCCACGACATTCAGGCGCTGGGCCTGCGCGCTGATGGCGCTGCCCGAGACGTTGAAGATGGAGAGCATGGACATGGCGTTGCCTCGCTGATCTGTTACTGGCCCTTGATGGCGCTGAGCATGGTGCCGACGTTGCCGTTGATGAAGCGCAGCGTGGCCTCGTAACGCACCGCGTTGTTCACGAAGGCGGCGCGCTCGCGGTCCATGTCCACGCTGTTGTTGTCCAGGCTGGGCTGGGTCTGCACGGCGTAGGCCAGGGTGGATTGGCCGCTGTCCGCGTCGGGCGTGGGCAGCGGGATATGGCGCGGGTCGGTCACGCTTTGCTGGCGCATGGGGCTGGGCGCCTGTTCCCGGGCGGCGGCGCGCATGGCGTCGGCGAACTTGAAGTCGCGCGCCACGTAGCCCGGGGTGTCGGCGTTGGCGATGTTGCTCGAGATGACGCGCTGGCGCTCGGCACGCAGCAGCAGCGCGTTGCCTTGGAAGTCCAGTTTCTGTGTCAGCTTGTCGAGCATGTCGGCCTCGGAAGTGCGGGTTGCATGGCCCTGGGGCGGATGGGCCTTGGGCGTGCATCGATTGTGGAAGTGCCGGCGTTTTTCTAAAGCGCGAAGAACGCCGCGATTGGCGTGTTGTTCGGGGGTTTTGCGGCGCCCATCCGGCACTAGAGTGGCAGGTGTGATAAAGCCCGCTGGCGGCGCCGGTTGCCCGGTTGCCGCAGGGCTCTCTGGAGAATGCCATGCACCTTTTTGCACGTTTGTGTGTGCCAGCGCTGTGCGGCCTGCTGGCGCTGGCTGCCGCCCCTGTGGGGGCGCAGGAGGACGCCGCGCAGCAGGATCTGGGTGCGCTCAGCCAGCAGTGGCTCGACCAGGCGCTGCAGCGCCTGGAGCCTGGCGAAATGCCGCTGCGCATGGAGGTCAGCGTGGGCCAGCTCGACCCGCGCCTGCGCCTGGCGCCGTGTGCGCGCGTCGAACCCTATCTGCCCAGGGGCGCGCGCCTGTGGGGGCGCACCCGCCTGGGGCTGCGCTGCGTGGAGGGGCAGACGCACTGGAACGTGTTTTTGCCGATCACCGTCAAGGCCTGGGGCCCGGCCTGGGTGCTGGCGGGCAATGTGTCCACCGGCGCGGCGCTGACGGAGCAGGACGTGATGCAGACCGAGGTGGACTGGGCCGCCGATGCCGCCGCCGTGCTGGCCAACCCCCAGGGCTGGCTGGGCAAGGTGGCGGCGCGCCCGCTGGTGGCCGGCCAGGCGCTGCGCCAGGGCATGGTGCGTGCGCCGGAGCTGTTCAAGGCCGGTGCGTCGGTGCGGGTGCTGGTGCAGGGGGCGGGGTTTTCGGTAACATCATCGGGGCATGCCATGAACGCGGGAGCCGTTGGCGAGAATGTGCGCATTCGCATGACCAATGGCAGGATTGTCGGTGGTACTGTGCAGGAAGATGGGACGGTAGAGGCGGTTTTATAGCCTTTTGGGGCTGGAAGAATGCCTAAAGTCTTCCGCCTGCCGGCCGATAACATGGCTACAAGCCCCACGTGGGTGGTGGAGAGAGCTATGAAGATTGGTAACAACCCGGATATTGCGAGTGCCCTGTCGCAGGCAGCTGCCACCAAGCAGCAGGCCAAGGCTGCGGCGCCCGCTCCTGCCGCCGATGCCGCCGCGCAAGGCGCCGCACGCGCTGCCGCGGGCGTGCCGGTCACCCTGTCGGCCAACGTGCGCAGCGCCGACGTGGGGCGCGGCTCCGTCGAATTCGACGCGGGCAAGGTCAAGGCCGTCAAGACAGCCATCGAGAACGGCACCTTCACCGTGGACGCCGAGGCCGTGGCCGACAAGCTGCTGGCCAACGCCTACGAATCCCTGTCGCATTCCCGTGGCTGAAGGCGCGGGTAAAGACACACCCGGACAGGGAGAACGGACATAGACTAGGGCGCCATGAACCCCGATCCGGATACCGCCCTGGCCACCATCGAAGCGCAGCTGCAGGACTTGCAGGCTGCGCTTCTTGCTTCTGACCCGCAGGCATTGCAGGAACTGGCGCAGCAGCTGCGTGACGCCGCCGCCGCGCTGGCGCACCTGCAGCCCGCGGGCGGCTGGCAGGCCTGGCCGCAGGCATCGCGCCAGCGCGTGCAGGCCGTGGCCGCGACCCTGGGCATGCTGCGCGACCAGTTGGCGCGGGTGCTGGCGCTGACGCAGCAGCAGGCCGCGTCGCTGCTGCCGCCGCTCGACGGGGTGACCTACGGGCCGCAGGCCGCCACCGGGCCGGCGCGCATCTACCGGGCGCCAGGCTAGAGAATATTAATAAAAACGGCTTTTTGCGCTTGCTGGTATTGCGCAGATAGCTATGTAAAAAATAGCTTATCAATGCGCGCGCATCTTGGTGCGCAGCCGGGCGATGGCCTGGCTGTGCAGCTGGCAGATGCGCGATTCGGTGACGCCGAGCACGGCGGCGATTTCCTTCAGATTCATGTCGTGCTCGTAGTACATACCCATGATGTGCTGCTCGCGCTCGGGCAGTGCCTTGATGGCGGCCACCAGCGAGGTGCGCAGGCGCTGGTCGCGCAGCACGGCCATGGGATCGGCGTCGGCGTCGGCCACGTGGCGATCCAGGAAACCTTCGTCGCCGTCGTCGCCGTGCATGTCCTCCAGATAGACCAATTGCGTGCCGCGCACCTTGCCCAGCAGGGCCTGGTAGTCGTCCAGGCTGATGCCCAGCTCGTCGGCGATCTCGGATTCGAGCGGGCTGCGCCCCAGGCGCTGCTCGGCGCGGTGCAGCGCGTGCTCGATTTCCTTCTGGCTCTTGCGCGAGCTGCGGCTCATCCAATCGCCGTCGCGCAGCTCGTCGAGCATGGCGCCGCGGATGCGCTGGCTGGCAAATGTTTCGAACTGTACGCCCTGCGCGGCTTCATAGCGCGACAGCGCGTCATTCAGGCCGATCATGCCGACTTGGATCAAATCGTCGAGCTCCACATTGGGCGGGAGTTTGGCGATCATGTGGTGGGCGATGCGCCGCACCAGGGGCACATGCTGTCGCAGCAGTGCATCCCGGTCGAGCTGGCCTTTGGCGGTGTACATCAAGTCAGTGGCTCCGATCCAGATGCGGCGCCAGGGTATGTGCCTGTGCGGCAGGCAGTGCCATGGCTCCGTCAATGGTGCACCCGTTTTCCAGCAGTTGCAAGGCCAGGCGCTGCAGATCCTGGGGGCGCTCGGCGGCCACCGCCGTGGTGTGAATGTGCAGCCCCAGGTGCGCTTGTGCGCTGCGCTGCAGGGTCTCCAAGGCTTCGACCGTCCGGCGCCGCGTGGCACTGTGACCAGGCGGTTCGATGGCCGCGACGGCGCAGCGCAGGCCGGCGTGCAGCGCCATGTGCTTGAGCTGCTGGTAGCAGCGCACCATGCCTTGCGCACCCGGGCCGGTCATGACCAGCGGCATGCAGGCGCTGGCGTGCAGCAGTGCGCTTTGCGTGGGCGCCGGGGCGTACAGCACCAGCACTGCGTAGGCGCGAAACAGCGGTTGCAGCTGCTGCAGTGCCGAGCCTTGTGCCGCCGTGGCTGCCAGCCAGGCCAGGCCGCGCGCGGCGGGCACCACGGCCAGCGATGCGTTGCCGCCTGGGGCGGTGTGCAGCGCTGTGCTGTCCGGCCAAGTGCTGGCGCCCAGCAAGTGCTGCAGGCCGGGGGCTTCGTCCGATTCGGGGGCGGTGCCGTCCAGCACCACGGCCGGATAGCCCAGGCGCTGCAGGTGCGCGCACAGCTGCCACAGGGTTTCCAGCTCCACGTCGCTGCCCGACTGGCTCAGTACCGGCAGCACGCGCAGCTCTTGCTGCGCCAGCATGTCGCGCAGGCCCGCGCCCTGATGCAGCGTTGTGTCAAGCCACATCGCCAAACTCCTGTTCCTGGGCGGGTTCGCCCGTGGCTGGCGAGAAGAAGAAGTTCAGTTCGGCCGCCTTGGGGTCGAACGCGGACTTGACCGTGGCGCGCATCGAGTCACCCACCAGCTTGCGCGCGTCGGCCATTTCCCAGTCCTCGGGCACGCGCTGGCCGTTGGTGATGCCGCGCAGGCGCATCTGGTGGCGGATCAGCGCGTCCACCGCTGGGCCGAGCTTCACGGCCTCGTCCACCTTGGACAGGATGGCCTGTTGCGAGCCGTCGGTCTTGAAGCCGCTGAGCACGTCGTCGAGCGTGTCGCCATGGCTGCTGGCGTTGAGCACCAGCAGGCGGCGCACGCCGGGCAGGTCGAGCACATCGAGCAGGTCGCGCTTGCGCGGGTCGCGCGGCGCCACGCCGGTGGTGTCGATCAGCACCATGCGCTTGCCTGCCAGCAGGCCCAGCAGATCCTGCAGCGCGGCGCGGTCGTGCGCCAGGTGGGCGACCACGCCGAGCATGCGGCCGTAGGAGCGCAGCTGCTCGTGCGCGCCCACGCGGTAGGTGTCCAGTGTGATCAGGCCGACGCTGGCCGGGCCGTGCACGCGTGCACACAGCGCCGCCAGCTTGGCCGTGGTCGTGGTCTTGCCCACGCCGGTGGCGCCCACCATGGCGTAGATGCCGCCTTCCTCGTACAGCGGCAGGCTGGGCGCGTCGGTGCGCAGGTTGCGCTCCAGCACCTCCATGAGCCAGCGCACCGCGTCGGCGGCGCCCAGCTGCTCAGGCAGGTGCTCCAGCACGGCGCGCGAGAGTGCCGGCGAGTAGCCCGCGCGGATCAGCTTGAGCATCAGGTTGGACTGGATCGGGTTCTGCCGCGCCTGGCCCAGCCAGGCCAGGGTGTTGAAGCGATCCTCGATCAAGTCCTTCATGGACTGCAGTTCCTTCAGCAGGTTCTGCTGCCCCAGGCCGGCGGCCAGCGTGGGCGCGGCGGCGGCCTGGTCGCGGCGCGTGACCAGGCGCTCGGCGCCCAGCGCCGCGTGCATGGGGCGCACGGGGTTGTGGCGCGCCACCTGGGGGGGGGTGATGGGCTGCGCGGGCCGCTGGGCCGGGGCGCGGCTGAAGTCGCTGGCGTCCGTGCGGTCGTAGCCGCGCTCGGGCAGGCGCGGCGTGGCAGCGGGAGCGCCGGCCTCTGGTGCGGCCACACCGTGCAGGGCTTCGTGGCGGCGGCGCAGCATGCGCTCGCGCACGTAGTCCTGGAACGACAGCGTGCTCATGGCCAACTGCTCGGTATCCTGGGCCACCGGGTTGTGCGTTGGCGGTGCGGCCGGCCTGGCGTTGCCGCCGGCCTGGCGCCGCACCGGGCTGGCGGCCAGGTCGTCGGCACGCTCCTGCAGGCGGCTGGCCGGCTGGGACGTGGCCTGGCTACGGGCCTGAACCTGCAGCTGTGGCCGGAGCTGGGACGTGGGCGATTCCAGCGCGTCCAGGGTTTCCTCGGCGGTGGCAACCACTTCGACGCCGCCCGCCGTGGGACGGTTGGACAGGATCAGCGTTCCCTCGCCAAAGGTCATGCGTGCCTTGGCCAGGGCTTCCCGTGAAGTGGGGGCGTGAAAGCGTTTGATGTTCATGACGATGCACCTTTGAGGATGGGGCCGATGCGGATGGTGTGGGTTTCAGGGATTTCGCTGTGCGCCAGCACCTGCAGGCGCGGCGCCACGCGGCGCACCAGGCGGGCAATGGCGCTGCGGATCTGGTCGGGCACCAGCAGGCAGGCGGGCATGCCCATTTCTTCCTGCTTGAGCGCCACTTCGGCGGCCTTGTGCGTGAGCAGGTCGGCCACGCCGGGGTCGAGCGCCGGGCCGCTGGCGTTGCCCAGGGCCTGCATCAACAGGCGCTCCAGGCCGGGTTCGATGGCGATCACGCTCAGCTCGCGCGTCGGGCCGTAGATCTGCTGCACGATGGCCGGGGCCAGGGCAATGCGCACGCGCCGGGCCAGTTCGGCTGGGTCTTGCGTGCTGCCAGCGTGTTCGGCCAGGGTTTCGATGATGGTGCGGATGTCGCGGATGTGCACGCCTTCCTCCAGCAGCAACTGCAGCACTTTCTGGAATGTGGTGATGGAGACCATCTTGGGCACGACTTCTTCGATCAGTTTGGGGGCCAGGCGCGTCACGTGCTCCACGAGCTGCTGCGTCTCGGTGCGCGAGAGCAGCTTGGCGGCGTGCACTTGCATCAAGTGTGACAAATGGGTGGCCATCACGGTTTCCGAATCAACCACGGTAAAGCCCGCCATTTGCGCCGCTTCCCGCTGCGCCGCGTCGATCCAGTGCGCCGGCAGGCCAAATGCCGGGTCGGTGGTGGGCGTGCCAATGAGCGGCGTGGAGATGCCGCCAGGATTGATGGCCAGGAACATGCCGGGGTGCGCCTCGCCCTCGCCAACGACCACGCCGCGCAGCGTGATGCGGTAGGCGCTGGGCTTGAGTTCGAGGTTGTCGCGCACGTGCACGGCGGGCGGCAGGAAGCCCACCTCTTGTGCAAACTTGCGGCGTACGCCCTTGATGCGCGTGAGCAGGTCGCCCTGGCGGTTCTTGTCCACCAGCGCGATCAGGCGGTAGCCCAGCTCCAGGCCCAGCAGGTCGACGGGCTGCAGGTCGTCCCAGCTGGCTTCGCCGTCGCTGACAGGGGCGGGCTCTTCCACGGTCGGTTCGGGTTGACGCTGGCGCTGCAGCAACGTCCAGGCGCAGTAGCCGATACCGCTGCCCATGACCAGGAACACGGCGTGCGGCATGCCGGGGATCAGCCCCAGCAGGATGAGCACGGCGGCGGTGACGCCGAGCACGCGCGGGGACATGAAGAGCTGGCGCACGATCTGCCCGCCCATGTCCTCGCCCTTGCTCACGCGCGAGACCACCATGGCGGCGGCTACCGAGATCAGCAGGCCCGGAATCTGCGCTACCAGCGCGTCGCCCACGGCCAGCAGGATGTAGCTGTTGGCCGCGTCCGAGGCCGACAGGTCGTGCTGCAGCATGCCCACGGTGAAGCCGCCGACGATGTTGATGATCAGGATCAGGATGCCGGCGATGGCGTCGCCGCGCACGAACTTGCTCGCGCCGTCCATGGAGCCGAAGAAGTTGGCTTCCTCCTGCACTTCGGCGCGGCGGCGCTTGGCCTCGTCCTCGTTGATCAGGCCGGCGTTCAGGTCGGCATCCACCGCCATCTGCTTGCCAGGCATGGCGTCCAGCGTGAAGCGGGCGGACACTTCGGCAATGCGCTCGGCGCCCTTGGTCACGACCACGAAGTTGATCACGACGAGGATGGCGAAAACGATCAGGCCGACGGCGAAGTTGCCGCCGATCAGGAAGTGCCCGAAGGCTTCGATCACCGCGCCGGCCGCGCCCGGGCCGGTGTGGCCCTCCAGCAGCACCACGCGGGTGGACGCCACGTTGAGCGACAGGCGCATCAGCGTGGTCAGCAGCAGCACCGTGGGGAAGGCAGCAAAGTCCAGCGGACGCATCATGTAGGCGGCCACCATCATCACCATCAGCGCCACGGCGATGTTGAGCGTGAAGAAGGTGTCGAGCATCCAGGCCGGGATGGGCAGCACCATCAGCGCCAGGATGGCAACCACCAGCAGCGGCGCGGAAAGGCCTTGCAGTGCCGGGGCGTTGGTACCGGCCCACTGGCGCATCGAAGTCAGGGAATTGGATGCCATATCGTGCTACCTGCGGTATTACCAGCGCCCCGCCTTGCGGGCCTGGGGCGAGTGGGGATCGAGTTCGGGCGGCACCTGCGGGTCGGGCTGCTCGTCGGGCATGCGGCCTTCGCCGCGCAGCGCCGCCTTGACGCGGTACACATAGGCCAGGATCTGCGCCACGGCGGTGTAGAGCTGCGCCGGAATGGGCTGGTCGAGCTCGGCGTGCGCGTACAGCGCCCGCGCCAGCATGGGCGACTGCAGTACGGGAACATCGTGCTGCCGGGCCAGCTCGCGGATGCGAAACGCCAGCAGGTCGGTGCCTTTGGAGACGACCTGCGGTGCGCCCATGCTGGCCTCGTCGTAGCGCAGCGCCACGGCGTAGTGGGTCGGGTTCATGACCACGAAGTCGGCCTTGGGCACGTTGGCGACGCTGGCACGGTCGGCGATCTCGCGCTGTTTCTGGCGGATCTTGCCCTTGATCTGCGGGTTGCCGTCCGCGTCCTTGTGTTCCTGCTTGACTTCCTCGTGGCTCATCTTCAGGCGCGACTTGAAGAAGAATGCCTGCAGCGGCACGTCCACCACGGCGAACAGGAATATCACCAGCAGCAGCAGCCCCATGCCGGAGGCAATCCACTGCCCTGCCTCGCGCAGGGCCACGGCGGAAGGTTGCAACACCAGCATGGCAATCTGCTCGATGCTCGTGCGCATGTACTTCCAGGCCACGTACGACAGGATGGATGACATCAGCACCATCTTGGCCACGTTGGTCATTTGCTGCTTGGAAAACAGGTTGGCGAAACCGGAGAGCGGGTTCAGCCGGTTGAATTGCGGCGTGATGGGCTTGAAGCTGAAGATCCATCCACCCGCGAGCACCGTGCTGCACAGCACGGCCGTGCTGGTCAGCAGCGCGAACAGAAGGCTGGCGGCAAGGCCGGTACCCACCATGGCCTGGAGCCGCTCCAGCATGGCGTTGGGTGAGTGCACGACAGCGGCGTCGAATACCAGCTGCCGGTGCATGGCGCGCTGCAGGAGTTCAATGAACCAGGGCGCCAGCACCAGCAGCACGACCGCGCCCATGCCCAGGATCGCCAGGTGCGACAGGTCGCGCGAGCGCGCGGCCTGGCCGTCGGTGCGGGCCTTTTGCAGCTTGCGCTCTGTCGCGGGGAGGTTTTTGTCTTGGCTGGAATCCATGATGGCGTGATCTCTGGGTCACGCCATTGTCGGCAGCCACGGGCCTGGCTAAAGCCTGAATAAGCGGGGTGCAGGCCCGTTATTCGGATGCTTGGTTATTGCTTCTGAAAATATAGCTGCTTGCGCTTTTTGGTAAAGCGTTTGAAGGCTATCAGAATCCAAGGCTTGCAAGCAAATCGTCCACCTGCGACTGGTCTGTGACGATGTCGGGCGTATTCTCCGGATCGACCACTGGCCCCTGCAGGTGTTCGCGGCGCGGCTCGGGAACGGCGGCGGGTTGCACCGTGTTGGGCGGCGCGGTCTGGATGACCAACTGCACCAGCTGCTGCTCGATGGTCGCCGCCAGGTTGACCACGCGGGCAATCACCTGCCCCGTCAGGTCATGGAAGTCCTGCGCCATCATGATTTCGGTCAGATGGGTGTCGGCCTCGCGCGAGACGCGCTGTATGTCGGTCAGGTAGTTGTACACCTCGCCCTTGGCGACAGCGGCCACTGGATCCTTGACCAGGTTGGTGAGCACGCGGTCGGTCTCGCCGGCAATGTGGTCGTGCAGTCCCTTGGCCTGTTCGACGCGGCCCAGCACCTTCTCGGCGGCCTCGCCGGTCAGGCGGGCGATGTAGGACAGGCGGCTTTGGGCGTCGGGCAGTTCGCCCATGGAGCCGCGCAGCTGGTCGGCGTAGCCCAGCTCGTTCAGGGCATTGTGCAGCTGGCGCGTGAGCAGGCCGATTTTCTTGTGGATGTCGTCCGCCTCTTCGGGCGGGGCGGCTTGATCTGCCGGTTCCATGGTTACATCCCCAGTTTCTTGAGAATCAGGTTGACCTTTTCCTCCAGGGTGGCTTTGGTGAAGGGCTTGACGATGTAGCCCGCCGCGCCGCCCTGGGCGGCCGCCACGATGTCTTCCTTGCGCGCCTCGGCCGTCACCATCAGCACCGGCAGGTGCTTGAGGCTGTCGTCCTTCTTGATTTCGGCCAGCAACTGGAAGCCGTTCATGTTGGGCATGTTGATGTCGGAGACGACGAAGTCGAACTTGCTGGTGCGCAGCTTGTTGAGCGCGGCCACACCATCCTCGGCCTCGTCGGCTTCGGTAAACCCGCTCTCCTTGAGCAGGTTGCGCACGATGCGGCGCATGGTGGAAAAGTCGTCAACGATAAGAAAGCGAAGGGCTGAAGACACAGGGAGACCCTTTCGGTCGAAATTACGGTGGGTATTGTCGCGGCTGAAAGCCTGCGTGACAAGTTGTTACTATTGGGGCTTCTCTGGAGCGGGATTCTCCGGTTTCTCCGGAGTCAGCGCTTCCAAGGGTACCTCAATCTTGTTCTTCCCCATCAGGCGCTCCTCGGCTTCGTGGGTCAGCACGGTGATGGTGATGCGCCGGTTGACGGCGGCTCGCGGGTCGTTCGGATCCAGCGGGTCGCTGGCCGCCAGTCCTACCACGCGCGCCAGCTTGTTGTCGGGCATGCCGGCAGCCACCAGTTCGCGGCGCGAGGCGTTGGCGCGGTCGGCCGACAGCTCCCAGTTGCTGTAGCCCTTGTCGCCGTTGCCGTAGGGTGTTGCGTCGGTATGGCCGGCCAGGCTGATGTGGTTTTCCACTCCGCCCAGCGCGGCACCGATCTCGCGCAGGATGTCCCGCATGTACGGCTTGACCAGTGCGCTGCCGCTGTCGAACATGGGGCGGTTCTGGTCGTCAACGATCTGGATGCGCAGGCCGTCGGGCGTGAGGTCGATGCGGATCTGGGAGCGGAATTCGTTGAGCTTATAGTTCTGGGTGATCATCGCCTCGATCTTGTCCTGCAAGGCCTTGATGCGCTGGGCGTCCTGGCGTGCCCGCTCGGCGCGGGCGGCTTCCATGGCGGTGCGGCGGTCGGTCGAGGTTTGCGAGTCCGAGCGGCGCACCTGCCCATATATCTTGGCCAGATCGTTGCCACCGCCGGGAATGACACTGGAGCTGTTGCCCGCGCCGCTGCCGCCTTGCATCGCCACCTTCAGCGGCGACGAGAAATACGCGGCAATGCCCTGCAGGTCGCCCTTGGCCGTGGAGCCGAGCAGCCACATCAGCAGGAAGAACGCCATCATGGCCGTGACGAAGTCGGCATAGGCAATCTTCCATGCGCCGCCGTGCGGGGCGTGGCGCTGCTTCTTGCCGCGCTTGATGATGATGGGCTGGAGCTTCTTCTCGGCCATGGCGGCTCCTTACTTCTTCCCCTTCACGTGGGATTCGAGTTCGGTAAAACTGGGGCGATCGCCCGAGAACAGTACCTTGCGTCCGAATTCGATAGCCGTGGCGGGGTTGTAGCCCTGCATGCTGGCGAGCAGCGTGGACTTGATGCAAAGGAATTCCTTGGCGGCGTCCTCGGCCTTTTGTTCCAGCAGGCCGGCCAGCGGTTCGGCCACGGCATACGCCAGGAAAATACCCAGGAAGGTGCCCACCAGGGCAGAAGCGATCATGCCGCCGAGTACGGCTGGCGGCTGGCCCACCGAGCCCATGGTGTTGACCACACCGAGCACGGCGGCCACGATCCCGAAGGCTGGCAGTGCGCCTGCCACGCGCGTGAGCGCTGCGACGGGAGCGTGTGCCTCCTGATGATGCGTCTCGATCTCACTGTCCATCAAGGCCTCGATTTCGTGCGCATTCAGGTTGCCCGAGACCATCATGCGCAGGTAGTCGGTGATGAACTCGATGGTGTGGTGATCGGCGCTGACGGCGGGGAATTTCTTGAAAAGTTCGGATTTGTCCGGCTCCTCCACGTCCTGCTCAATGGCCATCAGGCCTTCCTTGCGCGCCTTCTGCAGGATTTCGTACAGCAGCGTCATCAACTCCATATAACGCGCCTTGGTGTACTTGCTGCCCTTGAGCGCCGAGGGAATGGCCTTCATCGTGGCCTTGAGCACCTTGGGCTGGTTGTTGACCACGAAGGCGCCCAGCGCACCGCCGCCGATGGTGATGATCTCGAAAGGCAGGGCTTCAAGCAGCACGTGGATGTTGCCGCCGTGCGCAATGAACACCCCGAAGATGCAGACGAAGCAGACAACGTAGCCGATGATGACGAACATGGATAGGAAGGTCTGCTATGAGCAGTTGGTGGGCAGAAATGGAATCAATCGTAGCAGTGGTATCGAATCATGTTCGTCGCACTTGATCCGGAATGCAAGCCTTGTTCGGGCTTTCAGTCCGGCAGCCATGCCTTGAGCCAGCCGCCGAGGTGCGGCCCCTGCAGCATCCAGTCGGCTGCCACGGCGGCTTGCAACGCGTCGCCCGCGGCGGCCGTGGCATCCAGGTCGGCCAGGTGCATGCGGATCGCATCCACCCAGTCCTTGTAGCGGTTCTTCACGCGCGTCACGGGCAGGCCGCACCGGTAGGGCGCAACGTCGCTGCAGACGACCGGGTAGCCGCAGGCGCCGTATTCCAGCAGCTTCAGATTGCTCTTGCAGTCATTGAACAGGTGGTGTTCCAGCGGCGCCACGGCCAGATCCAGGTTCAGGCCCGCCAGCTTGTGCGGATAGGCCTCGATGCTGACGGCGGCGTGATGCTCGTGCAGGTATTGGCGCATCGGCTCGGGGCACATGCCGAGGAATACCCATTCGACCTCCCCGGCCAGGTCCTTGACCACGTCGGCGAGCAATTCCAGGTCGCCTTGATGACTGGCGCCGCCTGCCCAGCCCACGCGCGGGCGCAGGCCCTGGCGCCGCAGGCTGGCGAGGTGGCCCCAGCGCTCGGGCGGCAGCCGATTGGGGATCACGCGGATGTCGCGGTGCAGCTTCGCCATGGCATCTGCCAAAGGTGCGGTAGAGACGACCAGGCGATCTGTCAGATTCAGCCAGCGCCGAAGAACGCGCAACATGTCCTCGGGGAGTTGGCCGCGGTGCACGCTTTTCATCGGCAGATTCAGCAGATAGTCGTCGAGTTCGGCCACCTTGAACGCCTGGGTGAACGGCGCGGTGCGGCGCACCATCTCGAACTGTGCATCGTCCACCAGGCGCTGCAGCACCCAGGCATCGGGCCGCAGGCGCTCCATTTCCACCGGCCCGTAGTGGTATTCGCTGATCCGTATGTCCGCCAGGCCGGCCTGCACCATGCCTTGGCCGGGGTGGATGATGCGATAGTGGCCGCAGCCGAAGGCGTCGGCGTTTATCGCCAGCACCGTCGGCAGCGGACGCCATGATGCCAGCGGGTTCCAGTTCAAGCGCACATCGGTTTCCACAGCAAATTCTGTGGATTGCAGCGATAGGTTGCGGTTGTAGGCCGGATCGTTCGCCAATACGGGCAGCCAGCGGCGGTACATCGCGTCCTGAGCGCTTTCGCGCTGCAGGGCGAAAGCCTCGGGCGGCGCGGTGGTCAGTGTGGCGCCCTTTTCGTGTAGCAGCACGGCATGGGGCGTCCACACCGTCAGGTAGCCCGCCGCGCGCGCGCGCAGGCATAGATCCATGTCACCGCAGAGCAGCGGGAACGCTTCTGCATCCATGCCGCCCAGCTCGTCGTAGAGAGTGCGGCGCACCATCAGGCAGGCGGCGCTGACGGCGCTGTAGTCCTGGTCGATCTCCAGCCGCTGCATGTAGCCCGGCGCGCCGGGATCGGCTCCGGAGAACGGGTAGCCCGCCATGCCGTGCAGCCCCAGCAGCAAACCGGCGTGCTGTATCTGGCCGCTGGAGTAGAGCAGTTTGGCGCCGACTACGCCCACCTCGGGGCGCTGCGCGTGGTTGAGCAGGGCGTCCAGCCAGTCGCCGTGCACGATGGCGGTGTCGTTGTTCAGCAGCACCAGGTAGTCGCCGTGCGCCTCGCGCGCCGCCAGGTTGTTCATGGCGGCATAGTTGAATGGCTGCGGATGTCGCAGCACGCGGATGCGCGCATCGCCCAGCCCGGCCAGGCCGTCGAGCCAGGCACAGGCGGCTGGGTCGGCGCTGCCGTTGTCCACCAGCAGAATCTCGTAGTGCGGGTAGGCGGTCTTCTCCAGCAGCGAACTGACGCAGCGCTCCAGCAGCGCGAATTGATCCTTGGTGGGGATGATGATCGACACCAGAGGCTGTGCCTGGTGCCCATAGAGGATGCGGTAGCGGCCAGGCAGGCTGGCGTCCACGGTGGCGTTCTCGTAGCCACGCGAGCGCAGGTGCTTGGCGATGGCGGCCAGTTCGTGCGCGTTGTTGGCCAGGGGCTGCGTGCGGGTTGTCAGCATGGGCTCGTGTACGTGCGCCAGGCCGTCCAGCCCGTCCGCTTCGATCAGGCGCAGCAGCAACTCGAACTCGGGTGCGTGTGCATAGGCCGCGTCAAACCCGCCGGCTTCCAGAAACACGTCGCGGCGAAATAACCAGTGCCGTGCCATGTTCGCGGGGCAGGACAGCAGCATGTCCAGGTTGAAATCCGGACGCATGAGCGGCGCGGGCTCGCCCGCATCGGTGCGCACCAGCGCATCGGCATAGACGGCGCGGCATTGCGTGGCACCACGCAACTCCAGCGCCACCATCAGCAGGCCCGATGGCGTGAAGCAATCGCCCGCATCCACCACCAATACCCAGCCGCATGACTCCATGTGAACGAGTGGGAGGACGGCATCCAGCGTTTCGGCCGCTACCCAGCGCAACTGCGGCAGCTTCTCCTGTGCCGCGGGTTCGGGGCCGCCCAGCACGGTGATGGAAGAGGGCGCAAAAGGCGGCTGAAGACCCGCAAGGCTGCGCAAGGTAGCGGCCAGCGCCTCGCTGCCCAGCCCCGCAGTGCGGATGAAGACCGCCAGTGTGGGTGCCTCGGTGGCGAGGCGTTCCGCAATCAGGTGCGATTGCGCTGGGCCAGGCGTGCGCTGGGCCAGCCATTGCGCCAGGGAGGGCGTATTGGCGAGCGCATAGGAGGCGGCCATGGCCGTTTCCTTTTGCTGGCGCTGGCGGTCTGGTAAGGCCGCATGCGCCATGGCGGCGCTTTGCGTCACCTCAATGAAGTGCTTGACGCTTTCCAATGCCTGGGCATGGATTCGTGCAATTTGTTCTCGATGGTCGTGATCGATGGGCGGAACTGGACATATTCCAATATCGGATTCCAATATTTTTCTCATGCCGGGATTGGGCCTGAATTGTTTCAGGTAATCCGTTTCGACGAAGATAGGCTGGCAGCCGCATGCGTAAGCCTCCGATGCCATGCTTGAAGGTTCGTAACAATACAGAACTTCCGTGGATCGCAGGATTTCCGCGATTTCTTCCGGTGAGCGAGGAATGTCTTGGCACAGGCTGATGCCATTGTTTTTGATGGTGTCGGAAATTTTTCCGCCAGATGCCAAATATTTATGAGCGTAGTAGCAAAAACCTTTTCTGTTGGCCTGAATTACCCCATCTTCATTGAAAATTCTATTGTCGGCACTGGGAATGAAAAGCCTGCCGGAAGACTTTTCTTCTTGCAAAACCCATTCGTCCCAGTGGAATATAATTTCATTCTCGCGGATGATCTTCTCGCCCCCCAGATGGCCTGCCTGGTTGAGGAGCCAGCGGGCAACCACGGCCCCATTCAATGGATTGCCTGCGAGTGTTTCGGGGTATACGACGATGGGTATTCGCCCGGTTTGCGCGTGTCTTTCCCTGATGTCGGGTGTGAGAAGCGGTGTCCGAAGCCAGGGGCTGTGCACGGTTGCGGTGATGTATGACTCGTACCCCAGCTCGTTGAGGATATGGCATAGGTAATGCAGCACCCGTGGCCCCGCGGTCTTTTGCGTAAAATGAGGGCTTGCAATGTAATACGGAGCGTGGCGACTCTGAAAAAAGTCCGTGCCGGGCGGGTATGTTGCCATTGTCTTGAGTGGTGCTGCTAAATTTTAAGTGGCAAGGGATTCAAAAAGTCGCGGCTGTATCCAGTAGGACTGCGGGTTGGTCATGGGGTTGATTTGCCTCGGTCTCTGGCCGGCAAAGGTCTTTCCATGACAGTATTTTGACTGAGGGGTTGAGACTGGAGAGGTAATCTACCAGATAAGGTTCGTGATCTTTCTCTGAGCTGAGAAAGACATAATCAATTACCTTGTCTGATGCCAGATTTGCCGTCGGAATAATCGGAACTCCCAGCAATGTCTTGTGCTGCCGGTGCCTGTTGGAGTCAAAGCAGCAGATGATGTTGAATCCATGCACCCGGGCCTCGTGAATAAGCAGGGAAGCAACGAATACGCTGCCAAGAATGGCGATGTTGGATTCTTTTGGAAGGCCTGAAAATATATTCTCGTTGCGGGAGCGGTGCTTTGCCCATACGTAAAGAGCCCGTGTCGCAGTGGAATATTGTGGGCCGGGGGGGGGCAGATTGCTCGTCAGGTGTTCGCGGTATGCACGGCCTTTGTAGTAAGAGAGCAGTATGGCTGTTGACAGGATTCGGTACTGCGTTGCGTCATCGGGGGCATCCTTCTTTTTATTGAAGAGGGCTGATATTTTCCGGATAGATTGTCTGGCGGACGCCTCATCTGGCGTCGTGGCAATGGCGTGCTGTGCCTCGTAATGCATGATGAATGCATCAATCGTTCTGCGGATATCTTCCGGAGTATAATCCTGCGTTCGGATGATTTTTTTTATCCTTTTATATGTATTGAGAACACCTACCGTTGGATCGACGGCATGCGTGTCTTGTTGGTTGTGCCTTCTGTATTTGAACAGGGGATCGTTGATGAAGGCGATCTTTCCCCTGGAGTTGTGGCCAATTAGGGTCAGGACATCGTCGCCGCCATGGATGTTCTCGATCTTCTTCCTGGCCTTGTCGGTGAGATCACCGCCGTAGTAGGTAAAGTCAATCCCCAAATCCTTGCGGGGATTCTTTTTGAACATCAATGTGCAGGGGAAGGGCCAGATCTGATTTGACAGAAAATCAGCCAAAAATTCTCCACGATCATAAATTTTATCTTTCCCCAGTGTGGCGGAGCTGTCTTCGATGGTGATCCCGTCTTTGTTGATACTTTGGATTTTTGTCCAAACGCCGACAATTTCAGGGTCTGAATCCATCAGCGCCATTTGCCTCTCCACCATGGTGGGCAGCATGATGTCGTCATCGAATGTAATGAGGATGCGCTCGCTGCGTGCTATTTTTATGGCGGACGCACCATTGAAAAAAGCGGAGAGACCAGGAGGATTCCTGATGTATCGAATTCTGTCATCTTTGTAACTTAGAACAACCTGTGGCGTATCGTCAATGCTGCCGTTATCGAGAATCAAGAATTCGAAATCCCGATAGGTCTGATCAAGAATACCCTGTATTGCTTCTCTCAGATAAGAGCCACCTCTGTTGTAGGTCATTAGTGCAATGGTTAGCGGTATCTTTCTGCTCATTTTTGTAATGATGACGTACGAATTTAGATTGGAGGTGAAATCGACAGGGTGAAAAATTGGTTCTGGATTTTATGAGGATAAATATCTTAATGGGAAATAATGTGATTTGATTGTTTTTTCATTTTATGGGGTGCCAGTTTGAATTTGGTGTGCCAACGTCTGTGGAGTCTGGGCCTTGTAGTGCTGTTTTTCCAGATAATCTACCGGAGCGTATCCCCATGCCACCAGCAGAAAGGGGATTCCCGCCTGTTGGGCGGCGGTGGCGTCTTCGGGGCGATCTCCCACATACACCATCGGCGCGTGCAGTCTGGTGCGCAGGGTGGCAAGCATTTCAGCCTTGCTGCGCAGTGGCGGCGTGAAGGCGTCGAGGGCGTGCACCTCGTCGAACAGGCCGTTCCACCCCAGATGGTCAATGATGCGTCGCGTCGGCAGGATGCGTTTGTTGGTGGCGATCAGCAGGCGGCAGGCACGGCGCTGCAGGGCTTCCAGCATGTCGGCGATGCCTTCGTAGACCCGCGTGCCACGGTAGCCGGTTTCGTCGTAGTGGCTCTTGAACAGTGTGGCCAGCCGATCCACGCAATCGTCCTGCCCTTCGGGAAGCAAGGATGCCAGGGTGGCATTCAGGGGTGGACCGATTAAGTCTTGCGCAAGAGGTCGCGCAGGCCGCAGGCCCGCCGCGTCGAAAGCCGCTTGCATGGAGGCGAGGATCGACGGGGCCGAGTCGATCAGCGTGCCGTCCAGGTCGAAGACGATGTGGGAATAGGGCGGGTTCATGTGCGTATGGCTCCGGCGGCATGCTGAATCGACTGCGGCAGGGTGTATTGCAGGCGAAGCCCCAGTTCGGACTGCGCCTTGGCGACGGAGGGTACATAGCGGTTGCGGAGGCTGCCCGTGTCCGCCGCCCCGGCGATGTACACCGGCTTGCCCGGTGCCAGTAGGTCGCGCACCTGGTGAGCCAGTTCGGCGATGGTCAGGGCCGCGTCGGAGCCCACGTTGTAGGCCTGGCCCGCCCGGCCTTCGCGCAGCAGCACTTCAAGCCAGTGGGCCAAGTCGCGCTGGTCCATGTAGGAACGGATGGGAGAGCCGTCGCCGTTCACCGTGATGCGGGGCTGGGTGAGCGCATCGCGGATGAAGTTGCCGATGGCGAAATGCACGTCGAGCGGAAGGTCGCGCCCCACGAAGGCGAAGCAGCGCGCCACCACGGTCTGGAGGCCGTGCTGCCGCGCGTACAGCGCGCACAGGTGCTCGGCGCAGCGCTTGGCGACGCTGTAGGCGTTCTGCGCGTTCAGCGGGTCGGGCATGCCGTGGTAGTCCTCGGGTATACGCACCATGTCCTGCGGCTGCGCGCCATAGACGCCGCCGGAGCTGGCAAGCAGGAAGCGCGGGATGCCGCGCATCGCCGCGTAGTCCAGCAGGTGGCGCGTGCCATCGACGATCTGCGTGTAGCGCTGCAGGGGGGTGAGCCGTGGCCCCAGCGTGGAGTCGGCTGCCGCGTGCAGCAGGTGTGTGAATGCCGCGTTGGCTGGCAGGCTGGCGGGGGCGAGGATGTCGCCCTGGTGAAAGCTCAGCCACGGCAGCGCCGCGAATTCCGGGTGCTGCGCCAGGAAGCCATCGGGGTCGCGGCTGAGTACGGTGACACGCGGCGCGGCGGGCGCTGCCTGCCAGTGCCGCAGCAGCGCCTTGCCAAAGAATCCGGTGCCTCCCGTCAGCAGCAAATTCATGGATTTTTACTTTCGTTTTGATAGCTGTTTACGCATGATGAACGGGCGTTAGAGGTCGATTTCATACAAAATCCTGGCAGGGCGCGGCGTAGAGAACGGCGTCAAACGAGTTGAACCCGTGCTGGCGGATGTGAAAGCGGTAGCCCTCGCCGCACAGCGCGAATAGCAGCTCTGGCAGCTCCCAGAGATCCTGGGGGTTGTGGTAGAGCGACACGGCTAGCACCGGGCGGCAGCGCTGGATGAGCCGTTGCGCGCCGCGCAGTGCCTGGGCTTCGGCGCCTTCGATGTCGAGTTTGAGTAGGTCAACGGGAGTGCCGGGTAGCAGCTCATCGAGCGCCACGGCGGTGATGGGGGTGCCTTCTCCCTCTTTCAGAACGGTGCAGGCCTCGCCTTGGCCGGTCTGGAATGCCAAGCTGCCGTGAACCTGCGCCGCTGCCAGCGGCAGGCAGACGGCCTGGGCCGCCGCACGCTGCGCCAGCCGGGCGTAGTTGGCGGGGTCGGGCTCCAAGAGGAATGCTTGCGCACAGGCGATGCCGGGCTGGGCGAGCAGTTCGCCGAAGGTGTCGCCGTCGTAGGCGCCGCAGTCCACGTAGGTGATGGCCCGGCCTTGCAAGGGAGGCAGGGTCAGCGCGTTGAAATACTGCTTTTCGGCAGACTGGAAGCTGGCGTAGCCCATGTCCAGCCCCAGGCGGAAAGCGCAGATGCGGTACAGCGCATGGACGCTCTCGGGGTCTGCCAGCCGCTGCGCCGCTTGGGCGATACGCTCCAGGCCGTTCAGCAGGAAGGCACGGGGGCTCAGCCAGAAGCGCCAGCCCAGCGCCTGGGCTAGCGGCTCGTAGAGCGTCCATGGCATCAGCGGCGGGTTGAACCCGGCGGCAGCCGGCAGGGCCAGCAACCGATCGTAGGGCGTGTCGCGGTTGAAGATGCCCAGGGCCAATTGGGCCTGGGGCGCTTCGCGTGCCAGCGCGTTCCAGTCGAGCACCGGCAAGCCTTGCACGGTGGCGGTGCGCGGCGTGGTTTCCACGAAGCCAGCGACGGCGGTGCCCTGGGCCTGCATGGCGCTGGCAAGGCTGCGGCCGAAACCGCCCGCGCCGAAGATCCAGCAGGGGCGGCTGGGGTCGATGCCGGGCGTGGGTGCTGAGGCGGCCTGGTCGCGCAGGCGCAGGAAGTCTGCGGGGGCCGTCATGGCGTGCTCGCGCGACTGGCGCGGATTGCCAGCGCTTCGCTGCGGACGTGCGCCAGCGTGGCCGGGTCAAGAAAGGGGTGCATGTCGTCCAGCTCGGGCGTGACGAACTTGCCTTGCTCGTCCACGCGCGACTTGATGCGCGGCGCGAACTCCTGCCGGGGATCGACGTGCAGGTCGATCAGCAGCGGGCCGCCGCCTTGCAGCAGCGCGTCGAGCCGGGGCAGGTCGGCTTCGGTGGCGATGCTCTCGGCGCGCAGGCCGTAGGCGCGGGCCACGGCGGTAAAGTCGGGGAATTCCACGCCCGATTCGGGCGTGGCGCCGACGACGCGGCCGAAGAAGTTCTCGTGCGTCTGCCAGATCGACAGATAGCCCTGGTTGTTGAGCACGATGACGATCACGTCCAGCCCCGTGGTCTTGAGGGTCTGCAGCTCCTGTATGTTCATCTGCAGGCTTCCGTCACCTGCGAAGCAGATCGCGCGCCGCGCGCCGCCCGCTGCGGTGGCCGCGCCCAGGGCGGCGGGCAGGTCGTAGCCCATCGAGGCCGAGCCGGAGTTGCTGAACAGGCGCTGATCCTTTTGCAGCGTCCCCACCTGAAAGGGCAGGATGCAGGCCGATGCGTTGCCGCAGACCACGATGTCGTCGGGCCGCATGCGAGCGAAGATGCGGCTGACCATGACGTAGGGGTTCAGCGGGGCGCCGGGCTGCTGCTGGTGTTCCGCCGCTGCGTCGTAGCGCTGGCCGGTCTGCTGGCACCACGCGGCCCAGGTTTGATAGCTGGGCAGTTCGGTGCGCGAGAGTTCGTCCTCCAGCACGTCCAGAAAGTCGTTCAGGTCTGCCGCCACGCCCAGGTCGGGCCGCAGCGTGGGCTTGCGCAGCTCGGCCTCGTCGATGTCCACCTGCGCCAGCCAGGCGTTCTTGGCGAAGGCATCCCAGTTGTAGCTGGTCTGGCGGATGTTCAGGCGCGAGCCCAGCACCAGCACGCAGTCGGCGGCCTGCAGGCAGAAGTTGCCCGCGCGCGTGCCGATGGTGCCGGGGCGGCCTGCGAACAGCGGGTGGTTTGACGCAATCAGGTCGTGCGTCCAGGCTGTTGCGAACGGAATGCCCAGGCGCTCCACCAGCGCCAGCAGCCGCCCTTCGGTGCGAGAGAGCCGTACGCCGGTGCCGCCCAGGATCAGCGGGCGGTGGGATTGGCGCAGCTTCTCGATGATGGTGCGGCAGTCGGTGCGCAGTGCGTCGGATGGCGGCTTGGCGGCGGGCGCCGGGGGCACTGGGATTTCGATCGCCTCGGTGGACTGCTGAATGTCCAGTGGAATGTCCAGCCACACGGGGCCGGGGCGACCGCCCGTGGCCTCGGCGTAGGCCTGGGGCAGCAGGGTTTCCAGCTCCTTTTCCGACCGCACCAGCCGCGCGAACTTGCACACGGGGCTGGCCATGGCGATGGTCGGGCCTTCCTGGTCGCCCAATTGGCGCAGTCCAGGCACGTCGTGAAAGTCGATGCAGGTCTCGCGCTTGATCTGACCCGAGAGGACGATCATCGGGATCGAGTCGGTGAAGGCGCCATACACGCCGTTGAGCGCGTTGATGGAGCCCGGCCCCGTGGTCAGCATGACCACGGCGGGCTTGCCGGTGATGCGGGCGTAGCCCTCGGCAGCCATGGCGCAGGCCTGCTCGTGGTGCATGAAGGTGCAGCGCAGCCTGCCATGCCCGCCCAGGGCCTGGTTGAGAAACATGGCGCCCCCGCCCGTGACGGTGAAAACCTGCTCGATCCCTTGGTCAGCCAGCCAGTCGGCGATGCGTTCGGCAATGCGTTGCATTCAGAGCCCCCGGTCGAGGATTAGACGCTTGAGCGCGGGACTTTCGCTGTAGGGGCCGTCGATGTGGTCGATGGTCAGGCGTTCGTGGGCCTTGATCGATTGCTGGAGCTTCTCCCCGTTCATGACTTCGCGGCAGGACAGCTGCCCCTTGTGCAGCGGAATGGCGAGATAGAAGTCTTTCTCGAACTTGTCTTTGTCGAAGACGTAGCCTGGCTCCAGGTCGCGGCGTGCATAGGCACCGCGTACCAGGGCATTGAGGTATTCGGTTTCCTTGCGCGAGATGGGGCGTCGGCTGGCACTGACGCCGCCGCACATTTCCTTGGCTTTGTGGAATGCCTTGAACCAGGTATCGCATTGCTCGGGCAGCGAGCAGTAATTGGAGACGGGCACGCCTTCGTACTGGATATCAATGTGGCGTTCCCAAGTGCGCGCACCCTTGCCGTAGGAGATCAGCATGGACGAGTGCCAGTCGTGGTATTCGTGCGTGGACAGGCCGATGACGTGGCGTGGATAGCGGCTATACAGGTAGTCGATCTGATCCAGGTGCAGTTCGCTGTCTTCGCTGGGATAGAGCGAGACGCAGTGGTTGATGGCCAGTGGAATGTCGCGTTTCTCGAAGAATCGGACGATGTCGTCCAGATCCTTTTCCGAGGCGCCGCCGGTGGAAATGATAGTGGGGCGGCGGGTGGAGGCAATCTTCTCGATGAGCGGCCAGTCGTTCATGTCCGAGCTGGCGATCTTGAGGATGGGCATGTCGAACTCGGTGCACAAATCGACGGACGCCTCATCGAACGGGGTGGCCATGGGAATGCAGCTCAGGTTGCGGATTTCTTCGACCATGCGCGAGAAGTCCGCCCTGCTGAGCCGGGTGTCCTCTGTCTTCTTCACGTAGCGCAGTTCGGTGCTGCCCTTGAATTCGGGGTGGATGAATGCGTCGATGTCGCGGAACTGCAGCTTGATGGCCGCCTTGACGTTGTTGTAGCGCACGACCGCGCCGTGGTCGCGGATGATTTTCAGCCCGCGCTCCAGCTTGCCCCAGTGGTTGTTGGCCAATTCCAGGACGAACAGGTTCTCGAACAAGTCCTTGTCGCGTTGGCTAATCGATCTCATCAAATCCTCCGGATTGCTCATTCAAAATCGACGCCGAGATAAGCCTTGATCCTGGCAGCCGCAAAGTCCAGCATGCTTTGCGTCAGCGCGGGCTGCACGCCGATCCAGAACGTGTCGTTCATCACCGTGTCGGTGTTCTCCAGTGTGCCGCTGACCCGGTATTGCCTGCCGGCCATGTAGGGCTGGCGGATCAGGTTGCCGGCAAAGAGCAGGCGCGTACCTACCAGGTTCTGGTCGAGGTAGGTCAGCAGATCGACGCGCGATACCGGCGCATTGCTGCGCAGTGTGATCGGAAAGCCGAACCACGAGGGGTCGGCATGCTCTGTGGGCCGGGGCAGGATGAGAAACTCCTCGCATGCCTGCAACTGTTCGTGCAGGTAGGCGAAATTGCGCTTGCGCTGTGCCACGAACTGCGCAGCCTTGCCGAGCTGCGCCAGGCCGCACGCGGCCTGCATGTCGGTGATCTTGAGGTTGTAGCCCAGGTGGCTGTAGGTGTACTTGTGGTCGTAGCCCCTGGGCAGCGCGCCCAGCTTCTGGCAGAAGCGCTGGCCGCAGGTGTTGTCCTTGCCCGGTGCGCAGTAGCAGTCGCGCCCCCAGTCGCGAAAGCTCTCGGCGATGGTTTTCAGTTCGGCGTTGTTGGTGAACACCGCGCCGCCTTCGCCCATGGTGATGTGGTGCGCGGGGTAGAAGCTCAGGGTGCCGATGTCGCCGAAGGTGCCCACCATGCGGCCCCGGTAGGTGGAGCCGAGCGCGTCGCAGCAGTCCTCCACCAGCCACAGGCCATGCTTCTTGCACAGCGCAGTGACCGCTTCCAGGTTGAAGGGGTTGCCCAGCGTGTGGGCCAGCATGATGGCCTTGGTGCGGGGGCTGATGGCCGCTTCGATCCGGCTGGCGTCGATGTTGTAGGTACCCAGTTCCACGTCCACGAACACCGGCACGGCGCCGAACTGCAGGATGGGGTTGACGGTGGTGGGAAAGCCCGCCGCCACACCGATCACCTCGTCGCCTGGCCGGATGGCACGCTCGCCCAGCCTGGGGCTGGTCAGCGCGCTGAAGGCGAGCAGGTTGGCCGACGAACCGGAATTCACGGTGATCAGGTGCTTGACGCCAATGAACGCCGCGAGCCTGTTTTCAAACTCCGCATTGAACCGCCCGGTGGTCAGCCAGCCATCGAGGGCGGCCTCCACCATCAGCTTGATTTCTGCGGCGTCGATCAGTTTGCCGGAGGGGGGAACCGGCGTTTGCCCCGGCACGAAGGGCACGGGCATGCGGTAGCGCTGTGCGTACAGCGCCACCAGTTCGCCAATGTGCTGGCGCAGCGAAGGTTCGTCAGGGAAGTTCATGGCGCGCTGTCCTGGAAAGCCGCGATCTGCTCGCGCGTGAAAGTCTGCATGTCCGCGCCCGTGCGGCAGGCGTTATGCCAATCCATGGTGCGCGTCAGCGCCTGCGCCAGCGCCCAGCGTGGGCGCCAGCCCAGCAGGCTGCGCGCCTTGGACGAATCCAGCGCCAGCAGCCCGGCCTCGTGGGGCTGCCGGGCCTGCGTCTCGGCCTGCCATGCCGCCGGGCCGGGCCACAGGGCGGAAAGCAGCTCGACCACTTCGGCCACGCTCGCCACGCCGTCGCTGCCGGGGCCGAAGTTCCAGGCCGCTGCCGCAGCGCTGTCCCCACCGGCCAGCGCCTGCGCCAGCAGCAGGTAGCCGTACAGCGGCTCCAGCACGTGCTGCCAGGGGCGGGTGGCGTGGGGGTAGCGCAGCGTCAGCGTCTCGCCGTGCTCCCAGGCGCGCAGTGCGTCGGGCACCAGGCGGTCGGGCGAGCCGTCGCCGCCGCCGATGACGTTGCCCGCGCGCGCCGTGGCCAGCAGCGTGCCGCTGCCTTGCAGGAACGAGGCGCGCCAGGAGGCGCACAGCAGTTCCACACAGGCCTTGCTGCTGCTGTAGGGGTCGTGCCCGCCCAGCGTGTCCTGCTCGCGGTAAGGCCAGGGCCATTCGCGGTTGTCGTAGCACTTGTCGCTGGTCACCACCACCACCGCACGCACCGCGCTGCAATGGCGTACGGCTTCGAGCAGGTGTACCGTGCCCATCACGTTGGTGGCGTAGGTTTCGGCGGGTGTCTGGTAGGACGCGCGCACCAACGGCTGCGCCGCCAGGTGCAGGACGACTTCGGGCTGGAATTGCGCAACGGCCGCAGAAACGCGTGCACCGTCGCGGATGTCCGCCAGCGTGCCGGGCGCCAGTTCAGCCAGCCGCGCCGCGTGCCACAGCGTAGGGGAGGCGGTGATGGCAGGCAGTGCGTAACCCTGCACCTCGGCCCCCAGCATGCGCAGCCACAGCGCCAGCCAGCCGCCCTTGAAGCCGGTATGTCCGGTCAGCAGCACGCGCCGCCCGGCCCAGAAAGCGGGGCTCAGCTCCATAGCCGCCAGGGAGCCCGTCCGCTCTGCCAATGTTCTTCGAGAAGATTCTTGTCGCGCAGCGTATCCATGGGTTGCCAGAATCCGCGGTGGAAGTGGCTCATCAGTTCGCCGCGCCGTGCCAGTTCACGCATCGGCTGCTGCTCCCAGATCGTGCCGTCGCCCGCGATATGGTCGAGCGCGTGGGGCTCCAGCACGAAAAAGCCGCCGTTGATCCAGCCGCCGTCGCCCTGCGGCTTCTCCTGGAATCCGCTTACTCGGTCGCCTTGTATCTCCAGTGCGCCGTAGCGGCCCGGTGGCTGCACGGCCGTCACGGTGGCGGGCTTGCCGTGGCGGCGGTGGAAGGCCAGCAGCGCGTCGATGTCGATGTCGGCCACGCCGTCGCCGTAGGTCATGCAGAAGGTTTCGTCGCCTAGGTACTTGCGTACGCGCTTGAGGCGCCCGCCGGTCATGGTGTGCTCGCCGGTATCCACCAGGGTCACGCGCCATGGCTCGGCGTGCTGGTCGTGGATCTGCATGCGGTTTTCCGCCATGTCGAAAGTCACGTCGGACATGTGCAGGAAGTAGTTGGCGAAATATTCCTTGATGATGTAGCCCTTGTAGCCCAGGCAGATCACGAAGTCGCTGATGCCGAAGTGGGAATAGATCTTCATGACGTGCCAGATGATCGGCTTGCCGCCGATCTCGACCATGGGCTTGGGTCGCAGGTGCGACTCTTCGGAAATACGGGTGCCCAGTCCGCCTGCGAGGATGACGGCCTTCATGGTGTCCTCCGTGGGCGCGCGAGGGGAACGGCGTGCGCGATGTACTGGAGCAATTTTTCGGTGCTCTGCGCGATGGACTCCCGGTGTGTGTCGATTTTCAGTTCGCAGCGGTCTGGCGGCTCGTAGGGGGCGGAAATCCCGGTCATATTGTTCAATAGCCCGGCGCCAGCCTTTTTGTAGAAGCCCTTGGGGTCGCGGGCAGCGCATGTCGCCACGTCGGCATCCACATGGACCTCGTGGAAAGACCGCTGGCACGCCTGCCGGGCCCTCAGGCGATCCGCCTTGTACGGAGAGATGAAGGCGCAGATGCAGACCAGTCCGGCATCCGCGAACAGGGCGGCTACCTCGCCTGCGCGTCGGATGTTCTCGGTACGGGCCTCGGGGGAGAATCCCAGGTCGGAGTTCAGGCCATGGCGGACGTTGTCGCCATCGAGCACGTAGCAGGAGTAGCCCAGCACGGTCAGCCTTTGCTCCACGGCCATCGCCAGGGTGGATTTGCCAGCCGCGGACAGCCCCGTCAGCCAGACGACGGCACCGTCATGGCCATAATGGCTCTGCCGGTCAGAGCGGGTCAATCGATGGGGTACTGCCTGGATCAGCGGTTTCATGGGCCTGTGGACGTGGGCGGTCACATGAGGTATTGGTCGAGCCGCGCCTGGTTCACGTACTTCAGGCTGACACCGGCAGCGCTGGCGCTTGCCTTGAAGTCGATCAGGTCGCTGCGGAAGTAGTCCCGCAGGAAATCCCACTCGCTGGTGTGGAAATCCGGCTTGGCATCACCGGCGCTGGTGTTCAGGCTGGGCAGGGGTGGCAGAGGGGTGCCGTGTGCCCTGGAACCGAGCAGATCCTTGACGAATTCGGCGCGCGCGCTTTCCGTGCCGAGCTGGTCCAGCGTCAGGAGGTGAAGATCCGCGGCCTGGTATCGCACCAGTAGATTCCTGAGCGGATGCGTGAAGAATCCGCTCCCGAGAATGCTGAAGAACGGAAATGCCCGGCGGCGCAGGAAGAAGCCTATCTCGTAGTGGGCCCGTTCCTGGAAAGACTGGCTGCAGATGTTGCCCGCCTGCTCTTCAAAATATTGGCGTATGACTTTCTCCGACTTGACGGGAAAGTACCGCTTCATGATCTGGAAGGTGACTTCAAAGAGCGATTCGGGGTTGTGCGCGGCCCCTTCGTTGTCTTTCAGGAGGGCGAGCAGCTCGGGAATGGTTTGCAGCAGGGCTACCGAGGTTTCATCCCGGCGGGCGATGGCTTGGTAGAAGCTGTAGGCACTGTAGCAGCGGTCGAAATGGTTCCTGAAGCACAGGATCACCTTGGTGTTGTGCTGAGGCATGCGCGCAATGGCTTGCGGGTTGAATGCATAGCCAACGGAGGCATCCAGCAAAACGCCGGGAGGCATCAGGCCGTGGTTGATCGAAGCATCGCTGAAGGCGTAGGAATAAGGTTCCTTGATGCCTGGCACCCGGTACGCGGCAAGACCATTGGCGACGAGCCAATCTGCCAGGGACGTGGTGCCGCATTTTTCTATACCGGCGATGAACAGATTGAGCCCAAACATGGATTCCCTTTGTCGATGTCAAGGCCTGCAGAGCCCTATGCAATGAAATGATACCAATGGGAACTTTGATGAAAATATCCAAACAAAATAGCCGTCAAGGCTTGTCAAACAAGCCTTGACGGCTATCAAAAAAGGAGTTTCCCCGGTTTAACCCTTGAGCAGCGCCAGCACCCCCTGCGGGATCTGGTTGGCCTGGGCCACCATGGCGGTGCCGGCTTGCTGCAGGATCTGGGTGCGCGACAGGTTGGCCGTTTCAGCGGCGAAGTCGGCGTCCTGGATGCGGCTGCGCGAGGCGGACATGTTCTCCGACGTGACGTTCAGGTTGGCGATGGTCGTCTCGAAGCGCGACTGCAGGGCGCCGTAGTTGGCGCGCTGGCCGCTGATGGCCGAGATGGCGGCGTCGACGATGGCGATGGTGCGGTTGGCGCCGTCCACCGAGCTCACGTCCATGTCCTTGACTTCCTGCAGCTGGCTGGAGGTGGCCGTGCTGTCCAGCATGAAGCCGCCGCCTGCCGCTGCGCCCGCCGTATCCGTGGCGCTGAACGACTTGGACGAGTCCAGTGTGAGCTGGCCCGTCACCACGGCGTCGTCCGTGCCGAAGACGCCCGCGCCCGCGCTGCCGCCGATGCCCGTCATGCCCGTGCCCAGCAGTGCGCTGCCGTCGGCGTTGGTCAGGCTGAAGGTGCTGGCGGCGACCGAATCGTTGAGCAGGTGGATGTCCGCGCCCGAGTCGTTGGTCAGGATGATGGCGTTGCCGTCGTCGTTCACGCGGGCCGCAACGCCGGTCTTGGCGGCTACGTCGTTGAAGGCCTTGACGGCGGCGCTCAGGCCGTCGGCCGTGTTGGCCGCCACGCTGAACGACACGGTGACGGGGGAGCCCGTGCTGTTGTTGGAGGCGATCTGCACCGTGTAGGACGCACCCGAGACGAAACTGTCGATACCTACCTGGGTGCGGGCCGATGCGCTCACGCCGGTCAGCTCGGTCTGGGCGTTGACCAGAGCGGCTACGTCCTTGGCGGAGGCGCCGGCGTCATAGGCGATGTCCTTCTTGCCATAGGCGCCGTCGATGGTCAGCGTACCGCCCGCGATCAGCGAGGTGCCCAGGTTGCCCTGCGCCACTGCAGCGCCTGGCGTGCTGCCTTGCGTCAGGTCGCCCGTGCTGTCGGTGGCGGTGGCCGCCTTGGCGCCGACGCGGTAGTTGCCGTAGGCATTGGTGCTGAAGTTCGACGACGTGGCCGTGATGGTCTGGTTGGCGTTCGCCCCCACCTGGAACTGCGCGCTGGTAAACGAGCCGTCCAGCAGCTTGCGGCCGTTGAATTCGGTGGTCTTGGCGATGCGGTCCAGCTCGGCGGTGAGCTGGTTCACTTCGGCATTCAGCGCCTGGCGATCCGAGGCGCTGTTGGTGGCGTTGGCCGATTGCACGGCCAGCTCGCGGATGCGCTGGAGGATGTCGCCCGAGCTTTTCAGCGCGCCTTCGGCCACCTGGGAGAGCGAAATACCGTCGTTGGCATTGCGCGCCGCCTGGTTCATGCCCCGGATCTGCGTGGTGAAACGCTCGGAGATGGCCAGGCCGGCGGCGTCGTCCTTGGCGCTGTTGATACGCAGGCCCGAGGACAGGCGCTGGATGGAGGTGTTCAACGAAGCCTGGCTCGTGTTCAGATTGCGCTGGGCCGTGAGCGAGGCGATGTTGGTGTTGATAGTCTGTGCCATTGCAAATCTCCTGCAGGGCTGGAACAACGTGATTGCCGGCTCAAGCGCTACCCCTCCGGCGACTTTTTGGGAACGATGGGGCGATTGTGGGCAGTCGCCGCCGGGTCGTTGGGCGGATAAGCGGCGCAAAAACCGCCCAATCCGCCAATTCGCCCCTAAAGTTTTCCGCGGGGAGCCCGAAAACATGCTCAACGGGCCGTTTGCAACAAGAAGTGACGACCCGCCGTTCAACAGAAAGCCTGTCCGGCGCTGTGAACCCTGCGGCCAGACGGTTCTGGGCCCAGTTGGCGGCAACGCCATATCCAGTCAGTTCTTTCAGGAGATTTGCAATGGCACAGACTATCAACACCAACATCGCCTCGCTCACCGCGCAGCGCAATCTGAACACGAGCCAGGCTTCGTTGAACACCTCCATCCAGCGCCTGTCCTCGGGCCTGCGTATCAACAGCGCCAAGGACGACGCCGCCGGTCTGGCCATTTCCGAGCGTTTCACCAGCCAGATCCGCGGTCTGACCCAGGCCGTGCGCAACGCCAACGACGGCGTCTCGCTGGCGCAGACGGCCGAAGGCGCGCTGAAAAGCTCGGGCGACATCCTCCAGCGCATCCGCGAGCTGGCCGTGCAATCGGCCAATGCCACCAACAGCGCCTCGGACCGCCAGGCGCTGAATGCCGAAGTGAACCAGCTCACTTCCGAACTCAACCGCATCGCCGGCACCACCGAATTCAACGGCCGCAAGCTGCTGGACGGCTCGTTTACCAGCGCGCAGTTCCAGGTGGGGGCGAACGCCAACCAGACCATCACGGCCACGTCGTCGAACTTCAGCACCAACGCCTACGGCAACAACCGCATTGGTGCCAAGGTGGCATCGTCGACCGACAGCACGGGCGACCTGACGGCAGGAAGCACGGCCGGTGCGGTTCTGGTGCAGGGCAAGCTCGGTTCCTCGAACATTACGGGCAATACCCTGACCGTCAATGGCGCCTACGGCAAGAAGGACATTACCTACGCAGCCGGCGCCTCGGCCAAGGATACGGCGGCCCTGGTGAACGCCCAGACCGAATTCACCGGCGTGAGCGCCTCGGCCCGCACGCAGGTGGGCATGGATACCTTTGTGTCCGGTGCTTCGTACACGCTGAAGGTGGCATCCAACAATGAAACCACGGCGCCCGTGACTATCTCGTTCAAGGTGGACGACAACACGGCCGACGGCCTGAGCGCCGCCGTGAAGGCCTTCAACGACGTGGCCGGCAAGACTGGCGTGTCGGCCCGCGTGAATGACACGGGCAACGGCATCATCCTGACCAACGATTCGGGCGAGGACATCCACATCCTGAACGATTCGGTGGCTGCCAGCACCTATAGCTTCAAGAATGCGGACAGCACCATGAGTGCGATGCTGGGTTCCGGTATGACGGCGGTTGTCGGCCAGGCAGGTGGGGGCACCTTCGGTACCGATGACGCGGTCATCACGGGCCAGCTGACGTTCGATTCGGCCAGTTCGTTCAGCGTCAAGGATGCCGGTGGTGCTGCAGCGGGTACCGGCTTCCTGCTGGCGAATACCGATACGGCCAGCCAGATGCAGAAGGTGCAGGACATGGACGTGAGTTCGGTCGATGGTGCCAACCGTACCCTGGCCATCGTCGATGCCGCCATCTCGGCCATCAGCAGCCAGCGCGCCAACTACGGCGCCCTGCAGTCGCGCTTCGAGACGGCTGTGGCCAACCTGCAGACCACGGCCGAGAATATGTCCGCTTCGCGTAGCCGCATCCAGGACGCCGACTTCGCGGCCGAAACGGCCAACCTGTCGCGTTCCCAGATCCTGCTGCAGGCTGGTACCGCCATGGTGGCCCAGGCCAACCAGCTGCCCCAGGGGGTGCTGGCCCTGCTGCGCGGCTGATCGGGCAAAAATAAACCAGACAAGGGCTCCCCATGGGGCCCGGCATCTGGTACAACGGGAGGGCGGTGGCGATGTAAATCGCCGCCGCCTTGCCGCTTCGGTTTCGGTCATCGCCTCGGAATTGGCGGTCTTCTGGGGTGCTTATCGGCATGCTTGCATCCGTGCCCAGCGCCGACAATGGAGGTTGACCGCAACAACGCTTTCCTGAGGGGTGAAGCATGGCTATTTCGACTGTTTCCACTGGTTCCAGCTTTTCGTCGCTCGGCGTCGGCCTGAACGGCACCGTGGACGTCAACGCCCTCATCGATTCGCAGGTGGACGTCGCCAAGTTGGCCATTACCCGTGCCAACGGCCTGAACGACCAGGTCACCATGACCAAGGCCAAGATTTCCACCTATGGCCAGATCCAGTCGCTGGTGGCTACCCTGTCAGACGCGGCGGGCAAGCTCTCCAGCGTTACGGGCTGGAACGCGATGACGGCCACCGCGTCCGACACTTCCGCCATTACCGCCTCGGCCATTGGCGGCGCCGTGGCGGGTTCGTTCGAGGTGCAGGTGCAAAGCCTGGCCAAGGCACAGAACACCACCTCCGCCGCGCTCTCGCCTTCGGGCCTGCCGGTGGGCGCAGGCACGCTGCACCTGGAGGTGGGCCAGTGGAGCACCGATGGTTCCACCTTCACGCCCAAGGACGGCTCCACGGGGGTGGACATCACCGTCGGTGCCAGCGATACGCTCGCCGACATTGCCGGCAAAATCAATGGCGCCAAGGCTGGCGTGACAGCCACCATTCTCTCGGACGGCTCGGGCGGCGAACGCCTGGTGCTGCGCAGCGCGCAAACGGGTGCCGAGCAGGGTTTCCAGCTCACGGCCGTGGATGCCGACGGCGACAACACCGACGCCGCTGGCCTGTCGCGCCTGGTGGCGGGTGCCACCACCAGCTACGCGGCCGACGCGCAGGCCACGGTCAACGGCGTCGCCGTCACCTCGTCGAGCAATACCTTCACCAATACCGTGGCGGGTGTGACCTTCACCGCGCTGAAGACCACGACCGATCCGGTGCAGATCGACGTAGCCCAGGACACCTCGGCCATCAGCAAGAACATCAATGACTTCGTCACCGCCTACAACGCGGTCAACCAGGCGCTCAACCAGATCACCAGCTATGACAAGGGCACCCAGACCGCCGGGCTGCTGCAGGGCGATTCCACCGCCGTGAACCTGCAGAACACGCTGCGCATGGCGCTGCAGTCGGTGGCGTCGGGGTCGGCCGCAGGCGGTAGCCTGCGCTCGCTGTCGGACGTGGGCATCACCGTGGCCGGGGGGCTGGGCAACGTCAACCCGACGGGCGACCTGTCGGTGGATACCGCCAAGCTCAACAAGGCGCTGCAGGATCCGGACGCGCTCAAAACCTTCTTCCGCGGCGGCGCGGACGGCAGCGTGAGCGATGGGGTGGGCGGCAAGATCAGTTCCGTGCTCAGCGGCATGCTCAGTTCCACCGGCTTTTTCCAGCGCAAGACGGACACGCTCAACGCCGAGCTCAAGCGCGAGAACACCGAGATTCAGACCGTGAACGACCGCGCCGACGCGCTCAAGGCCAGCCTGCAGGCGCGCTATACCGCGCTGGATTCGAGGATGGCCACGCTCAATGCCCTCAATTCCTACATCCAGCAGCAGATAACGACCTGGAACAAATCCACCAGCTGATCTTCAGTTGTGGGGCCGCGTGCCGATAAATGAAGTAATCAATTCCAGGGATATTTGCCATGTTCAGCGCCTACTCCCCCCGAGCAGCATCCGCCTACCAGCGGATCAATGTGGAAACCAGCATGCACACCATGGATCAGCACCAGCTGGTCAGCCTGCTGTACCAGGGTGTGCTCAGTTCCATTGCCACGGCGCGCGGCGCGTTGGCGCGCGGCGACGTGCCGGCCAAGTGCAACAGCATCGGCAAGGCGGTGCGTATCCTTGAGGAAGGTCTGAGCACGGCGCTGGATCGTGAGCAGGGCGGCGCGCTTGCCGAGAACCTGGGCGCGCTCTACGACTATTGCCTGCGGCGCCTGATCCAGGCCAACGCGCGCAACGACGATGCCATGATGGAAGAGGTAATGCACCTGATAGAGCCCATCGCCCAGAGTTGGAACGCAATCAAGAAGAATCCAGTCGCCGACGCGCAGGTGCGTGCGACACTGGCGGAGGCCTGAGACATGCCCGAAATGTTGATCGATTACTACAAGGCCATAGAGGATAGCAGCGCCAAGATGCTGGAGGCGGCCAGGCTCGAAGATTGGGACGGCGTGGTGCGCTACGAGGGCGCCTGCGCCGTGCTCATCGAGCAGCTGCGCTTTGAGTCCCAGCAGCAGGAGCTGGCACCCGAGCATCGCAAGGAAAAGGCCCGCATCATGCAGCGCATACTGCGCAATGACGCGCAGATCCGCGTTTTGGCCGAACCCTGGCTGGCGCAGTTCGAGCATTTGTTCGACGGCCATCCGCAAACCATGCATTGATGTGCCCCGGGCCTTGCGCCCGGCTCTGCCCGCCGGAAAAGGAAAACGGCTACCTGCGGGTAGCCGTTTTTGTTGTGGGCGCCGGGATGGCGGCTGGCGTTGCTATACCTGCATGTTCATGATGTCGGTATATGCCTGCACCATGCGGTTGCGCACATGCAGCGTGGCCTGGAAGCCGATCTGCGCCTTTTGCATCGCGAGCATGGTTTCCTCGATGCTGACGTCGGGGTTCTCCATCTGCACTTCGCGCTGCAGGCCGGTGGCACGGTTCTGCGCTGCACTGACCGATTGCAGCGCATCCTTGAAGGCGGTGGAGAAGCCCTTTTCCTGCACGCCGCCTTGCGGTGTGGTGACACGGCGCGCGATCTGGGTGCCCGTCAGGGGTGCGGTGGGGCTGGATATGCGCAAGTCCATGGCAGTACAGGGGCAGAGAATGACGATGGCATCATGGTAGGCGCATGGCGCGCGGGCGGATGGGCGAAATAATGGCCAAAGGGCCGCCTTATCCGCAGAACGCCGGCCGGGGTGTGCTTCAATAATCGCGACATTGCCGGGGTCTCGCCCGGTGCTTGCCTCATTGCCTGGAAGTCACGATGTCCGCTGTCGCCGAAGTTCCCATTCCTGCGCCGCCCGTTGCCGTCCCCGGCTGGACGCAGCGGCTGGCATCCATGGACAGGCCGGCCCGCCTGCGCTGGGGCGCGCTGCTGGTTGTGCTGGCAGGGGTGCTCGTCGCCGCTTTCTTCTATAGCCGCCAGCCTGATTACCGCGTGCTGTTCTCCGGCCTGAACGACAAGGACGGCGGTGCCATCGTCGCGCAGCTGGCGCAGATGAACGTGCCCTACAAGTACACCGAGGGCGGCGGCGCCATCATGGTGCCAGCCAACCGTGTGCACGACGTGCGCCTGCGCCTGGCTACCCAGGGGCTGCCTAAGGGGTCGGTGACGGGCTTCGAGGTCATGGACACCAACCGCTTCGGCATCACGCAGTTTCAGGAACGGCTCAATTTCCAGCGTGGGCTGGAAGGGGAACTGACGCGCTCCATCCAGTCGCTCGATTCGGTGCAAAGCGCGCGTGTGCATCTGGCGCTGCCCAATCAGAATGGATTCTTCCGCGAGCAGCAGAAACCGTCTGCGTCAGTGCTGGTGAGCCTGTACCCTGGGCGCGTGCTGAATCGCGCGCAGCTCGCCGGCATCGTCCATCTGGTGGCGTCCAGCGTCCCGGAGATGGATCCGGCCGCCGTCAGCGTGCTTGATGACACCGGCAAGCTGCTGTCGGACGCGCCCGATGGCGCCGCCGACGCCGACATGGATCTGCAGCACCTGGCGTACGTGCAGCATGTCGAGCAGCTCTATCGCCAGCGCATCCTCGAAATCCTCGAGCCCGTGGTGGGCAAGGGTAACGTGCGCGCGCAAGTAACGGCCGAGGTGGATTTCAGCAAGACCGACGCCACTGTGGAGCAGCATCGTCCGAACCAGGAGCCCGGCACCGGCGCCGTGCGCAGCCAGCAGACGCTGGAGGCGGCGGGCGCCCCTGGCGAGCGCTTGCCCGCCGGCGTGCCGGGTGCTGTGAGCAACCAGCCGCCGCAGAGTTCAACGGCGCCCATCAACGGCGCCAACCCGGCGCCCAGTGCCGGCAGCCAGCAGGGCGGTCAGGCGGGCGGTTCGGTGGGCAAGCGCGAATCGGTCACCAACTATGAAGTGGACAAAACTACCAAGACCATTCGCGGCAGCTCCGGCGCCATCAAGCGCGTGAATGCCGCTGTGGTGGTGAACTACCAAAGCGTGAGTGCCGAGGCCGACAAGCCTGCGGGAACGAAGGCGCTGTCGCCCGAGCAGATCGAGCAGATGACGGCACTGGTGCGTGAGACCATCGGCTTCAACAAGGAGCGTGGCGACTCGGTCAATCTGATGAATGCGCCGTTCTTCGTGCCGGAGGTGCCCGACACTTCGAATCTGCCGCTGTGGAAGCAGCCCGAGGTCATCGACCTGGCCAAGACGGCCGCCTGGCCTGTGGGCATCTCGCTGGCTGTGGCACTGTTGCTCATTGCACTGGCACGCCCGGCGCTCAAGGCGCGTGCGGCGGGCAAGGCAGAGGCGGCTGCCAACGCCGACGCCGTCAAGGCGGGCGCGCTCGATGCGATCGAGTCAGAGCAGCTCGAACGCCCCGCCCTGCTGGCGTCCGACGAGGCGCAGGAATTGCGGCCGACCGACGAACAATTGCGTCTCAACGATGCACGCAAGCTGGCCAAGGAGAACCCGGTGGCTGTGGCCAACATCCTCAAGGGCTGGGTCAACGGCGACGCGTAAGCGCCGTACTGGAACAATGGAACGGATATGGACGAGCAAGGCCTGAACGACGCCGCCATCATGCTGATGTCCCTGGGCGAGGAGGAAGCCGCCGAGGTCTTCAAGCACCTGTCGCCCAAGGAAGTGCAGAAGCTGGGCGAGACCATCGCGCGCATGCGCACCGTCTCCAAGGAGCGGGTGGACGAGGTCATCACGCGCTTTACCAACGAGGCGGCGGCGCAAAGCCTGCTGGTATCCGATACCAGCAACTACGTGCGCGCCGTGCTCAAGCGCGCGCTGGGCGATGACAAGGCGGCGCTGCTGATCGACCGTATCCTGCAGGGTGGCGACGTGTCGGGCATCGAAAGCCTGAAGTGGATGGACCCGCTGTCCGTCGCCGAGCTGCTGCGCAACGAGCACCCGCAGATCGTCGCCGCCATCCTGGTGCACCTCGATCCGGATCAATCCTCGGCCATCTTGATGCACCTGTCGGAGCGCCAGCGCGGCGAGGTGATGCTGCGCATCGCTACGCTGGAAGGCATACAGCCGACGGCGCTCAAGGACTTGAACGAGGTGTTGTTCAAGGTGCTCTCGGGCGGTGACAAGGTGCGCAAGAGCTCGCTGGGCGGCGTCAAGGCCGCGGCCGAGATCATCAACCTGATGGGTTCGGGCACCGACGGCCTGGTGCTGGAGGCGATCCGCGGACACGACGCCGAACTGGCGCAGAAGATCATGGACAAGATGTTCGTCTTCGACGACGTGGCCAAGCTCGACGACAAGTCCATCCAGACGGTGCTGCGCGAAGTGGCGTCCGAAACCCTGGTGGTGGCGCTCAAGGGCGCATCGCCCGAACTGCGCGAGAAGATCCTGGGCAACATGTCCACGCGCGCCGCCGAGGCGCTGCGCGAGGATCTGGAGTCGCGCGGCCCGATGCGCCTGTCCGAGGTCGAGGAGCAGCAGCGCGAAATCCTCAAGACCGTGCGCCGCCTCGCCGACGAGGGCCAGATAGCGCTGGGTGCGGGTGGCGACGATGCCTTCGTCTAACCGCTACTACACCCGGTTCATTCCGCGCGAGGAGGTGGGCGACGTCACGCGCTGGCAGTTCGGCGCCGTCGATGGCGATATCGACGAAGCGCTGCGCCCGCTGGTCCCCCCCGAGCCCGAACCCGAGGCAGCCCCGCCTGCCAGTCCGCCGCCGGTCCCCGGCCCCAGTGCGCAGGAGGTACAAAGCCTGCTGCGCCAGGCCGACGAGGAAGGCTATGCGCGCGGCCTGGCCGAGGGGCGGGAGCAGGCCCGGCTGCAGGGGCAGCAGCAGCTTGACGATTACATCGGCGGGCAGGGGCGCCAGGCCGCCAGCCGCTATGCGCAACTGGCGCAGGCGCTGGAGGACAGCTTTGCCGGCCTGCAGCAATCGATGGCGCAGGAGGTGTTGCAGCTGGCCTGCGATATCGCGCGCCAGGTGGTGCGCCAGGAGGTCGCCAGCAACTCCCGGGCGGTGCTGCCCGTGGTGCGCGAGGCGCTGTCCATGCTGGTCAACGAAAGCCGCCCCGTCACCGTGCGCCTGCACCCGGGCGACTGGGCCGCGCTCGAGCAGCCGCTGCGCCAGGAGTTCGGCGCCGGGCGCATCCAGTGGCAGGCGGATGCGGCGGTGCAGCCGGGCGACTGCCTGGTCGAGTCCGCCGGCATGACGATAGACGGTACCCTGGACAAGCGCTGGCGCCGGGCCATTGCAGCCCTCGGGCTGACCCAGGCCTGGCGGGAGGACGGCGATGCCGATTGAAGCCGCTGCCGCATGGGGCCAGATGCTGGGCGAGGCACGCGAGAGCCTGGCGCAGGACGTGCCGCTGCAGGCCAGCGGGACGCTGACACGCCTGACCGGCCTGGTGCTGGAGGCCGCCGGCCTGCGCGCGCCGGTGGGTTCGCAATGCCTGGTGCAGATGCCGCAGCAGGAGCCGGTACTGGCCGAGGTCGTGGGCTTTGCCGGCGAGAAGGCCTACCTGATGCCGGCGGGCGACATCCACGGCCTGTCCAGCGGCGCCAGCGTCGTCCCGGCGCCGGCCTACGTGCCGCCGCTGCGCCTGGGTAGCAGCACGGACGGCGAAAGCGCCGCCGGTGCCGGCGCGCTGCGCCTGCCCATGGGCCGCGGCCTGCTGGGCCGGGTGCTCGATTCGCAAGGCCAGCCCCTGGATCAACTGGGCCCGCTGGCCGACGTGCTGGCGCAGCCCATGGACCGCAGCCCCATCAACGCCATGGAGCGCGACCCGGTGCGCACGCCGCTGGACACGGGGGTGCGCGCCATCAACGCGCTGCTGACCGTGGGGCGCGGCCAGCGCCTGGGCCTGTTTGCCGGGTCGGGCGTGGGCAAGAGCGTGCTGCTGGGCATGATGGCGCGCTATACCCAGGCGGACGTGATCGTCGTGGGCCTGATCGGCGAGCGCGGGCGCGAGGTCAAGGAATTCGTCGAAGACATCCTGGGCGTGGAGGATCGCGGCCGCTCCGTCGTGGTCGCCGCGCCGGCCGACGCGCCGCCGCTCCTGCGCATGCAGGGCGCGGCCTACGCCACGGCGGTAGCCGAGTATTTCCGCGACCAGGGCCAGCACGTGCTGCTGCTGATGGATTCGCTGACCCGCTACGCCATGGCGCAGCGCGAGATCGCCCTGGCCATCGGCGAGCCGCCGGCCACCAAGGGCTATCCGCCCAGCTGTTTCGCCAAGCTGCCGGCGCTGGTCGAGCGCAGCGGCAACGGCTTGAACGGCGTGGGTTCGATCACGGCGTTCTACACCGTGCTGTCCGAGGGCGACGACCAGCAGGATCCGATCGCGGACGCCGCGCGCGCCATCCTGGACGGGCACATCGTGCTCTCGCGCGCGCTGGCCGAGGGCGGGCACTACCCGGCCATCGACATCGAACAGTCGGCCTCGCGCGTGATGCACAACGTGGTCGAGCGCACGCATTTCGAGCTGGCGCGGCAGTTCCGCGCCGTCTACTCGCGCTACCAAAAGAGCGCCGACCTGATCCAGGTGGGCGCCTACGTGAGCGGGTCGGACCCGCAGATCGACGAAGCCATCCGCCTGCAGCCGGGCATGGCGGCGTTTTTGCAGCAGGACATGTTCGAGGCCGCGCCGCTGGATGCCAGCGTTGCGGCCATGGCGCGGGCGCTGGAAGGCGCCCAGTAACGCGGGACACGAAGCACCATGGCAAGCCTGCACGCATTCGAAGTGGCGGTAGACCTGGCGCAGCGCCGGCGCGACGCCGCACGCCAGCAATTGCGCGCCACGCAGGGCGCGCGTGATGCGGCGCAGGCGCAGCTCGACCAGCTCGAAGGCTATGCCGGAGAGATCCAGCAGCGCTGGGGAATGGGCGAGGGACGCAGCATACAGCCCGAAGTGCTGTTCCACCATTACCAATTTCTGGGCCGGCTGGAGCACACGATAGGGCTGCAGCAAGGCGTGGTGGGCAACCAGGACGCGCGCGTCGTGCAGTCGCGCCAGGAACTGCAGCAGACGGAGCTGCGCCTGGCCAGCTTGCGCAAGGCGCTGGAGCGCAGGCGCCAGCAGCAGCAAAGCGAACAGCAGCGGCGCGAGCAGAAACAGACCGACGAACGCGCCCTGCAGCGCCTGGGGGCAGGCATGAGTACATGGGATCAGGAGCAGTGATCATGGAACAGAACCGTATTTCCTCGTCCGGCCAGCATGGCAGCCACGAGACCCGTACGCACCGTGCCGCCAAAGGGCAGGCGGGGCAGGACGGCGCCGCCGCCACGCCCGCGCCGGGCGATGGCTTTGCCTTGCTGCTGGCGGCTTTGGGTGGCGTGCAGCAAGGCATGGATGGCTTGCCTGACGCAACGCCGGACGATGCATTGGCGGCGCCTGCCGGATTGGCGGACGCAGCGCTGTCGGGAACGCCGGGGGCCGTGCTGGCGGGCGCGTTGCCCGGACAGGCGCTGGCCGCAGCCGCTGCTGCCGGAACCGGGGATGAAAGCCTGGGATTGGGTCTGGGACGGCCTGGACTGGACACGCTGGTGGGCCAGACGGCCATGCTCGACGGCGCGGCGGAAAGTGCCGTACCGGGCGATACGGCGGTGCGCGCGGCAGGCACGGCCGGCCGCGGCCGCATGCCTGCGCAGAGCTGGACGCAGACCCTGCAGGCTACCACGAAGGCGCAGGAGCGCCAGGGCGCGGGCCATGGGGGCGTTGCGCTGCCTGCCGCGCTGCAGGGCGCTGTAACCCAGGCGCTGGCGCAAATCCAGACGCAAGCAGCAGCGGGTGGAGCGGCGGGCGAGCCGCACCAGGCGCAATCGCAGGGGGCGATGCCAGGGCAGAACCATGTCGGGCTGGCGCAGCCCGAACCGGCGGCGCTGTCCGGCCCGGCGCTGGCGGCCGGCGGTGCGGGTGCCGCAGGGGCGCGTGCCGCAACCGCGGGCGCGCAGCGCCTGGACGATGGGCAGGCTGGCGGCCAGGGCGTGGATGCGGCGCCGCAGGGGCCGGACGCCGTGGCCGATGCCGGCGCGGCCGACGCTGCGGCGCAGCCCGGCGCCGACGACCTGCAGGATCAGATTGCCGAGCGTGTTGCCTACTGGGTGCACCAGAAGACCCAGAGCGCAGAGCTGACGCTCGACCGCGACGGCCGCGCCGTGGAGGTATCGGTGGCGCTCAAGGGCGACGAGGCGCATGTGAGCTTCCGCAGCGACCATGCCGAAGCGCGCCATTGGCTCGACAACAGCAGCTCCCAGCTGCGCGAGCTGCTGCAGCGCGAAGGCCTGCAACTGGCCGGCATGTCGGTGGGCACGACGGCCGACGGCGGCGCAAGCGGCCAGCGCGGCGATGCGGGGGACGGCGCGCGCGGGCGCCAGCGCCATGCCCAGGTGCAGGCGGCGGCCGTGTCCGGCCCGGCGGGAGGGGCTGCCAGGGCAGGCCAGGCGGGAGAGCGGTCGGTGGATCTGTTTGTCTGATACGGCGGCGCGTTCGAGCGTACCGCCGCGCTGGAGCGCTTGGCCGCGATGCGGCACTGTCTGCGCCTTTCGCGTTGTTCTGCGCTGGCAGGCAAACCGTAGGGAAGGCTGGGGGGCAAACGCCCGTCTGCCATGGTTTTGGGCGTTTATTCTGGCTATTATCGACCGGCGGCGCTATCAATAATGGGCCATCCAGCGGGGTGTGCGCATACGGCGGCGCCTCGCCGTGCAACCCATGCGCGCCCGCTGCGCGCCGGAAGGTTAGAAATTGTCCAGTACCGAAGCCCCGGCCGCTGCGGCCAAAAGCAAGAAGCTGCTCATCATCCTGGTAGTCGTCGCACTGCTGGTGGTGGCGCTGGGCGCCGCAGCGTTTGCGCTGCTGGCCAAGCGTGGCGCGGGCGGCGAGGAGGGCGGGCCGGCACATGCCGCCCAGGCCATCGACCTGAAGATGCCGCCGACCTTTCTGCCCATGGAGAACATGGTCGTGAATCTGGCCGACCCTGGCGGCGACCGCTTTGCCCAGGTCGGCATCACCCTGGAGCTGACCGACGAGAAGACGGCCGAGCTGGTCAAGAAGTACATGCCCAGCATACGCAGCGCCGTGCTGCTGCTGCTGTCGCAGCGCACGACCGATGAGTTGCTCACGCGCGCGGGCAAGGAGAAGCTGGCGCTGGACATCCGCCAGGCCGTCTCGCAGCCGCTGGGCTTCAAGGTGGCCAAGCCGCGCAAGCGCAAGGCCGCGCGCGACGAGCAGGACGAGGATGAAGACGAGGACTACGCACCGCCCGTGGACAACAACCCGGTGCGCAAGGTGCTGTTTTCCAGCTTCATCATCCAGTGACGGGAGGCATGCGCCATGAGTGAATCATTTCTGTCCCAGGAAGAGGTCGATGCCCTGCTGGAGGGCGTGACGGGCGAGAGCCAGAAGACCGTCAAGGAGGAGATCGAGGCGGGCGCCATCCGCGACTACGACATCTCCAGCCAGGAGCGCATCGTGCGCGGGCGCATGCCGACGATGGAGATCGTCAACGAACGCTTCGCGCGCAACTTCCGCATCGGCCTGTTCAACCTGATCCGGCGCAGCCCCGAGATTTCGGTGGGCACCGTCTCGGTGCAGCGCTACAACGCCTTTCTGCGCGAGCTGGTGGTGCCGACCAACTTCAACATCGTCGCCATCCGCCCGCTGCGCGGCAGCGGCCTGATCGTGTGCGAGCCGTCGCTGGTGTTCGGCGTGATCGACACGCTGTACGGCGGCTCGGGGCGGTTCCAGACGCGCATCGAGGGGCGCGATTTCTCTCCTACCGAGCAGCGCGTCATCAACCGCCTGGTCGAGGTGATCTGCACCGAATACAAAAAGGCCTGGCAGGGCATTTATCCGCTGGAGCTGGCGTACCAGCGCTCGGAGATGCAGCCGCAGTTCGCCAACATTGCCACGCCCAGCGAAATCGTCGTCTCCACCGCGTTCCAGCTGGAGATCGGCGACCTGTCGGGCGCCATCCACATCTGCATGCCGTACGCCACGCTGGAGCCGATCCGCGACGTGCTGTACTCCACCGTGCAGGGCGACGCGATCGAGGTCGACCGGCGCTGGGTGAAGGTGCTCACGCGCGAGATCCAGGCGGCCGAGGTGACGCTGGTGGCCGAGCTGGCCAAGGCCGACGCCACCGTCGAGCAGCTGCTGGCGATGAAGCCGGGCGATTTCATCGAGCTCGACCGCGAGCCGCGCATCCGCGCCTCGATCGGCGGCGTGCCGGTGTTCGAGTGTCAGTACGGCACGCACAACGCGAAATACGCGATCCGTATCGAGCAGTGCCTGCGCAATGCCGATGCGCATTGGATGGGAGATAAGAATGTCAGCTGAAAACGACCCGAATGACCCGAACAGCTCCGCGGGCGCTCCTGCCGCGGGCGCCGCCGAAGGCGGCAGCGATGGCGGCGCGGACGATCCGTTTGCCGATTGGGCCGAGGCGCTGGAGGAGCAGAAGCAGACCGACGCCGGAGCCCACGATGCCGAGCAGGGCGGCCCGCTGTCGGGCGAACCGGCGCCGCCGCCTTTCGGCGGTGCGGGCCTGGGCGGCATGCAGCCGGCGCACGACATCAACATGGTGCTCGACATTCCGGTGCAGCTGTCGGTCGAGCTGGGGCGCACCAAGGTGCCGATCAAATACATCCTGCAGCTGGCGCAAGGCTCGGTCGTCGAGCTGGACGCGTTGGCCGGCGAGCCGATGGACGTGCTGGTCAACGGCTACCTGATCGCGCAGGGCGAGGTGGTGGTGGTGAACGACAAGTTCGGCATCCGCCTGACCGATGTGGTCACCCCTTCGGAGCGCTTGCGCCGTGTCAGCCGGGGCTAGCCTGGGCATGACCCAGATGCTGCTGCTGGTGGTGCTGTTCATCGCCGCGCTGGCGGCGCTGCCGTGGGCGATCCGCTGGCTGCAGCGGCGCCAGCAGGCGCTGGGCGGGGCGGCGGCGGGCGTGGGCGCGCGCGTGCTCTCGGCCGTGGCCGTGGGGCCGCAGCAGCGCGTCGTGACCGTGGAGGTGGGGCCGGCGCAGCAGCGCACGGTGCTGGTGCTGGGCGTGACGGCGCAGCACATCAGCTGCCTGCACGTGCTGCCGGCGGCTACCTTTGCCGGCGCGATGGCCCAGGCGCAGGCGACGGATGCTGCGGGCGACGGCGTGGCGGTGGCCCATGGCTGAGCGCAGGCGCCTTGCGCGTCCGGCGCTGCTGGGCGCGGGCCTGGCCCTGGCGCTGTGGGCGCCGTGCGTGCTGGCGCAGGCGCCGCAGGGCGCCGCGCTGCCGCTGGTGGTGGGCAGCGGGCCGGGGGGCACCAGCTATTCGGTGCCGATACAGACGCTGCTGTTCTTCACCGCCCTGTCGTTTCTGCCGGCGATACTGCTGATGATGACGGGCTTCACGCGCATCGTCATCGTGCTGTCGCTGCTGCGCCAGGCCATGGGCGCGCAGTCGGCGCCGCCCAACCAGGTGGTGATCGGCCTGTCGCTGTTCCTCACGCTGTTCGTGATGGGGCCGACGCTGGACAAGGTCTACCAGGACGCCTACCTGCCCTACACCACCAACGCCATCACGTTCGAGCAGGCGCTGGACAAGGCCGAGGCGCCGGTGCGCGGCTTCATGCTCAAGCAGACGCGCCAGAGCGACTTCGCGCTGTTCGCGCGCCTGGCCAGGCTCGACGCCGGCGTCACGGCCGAGACCGCGCCGCTGCGCGTGCTGGTGCCGTCGTTCGTGACCAGCGAGCTGAAGACGGCGTTCCAGATCGGCTTCATGATCTTCATTCCGTTTCTGATCATCGACATGGTGGTCTCCAGCGTGCTCATGTCGCTGGGCATGATGATGCTCTCGCCGGTGCTGGTGGCGCTGCCGTTCAAGCTCATGCTGTTCGTGCTGGCCGACGGCTGGAACCTGCTGATCGGCTCGCTGGCCGCCAGCTTTGCCACGTGAGAGGTACCGCATGACCGCGCAATACGTATTGACCATTGGCCGCGAGGCGCTGACGCTGCTGCTCATGATCTCGCTGCCGGTGCTGGGCACGGCCCTGGTGACAGGGCTGGTGGTGAGCATCTTCCAGGCCGTCACGCAGATCCACGAGGCCACGCTGGCGTTCGTGCCCAAGCTGGTGGCGTCGGTGGTGGTGTTCGCCATTGCCGGGCCGTGGATGCTGACGACGCTGGTGGACTATCTGCGGCGCATGCTGCAGTCCATTCCCAGCGTGGTGGGCTGAGCGCCGGGCGGGCGCGGGCGGTACGGAGGCGGGCATGCTGACCTTCAGCGAGGCGCAGATCATGGCCTGGGTGTCGCCGCTGCTGTGGCCGTTCGTGCGCGTGCTGGCGCTGTTCTCGTCGGCGCCGGTGTTCTCCATGCGTGTGATCCCGACGCGTACGCGCATCGGCCTGGCGTTCTTCGTGGCGCTGTGCGCGCAGGCGGTGCTGCCCGCGCAGCCGGTGATCAGCCTGAACGGCCCGGCCGCCCTGGGCACGCTGCTGCAGCAGGTGGGCGTGGGCCTGGCCATGGGCTTTGCCGTGCGCCTGGTGTTTGCCGCGGTGGAGGTGGCCGGCGAGGTCATGGGGCTGCAGATGGGGCTGAACTTCGCGGCCTTCTTCGATCCGTTGAGCAACGCGCAGATCAATTCGGTGACGCGCTTCTTCTCCAACATCGCGATGCTGCTGTTCATCGTCATCAACGGCCACTTGCTGCTGCTGCTCGCCGTGGTCAAGAGCTTCGAGCGCTTTCCGGTCGATGGCAACCTGCTGCAGGCGCTCGACCGGATGCGGCTGTTCGAGCTGGGCGCCGGGGTGTTCGCCAGCGCGCTGTGGATCGCCCTGCCGATGATCACGCTGCTGCTGTTCGTCAACCTGGTGATGGGCTTCATCTCGCGCGTGGCGCCGCAGATGAACATCTACGCCGTGGGTTTTCCGGTGACGCTGACGGTGGGGCTGCTGGGCATCGTGGCGACGCTGCCCATGCTGGAGCAGCCCATGCTGACGCTGCTGCAGCAGGCGATGGATATCTTTCGCTGAAAATAATAGCTGCTTACGCTTAATAGAACGGTATTTCAGTATTGATTGATGCTGAATATGGCTTACCTTAAGCGCAAGAAGCTATTATTTTATACGAGCTGGTTGCGGATGGCGTACACCGTCAGCTCGGCGTTGTTGGCCAGCTTGAGCTTGTCGAGCACGCGCGCGCGGTACACGCTGACGGTCTTGGGGCTGAGCATCAGCTCCTGGGCGATGTCCGACAGGCGCTTGCCCGACGCGATCTTGACCAGCGTTTGCAGCTCGCGCTCGGACAGCTGCTCGTGCGGCAGTTCGGCGCTGGGCTCGGCCAGGCTGTCGGCCAGCAGCTGGGCCACCTCGGGCGTCAGGTATTTGCGCCCCTGCATCACCGTCTGCACGGCGGCGATCAGCTGCAGCGGGTCGCCCGCCTTGTTGGCGTAGCCCTGCGCGCCGGCCTTCAGGCTGCGCAGCGCGTACTGGTCCTCGGGGTACATCGAGACGATGAGCACGCGCACGGCGGGGTGCGTCTCGCGCAGGCTGGCCAGCACCTCCAGGCCGCCGCGCCCGGGCAGGTTCAGGTCCAGCAGCAGCACGTCGCAGCGCGCGCCGCGCAGCACCTCGCGCAGCTCGGGGTAGCTGCCGGCCTCGCCCGTGACCTGGATGTCGGGCGATTCGGCCAGCGTGTCGCGGATGCCGCGGCGCAGCACGGCGTGGTCGTCGCAAAGCACCACATGGATCACGGCGCGGGTTCCTCCTGCATAGCCTGCGATGGTAGCGGCAGCGAGACGATGATCGTCGTGCCCTGCCCCGGCGCGCTGCTCACATCCAGCCAGCCGCCGGCGCGGCGCGCGCGCTCGGCCAGGCCCTTGAGGCCGAAGGAGTGGGGCTTCTTCAGCATCTCGGGGGCGATGCCGCGGCCGTCGTCCTGCACCTCCAGCGTCAGCACGCCGGCCCGGTCCGACAGCTCGATGCGCACCCGCCGCGCCTGGGCGTGCTTGTGGACGTTGGTCAGCGCCTCCTGCGCCGTGCGGTAGGCCACCAGCTGCAGCTCGGGCGCCAGCTCCAGCAGGTCGCTGCGCGCGTGCAGCTGGGCGGCCGTGCCGGTGCGCCGCTCGAAGCTGTCGGCCAGCCAGCGCACGGCAGCCACCAGGCCCTGGTCGAGCACCGGCGGGCGCAGGTTGACCATGATGCGCTGGCTCGCGTCCATGGCGTGCTGCAGCATGTCCAGCGCGCTGGCGGCGTGCGCGGCCAGGCCGTTGCCGCCCGCGTGGCGCGCGATCCAGGCCAGGTCGAACTTGACGGCGGTGAGCGCGCCGCCGATATCGTCGTGGATTTCGCGCGCGATGGCCGCTCGCTCCTGCTCGATGGAGGTCTGCAGGTGCTCGGCCAGCGCCGCCAGGCGCTGCTCGGAGCGCGCCAGCTCGGCGGCGGCCTGCTCGCGCGCGCGCCGCGCCTGGGCGACCTCGATGGCGCGCTCCATCACGCGCGGCAGGCGCGCCATGTCGTCCTTGAGCAGGTAGTCGGCAAAGCCCTGCTGCATGGCGTGCACGGCGGCCGCCTCGCCGATGGCGCCCGAGAGCAGCACGAACGGCGGCGGCTCGGGCCGCGCCTGCACCAGGCGCCAGGCGTCCAGCGCGTCGCCGTCGGGCAGGCGGTAGTCGGCCAGCACCAGGTCGAACGGCTCCTGCGCCAGCCAGTGGGCGAACGCCTGCAGGCTGTCGGCGTGGCGTATCGCGTGCGCCACCTGGGCGCGGCGCAGCGTCAGCCGTACCAGTTCGTGGTCGGCCGCGCAATCTTCCAGATGCAACACTCGCACGGGTCTATCCCATAGCCTAAGATTGGCACAAGTGGGTATCATAGAAACATATTGGAACAATTAGGATTTTGTGGACGGCCGGCACCCCGGCGGATTCGCGTCACCATTGACGCAGGCGAATCCATGACGAAACTGTAGCCAGCGGCCGCCGGGTCTTGCAGCAGCCTGCAAGCAAGCCTGGCAGCGGTCGGCAGCGATGGAGAAACGATGCAATCTACGCTCAATATGCCTGACGGGCCTGCGGTGCAGGTACCCGTGATGGTTGCGGCCGAGGTGCAGGACTCCCTGCTGGTGGTCATGCACGATCTGCATCGCCTCGAAGGCTTGCTCAACCATGCCGCCGAAAACCTGCTGATGCGTTTTGGCGACGCCAACGCCGTGCTGTCCGACGAGATGGTGGCGGAATCGGCCGCGCTGCAGGAGCTGCGCGCCGCGCTGCGCAGCGCCGTCACCGAGTTGCAGTTTCACGACATGTCCACGCAGCTGCTGGTGCACATTGGCAGGGTGCTGCAGGGCTGTGCGTTCCGCCTGGCGGCCGAATCCATGGGCGAGGAGGAAGGCGAAGAGGCCGCCCCGCTCGAAGAAATGGTGCCCGAGCGTCCCAACCCCGTCACGCAAAGCGAGATGGACGCGGGCTCGATCGAATTGTTCTGACGCAAGTGGGCATGGCGCCGGTCGAAAAAACGTTTAATTCACAAATCACACAAGTCGTTGGAGTTCCACATGCAATCCATTCTCGCGGTCGATGATTCTCCGTCCATGCGCAAAATGGTGTCCTTCACCCTGATGGGCGCGGGCTATCACGTGGTAGAGGCGGTGGATGGCCAGGATGCGCTGGAGAAGGCCGAGACGCATGACATCCATCTGGTGCTGGCCGACCAGAACATGCCGCGCCTGGACGGCATCGGCCTGACGCGCAAGCTGCGCCAGCACCCGCGCTTCAAGAACACGCCCATCCTCATCCTGACCACCGAGTCGAGCGACCAGATGAAGCAGGCCGGACGCAACGCGGGCGCCACCGGCTGGCTGGTCAAACCGTTCGATCCCACGCGCCTGATCGAAGTCATACAAAAGGTCATCCGCTGAAGCGGGTATGCGTACATAACAAACGACAAGGGGAATCCGGACCATGGCGGACACTCATCAAGAAGGCGCGGGCGCGGACTTTGACCTCAGCCAGTTCTACCAGATCTTCTTCGAGGAAGCGGCCGAGAACCTCGACCTGATGGAGCAGATGCTGCTCGATCTGAACGTCGACGCGGCCAACGACGAGGAACTCAATGGCATCTTCCGCTGCGCCCACTCCATCAAGGGGGGCGCCGCCACCTTCGGCTTCGCTGACGTCGCCGAGCTGACGCACCACATGGAATCGCTGCTCGACCGCCTGCGCCGCCATGAACTGCAGCTGGTGCCGCAGATGGTGGACGTACTGCTCGAATCGGCCGACGCCTCGCGCAGCCTGCTGGCGCGCCATCAGGCGGGCGGGCAGGGCGAGGCGCTGGCCACCCAGGGCCTGGTGCAGCGCATCAGCGCGCTCGCCGCGGGCGACGCCGCGCCGGCCCCGGCCGCCGCGCCGGCGCCCGTGGCTGCCCCCGAACCCGCCGCACCGGCCCCCGCCCCGCAGCCAGCCGCTCCCGCCGCGGCGGCGCCCGGCGGCGCGCGTGCGCTGGAGATCCACATCGGCCCGCTGGCGCAGCTGGAGCTGGCCGACGCCATCAAGGATCTGTTTCGCGACATCGCCGGGCTGGGCACCATCAGCGACCTGCCCGACGAGCGCCCGGGCATGCGCCGGTTCGCCGTGCAGACCGCCTCCTCGGACACGGATCTGCTCGACCTGTTCGCCTTTCACGTGGCCAAGGAGCAGGTGCTGATCCAGGAGGCCGGTGCAGCGCAGGCGCAGCCGGCCGAGGAAAGCCTGGTGCCGTCGGCTGCGGCGCTGGCCGAGCCCTACGGGCTGTTCCCCAACGCGCCGGGGCTGCCCGCGGGCGCCGCGCCGGCGGGCAGCGCATCCGCGCAGGCGCCCGCGCCAGCGGCCGCACGCGCCGATGCCAGGCCGGCGGCAGGCCATGCGTCGATGGAGTCCACCACTATCCGCGTGGCCGTGAACAAGGTGGATCAGCTCATCAACCTGGTGGGCGAGCTGGTCATTACCCAGGCCATGCTGGCGCAGAACAGCCGGGGGCTGGACACGGGAGCGTACCAGCAGCTGCTCGCCGGCCTGGCGGATCTGGATCGCAACACGCGCGACTTGCAGGAATCGGTCATGTCGATCCGCATGATCCCCATGTCCATCGTGTTCAACCGCTTTCCGCGCATGCTGCGCGACCTGGCGGCCAAGCTGGGCAAGAAGGTCGAGTTCGTCACGCACGGCGAGGCCACCGAACTCGACAAGAGCCTGGTGGAAAAAATCACCGATCCGCTGACCCACCTGGTGCGCAACAGCTGCGACCATGGCATCGAGATGCCGGCCGACCGGCTGGCGGCGGGCAAGTCCGAGCATGGCACCATCACGCTGTCGGCATCGCACCAGGGCGGCTCCATCGTCATCGAGGTGCGCGACGACGGCAAGGGCCTGTCGCGCGAGAAGATATTGGCCAAGGCGCGCGAGCGCGGCATGGATGTCTCCGACGCGATGCCCGACAACGAGGTCTGGAACCTGATTTTCGCGCCCGGCTTCTCCACCGCCGAGGTGGTCACCGACGTGTCGGGCCGCGGCGTGGGCATGGACGTGGTCAAGAAGAACATCGCCGCGCTCAACGGCTCGGTCGAGATCGATTCGGCCTACGGTTTCGGCACGCGCGTGTCGGTGCGCCTGCCGCTGACGCTGGCCATCATGGACGGCATGTCGGTCGGCGTGGGCGACGAGGTCTACATCCTGCCGCTGTCGTCGGTGGTCGAGTCGTTCCAGGTCAACCCGGACGACATCAACACCGTCACCCAGGGGTCGCAGCTGGTCAAGGTGCGCGACGAGTACATGCCGGTGGTGGCGCTGGAGCGCATCTTCCAGGTGCCGCGCCCCGACGCGACCAAGTCCAGCGACATCATGGTCGTGGTCGAGGCCGACGGCAGCCGCGTGGCGGTGCTCGTCGATGAGTTGCTGGGCCAGCACCAGGTCGTGGTGAAGAACCTGGAGACCAATTACCGCAAGGTGGCCAACGTGTCGGGTGCGACCATTCTGGGCGACGGCTCCGTGGCACTGATTCTGGATACGGGCGCGCTGGTGCGCCGCGCGCGCCACTGATGCGGACGCGCCGCGATGGATGAGGAGTGAGGCATGAATGCAATAGTGAAAGACGACAAGGCTGCGCAGGCCGTGACAGCGGGCGCCAGGGAGTACCTCACTTTCCGCTTGGGCGAGGAGGAGTACGGCCTGGACATCCTGAAGGTGCAGGAAATCCGCGGCTACGAGCCGCCCACGCGCATCGCCAACGCACCCGAATTCATCAAGGGCGTGACCAACCTGCGCGGCACCATCGTCCCCATCGTCGACATGCGCCTGCGCTTTGCCTGCGCGCAGGCCGAGTACAACAGCTTCACGGTCGTCATCATCCTGAACCTGCACGACCGCGTGGTCGGCATCGTGGTCGATTCGGTCAGCGACGTGCTCGAACTCAAGCCCGAGCAGATGCGCCCGGCGCCCGACATCGAAAGCGCCATCGACCGCCAGAGCATCCGCGGCCTGGGTTCGGTGGGCGAGCGCATGCTGATCCTGCTGGACATCGAGAAACTCATGTCCGGCCTTGACATGGGGCTGGCCATGGCCAGTGACTGAATGAACCGGCGCGCATCGGAGGCGGAAAGCGCTGCGGGCGGCGAAGGGCGCGAGTTCGCCTGGAGCACGGCCGACTTCACCCGGGTGCAGAAGCTGATCTACCAGCGCGCCGGCATCAGCCTGCACGATGGCAAGCACGCCATGGTCTACAGCCGGCTGTCGCGCCGCCTGCGCGAGACCGGGCACGACAGCTTTGGCGCCTACCTGGGCTGGCTGGAGAGTTCCGATGGGCCGGAGTGGCAGGAATTCATCAATGCGCTGACCACCAACCTCACGTCGTTCTTCCGCGAGCAGCACCACTTCGAGATCCTGGCATCGCTCCTGCGCATGCGCCCGGGCGGGCCGTGGAACGTCTGGTGCAGCGCGGCATCCACTGGCGAGGAGCCCTACTCCATTGCCATGACGGCGCTGGAGACCCTGAACCAGGGCGCGCCGTTCAAACTGGCGGCCAGCGACATCGACTCGCGCGTGCTGGCCACGGCGGCGCGCGGCGTGTACCGGGTGGACGGCCTCAAGGGCCTGAGCCAGGAGCGGCTGCGCCGCTTTTTCATGCGTGGCAAGGACGCCAATGCCGGGCTGGCGCGCGTGCGTCCGGAACTGCGCAAGCCCATCGACTTCCTGAGCGTGAATCTGATCCAGGACAACTGGCCGTTTCGCGATCCGTTCGACGTGGTGTTCTGCCGCAACGTGATGATTTACTTCGACGCGCAGACGCAGCGGCGCGTGCTCGAACGCATACACCGGGTGCTCAAGCCCGGCGGCATGCTGTTCGTGGGCCATGCCGAGAATTTCAGCGACTCGCGCGACTTGTTCGTGCTGCGCGGCAAGACGGTCTATGAGCGGGTTTGAGACAAAGGCAGCGGCGGCGAAACCATCCACACCAAAGGCGTCGGCATTCATGAACTTCACCAGCTCCCATTCGTCGGTACCGGTTGCGCCGTCTTCGGACGGTGCGGATCGTCGGCGCTCGCTGCGCGTGGGCGCCCGGCCGGCCGAAGCGGTGCCCATGTCTGCCGCACCGCAGATACAGCTGCAGGATCTGAAGGCGCGGCCACGCCGTCCGGGCGAGGCGTCGTTCTTCTTCTTCGACCACCACTTCCAGCACAACGCCGTCAAGATCCTGCCGGGCGAGTTCTTCGTGGCCAATGAGAGCCTGGCCATCATGACGGTGCTTGGCTCGTGCATCGCCGCCTGCCTGTGGGACAACCATACCCGCGTGGGCGGCATGAATCACTTCATGCTGCCCGAGGGCGACAGCGACGACGTGTCGGGGCGCTACGGCTCGTATGCGATGGAGCTGTTGATCAACGAGATGATGAAGCACGGCGCGCGCCGCGAATCGATGCAGGCCAAGATATTCGGCGGCGGCGCAGTGATGTCCAACTTCACCACCATGAACGTGGGCGAGCGCAATACCCGCTTCGTGCAGGAATATCTGTCCGCCGAGCGCATTCCCATCATTTCGGAGGACGTGCTGGACATCTATCCGCGCAAGGTGGTGTTCTTCCCTGTCACCGGCAAGGCCATGGTCAAGCGCCTGGCGCACGCCCATCCCGACGTGCTCAGGCAGGAAAAGACGCAGGGCAGCGCGACCAGCGTGGCGCGCAGCACCAGTGGCGGCTCGGTGGATCTTTTTTAACCGGCAGACGGACGCACAAGAGGAACTGGCAAACAAATGAAGGGCAAGATACGTGTGATCGTGGTGGACGACTCGGCGCTGGTGCGCAGCCTGCTGTCCGAGATCATCAACCGCCAGAGCGACATGCAGTGCATCGGCACGGCCAACGACCCGCTGGTCGCGCGCGAGATGATCCGCGAGATGAATCCCGATGTGATCACGCTGGACGTGGAAATGCCGCGCATGGACGGCATCGACTTTCTGGGCCGGCTCATGCGGCTGCGCCCCATGCCGGTGGTGATGATCTCCACGTTGACCGAGCGCGGCGCCGAAGTCACCATGCGCGCGCTGGAGCTGGGCGCGGTCGATTTCGTCGCCAAGCCGCGCGTGGGCCTGTCCAGCGGCCTGAACGAACTGGCCACGCAAATCGTCGACAAAATCCGCGTCGCCGCCATCGCGCAGGTGCGCCGCGCCCCGCCGGTGCGCCTGGCCGGCGACACGTCCGCCGAGGGCGGTGCGGCGGCGCCCGCCCCGGCCAGTTCCATGGCGCTGCTTGGGCGTGTCTCGACCGAGAAGGTCATCTGCATCGGCGCGTCCACGGGCGGCACGGAGGCCATCCGCGAGGTGCTGGTGCAGATGCCGGCCGATTCCCCCGCCATCGTCATCACCCAGCACATGCCGCCGGGCTTCACCACCAGCTTTGCTGCGCGCCTGAACGGGCTGTGCCAGATCACGGTGAAGGAGGCGGTCAACGGCGAACGCATCCTGCCCGGCCACGCCTACATCGCGCCGGGGGGGCGGCAGTTCGCGGTGGCGCGCAGCGGCGCCAACTACGTGGCCGTGGTCAATGACGACCCGCCGGTGAACCGCCACAAGCCTTCGGTCGAGGTACTGTTCAAGTCGGCGGCGGCGGTGATCGGGCGCAACGCCTACGGCATCATGCTGACCGGCATGGGCGCCGACGGCGCCGCCGCCATGCGCGAGATGAAGGACGCCGGCAGCTACAACTACGTGCAGGACGAGGCCAGCTGCATCGTCTTCGGCATGCCGCGCGAGGCCATCGCCCATGGTGCGGCCGACGAGGTGCTGCCGCTGACGCAGATCGCCCCGGCGCTCGTCACGCGGCTGCGTGGCGCAACGGACAGGCTGCACCACCGTATCTGAGAAAAACATAGCTGTTTGCGCTTGTTTATCAAGCAATTCAGAAGGTTTTGTATCTGAATTGCTTGTGTATAAAGCGCAAGCAGCTATTGTTTTATCTGTTTATTCCGATAGCGCGGCCCAGCGCTCCAGCGCTTGCATCAGCAAATCCTCGATCTCGGCGTCGCGCGCGTGCAGCGCCGCGGCGCGGGCGCCGTCGCGCGCGTACAGGCTGCCATCGGCCAGCTCGGTGCGCAGCGCCTGCTGCTCGGCCTCCAGCGCCTCGATCTGCGCGGGCAGTTGCTCCAGCTCACGCTGCTCCTTGTAGCTGAGCTTTTTCCGGGCGGATGCCTCGCGCTGCGGTTCGTTGCGGCGCGGCGCGGCTTTTTCGCCGGCCTGGCCGGTGGACGACGGGACGGGCGCAGCGGCTGCGGCCAGCTCGCGGCCGCGGCGCGACTGCGTCAGCCAGTCCTGCACGCCGCCTTCGTACTCGCGCCACAGGCCGTCGCCCTCGCTGACGATGGTGCTGGTGACCACGTTGTCCAGAAAGCTGCGGTCGTGGCTGACCAGGAACACCGTGCCGTCGTAGCCCTGCAGCAGTTCCTCCAGCAGCTCCAGCGTGTCGATGTCCAGGTCGTTGGTCGGCTCGTCGAGCACCAGCACGTTGGCCGGCCGTGCGAACAGGCGGGCCAGCAGCAGCCGGTTGCGTTCGCCGCCCGACAGCGAGCGCACCGGCGAATGCGCGCGCGCCGGCGAGAACAGAAAGTCGCCCAGGTAGCTCTTGACGTGCTTGCGCTGGCTGCCGATCTCGATCCATTCGCTGCCCGGGCTGATGAAGTCCTCCAGCGTCGCATCCATGTCAATGCTGTGGCGCAGCTGGTCGAAATACGCCACCTGCAGGTTGGCGCCGCGGCGCACGCTGCCGCTGTCGGCCTGCAGCTCGCCCAGGATCAGCTTGAGCAGCGTGGTCTTGCCGGCGCCGTTGGAGCCGATCAGCCCGACCTTGTCGCCGCGCAGGATGGTGGCGCTGAAGTCGCGCACGATGGCGCACTCGCCAAACGCCTTGCCCACACGATCGAGCTCGGCCACGATCTTGCCCTGGTAGCCGCCCTGGCTGCCCGAGGCCACGTCCAGCTTCACGCTGCCCAGCGCATTGCGCCGCTCGGCGTGCTCGGCGCGCAGCGCCTGCAAGCGGGCGATGCGGCTCTGGCTGCGCGTGCGCCGGGCTTCCACGCCCTTGCGGATCCACACTTCCTCTTGCGCCAGCAGCTTGTCGGCGCGGGCGTTGATGGTCGCCTCCTGCGCCAGCTGCTCTTCTTTCTGAAGCACGTACTGCGCAAAGTTGCCAGGATAGGAGCGCAGCTGCCCGCGGTCGAGCTCGACGATGCGCGTGGCGACGCGATCCAGAAAAGTGCGGTCGTGGGTAATCACCACAATGCCGCCCTTGAAGTCGCGCAGCAGGTCCTCCAGCCATTCGATCGAATCCAGATCCAGATGGTTGGTTGGCTCGTCGAGCAGCAGCACATCGGGCCGGGTCACCAGCGCCTGCGCCAGCGCCACGCGCTTTTTCGTGCCGCCCGACAGGGCGCCGACGACGGCCTGGGGGTCGAGGTGCAGGCGCTGCAGCGTCTCCTGCACGCGCTGTTCCCAATTCCACGCGTCCTGCGCTTCGATCTGGGTCTGCAGTGCATCCAGATCGATCCCCGGCGCACCGGACAGATACTGCTCGCGCAGCGCGATCACCTGCGCCAGGCCTTGCGCCGCCGCCTCGAACACCGTGGCCTCGGCCGGCAGATCCGGCTCCTGCGCCACATAGGTAATGCGTATGCCCTGCTGCGCGTTCAGGCTGCCGTCATCGGGCTGGCTCAAGCCGCCCAGTATCTTCAGCAGGGACGACTTGCCCGCTCCGTTGCGCCCGATCAGGCCCACGCGCTCGCCACTCTCCAGGGCAAAGCCCGCGTGGTCGAGCAAGGCCACGTGGCCAAAGGCCAGCTGGGCGTCCATCAAAGTAATCAGTGCCATGCCGGGCATTATCGGCGGGCGGCTCAGCGCACCCTGCTGGGGCGGCAACGCAAAAAATTGCCCGAACTTGGAAATATCGGGAAAACCCTGGGATATACTTCCCCCTTCGCTGCAAAGGCAGCCCTGCAAGGGGCGGTGAGGGCAGCGAAGGAGAGGGTGTTAAAAAAACTTTCTCACTTTGGATTGCAAGCGGGTTCAAACCTGATGTAGAATTCAAGGCTTCGCTAAGC
>Ga0222423_1000084_pt1 | contig 96803 bp, 83 predicted proteins | sample 3A0metagenome_FD_182472 | JGI IMG/M metagenome (GOLD analysis project Ga0222423, IMG submission 182472) | Enriched microbial communities from leaf-cutter ant dump, University of Wisconsin, Madison, United States - 3A0 (version 2) | ecosystem: Environmental > Terrestrial > Nest > Insects nest >...
GCTTGATGAACCCAATGATCTGTTCGTCCGTGTACCTGCTCTTGCGCATCGCGCTTCCTCTTGGTTGCGCGGATTCTCTATTGCCTTGGTACGGGTGGCGGGTTGCAGGTCATGTTTGATTGCAGGGCTTTTTCCAGACCGCATGAAGATCTGGCTTTCCCCGACGTTCACCACTTCCCATGGCTCCCCATCCCAGACCACGGTGGCACCAGGCACCACCGCTACCTTCGAGATGGGGTTGGTCTCAGCGCGGTCCTCGCTGAGGTCAGCGAGCCATTGGTGGCGTGAATCGAACAACGCCTGCGAACTGAACACGCGGACGTTGCGCGACTCGTTCATGAGCGACGCCGCGCTCAGGTCGACGAACAATTTTTCGTCAGCGATCAGTTTGTGGACGACATCCGCAGTGAGCACAGGGTCACTACCCACCAAGTCGACCAGCCAGCACCATCCTAACTCGCGCATCTGATGCGAGGCCAGCTCCAGTTGCTCATCCGTGGACGGTGGACACTCCTCCAAAAAGTAGTCAGCCAGATCGGCAATGTTCTTCGCCTGAATGGGGTCGCTGTCAGCGGAGGATCGCACAGTGAACTGGAGTCCAACTTCCTGTGCATAGCGCTCCGCCGGTGGGCAGCGCCAAACGCCTTGCTCGTCACGAACGAAATCAGAGTTGGCCTTTTTGGTCTGATCCTGGAGCCAGCCCTCGGCTTTGCATTCCACCCACCCGATGAAGTCCTTGGACAGGATAAAGAAGTCTGGCGTGTAAAGGGCTGCAGTTCTCCTGCCATTGGCCCGCACGTAGATCTTCTTGATTTTCGGAGGCTGGTCGTAGAACTCGTAGGTCAGCTTGTCGTGATCCCACTCGTAGAGCGCGGCCAGTTCGGTGCGCATGGCTTCGGCCTTGATGACCCTGCGCATCTTGCGGCTCGCGTAATGGGTGACCACGTTGCGCGTTCCGCACTGCACGTTGCGTGAAGGGAGGCTCTCCCGTATCCCCCGCACCATCAAGATTGCCTCGGGCGTAAGCTCGTGCGCATCGCACAGCTCGATCAGTTCGTCTTCGGTCAGCAATTTCAGGCTCCTGAAATGCCATTCCGGATGATTCGCGGCGATAGAAATCAACAGGCAAGATTTCCCCCGCCCCCTATTGCGCCAGGAGCTGTCCGCCCTATACTTTGAACTGTAGATGCCAAAGCTGTAGCGGCTGAGGGAAAAAGCTCAGGTCTTGCCGGACCTGGGCTTTTTTTATTCCGGCTGTCAGTTCGTCGTCGTTGTCGTCCTTTGTGGCGATTGAAACTGCCCACGCTGATGCATAGGCACCGAGGCACACGCCTAGGCAAATTTCAAGTTACCGAACATTCGAGATCGCGCAAGGCTATGATCTTGACAAAGGAAAGAAAGTACTCTTTTTTTGCATTCTCGTGTGGAAAAACTAAAAACATCCAGCCGTGGCCGACCCAAAACCCCCCTTGTGCAAAGACTGCGCGTAATCGTCTGGAGTCACAACGTGATGGCCGCCAGCGGCGCAGCTCTTGTCCAGGAATTCGAAGACCACCTGAAGAGCCGATCGCGCAAGGTGCGGCTTTCCAATGGGCTATGGGCCCGCTACATGCGAGGAGAAGTGATCCCTCAGGGTGCCCGTGGCTCAGGGAGCACTACCCTCATTGAAAGGATCGAGGCAATCTACCCAGGCACGGCCGCCATCTTTCACTCGCCGCTATGGGAGCTGATGGAGTTCGACAAGGTGCTTGACCCTTACGAGCTCAAAAATATGTTCCTGCGTCTCGGCGAGGAAGCATGGACATGCTTCGTGGACAACTACAAATCTCTGAGCACGACTGCAGTGGCCGCGAGCAGGTACTGGCTGGTGAAAGCGTCGGAAAATGAGTTGCTGGCGAAACTCCGCAAGCTCGGAGGCTTCGATGGGCTGTGCTCCTGTCTCATACTGGCTCGCCTTGGCTACCTCAAACAAGAGGAGACGTTGTTCGTCACGTGTATGCACGAGGCGAGGAGGATCCTCATCACCATCGGCCACAGTGCCGAGTTCTCCCCGGCAAAGATGCAGCCAGCCATCCTGCTGATTGAAGGTCTTTGGCTTGCCCACACCAAACAACATCTGGTCGCCGCGCCCAAGGTTCGCGAGGACGTTCACCAGCTTTCCGACTATACGATCCGCTGGGAGCAAGAATGGCAAAGGGCCGCAGACGCTCACGCTGAAACACTTCCCAAAACGTCGCGGACTGCCTTCGGAAAATGGCTTGACGAATCACAGATTTCTGCGAGCCTCTGATGCAGTTCCGCCGCAGAAATGTCCCTTGACAGACGGTGAAAGTGTGCTTGCACCAGAGCTGAGCACCGCCGACAGATTAAAATTTGGATCCTCCCCCACCTGTGCATAGTTGTGGAGATGCGTCGTAGACTATCTACGAATTCGAATACTTCGCGCCGAGCTGCATTCGCGCCGTACTGGTGCCTGATGTAACTGCGGCCCAGATCTTGGCCGCTGTGGAGGAGGATGAATGACGTTTCATGTGCCCGAGGCACACATCGGCCTGTTCGAAGAAGTCGAGCGGCGCTTTCGGCTGCTGCTGTCCAAGAACATCGTCACCGGCATTACGGAGACCCAGTTCGACATGTGGCTCTCCAACTTGCTGACCGAGGAGGACCGGTACCTGGGAGCGCGGCTCCTGGAGAACCTAACCTTTCGCTCCGAGCAGATGGTCGGCAGCGCTATCGACCACATCCTGCAGTGCATCCTGCCCTGCGAGCTGCGTCGCCTGGGCGTGCCAATCCCCAGCGTCGACGAGTTCATCGCATCGCTGGAACGCGGCGGCAAAAGTCACCCCGTGCGCTTCGTCGAGATCGACGACCCCAAGGGCGAAAAGCCCGGCAAGAGTGGCGCCGTGCTAATGCGCGAGTTGCACCGCCTTGGCGGCGTCAACACATCGTTGACCTGTTTGTCCAGCGCCATCGACAAGCAGCCTGTCGGCGTGAAATGCCTGGTGTTCATCGATGACATGCTGGGCACCGGCACCCAGATGGAAACCTATTCGACTGTCCATCAGCTAAAGGCGATCTCGCAGAAGCACCACCTAATCTATTGCCCGCTGGCTGCCTTCGAGTCGGGGTTGGCGCACCTGGCCAAGGAATGCCCCTGGCTGCAGGTCTGCCCGGTCGAGGTTTTCGGTGAGTCGCACCGCTTCTTCAGGAGCGACCCCAAGCAGCCGCTGAACTGGGCCATTGATAAGACAAACACCGTGGCCGACGTGCGCGCCCATATGGAAAGCCTGTGCCAGCGGGGCGGCATCCGCTCGCCCGCCGCTTTCGCCCTGGAATTGCTGGTGGGTTTCCACCATGCGACGCCGAACAACACGTTGCCGATCATGCACGTGTCCTCGCCCACGTGGCACAACCTTCTGACCCGCTGAGTCCGAAATGACCGCGATCGCCGATCCCTTCCTGAACAACCGGGCAGACTACCTTTCGCCCGCCTCGCTGTTCTCGCAGTTCATCGTTCCGCCGTTTTTCCAGCGAATCAGCATCTTTGCCGGCCAAGGCTCGGTGCGTATCCTGGGTGGTCGCGGCTGCGGCAAGACGATGTTCATTCGCTACTTCAGCCACGGCTCCTCATTCGACACGAGCCGCGACGACATTCCCGAATCCGAGCTGAAGACCGTTGGGCTGTACCTGCGCCCCGACACAGGCTTCTGCGGTCTCATGATTCCCGAATGGTTGGGGCCGCACCAGGCCAAGCTGGCGTTCTCCCACTATGTGGCGCTCAACCTGCTGAAAGACGCCTGCCAGTCGCTGGCTTCGATCGGATCGGCACGGTTTGCCAATGGCCCGATCGCCGTTGGTGACCCCTTGCTCAGCCCTGCGCTCGCCAAGCAGCTCGGGTTGACTGACCGGCGCGTCAGCGCGCTGGAGGTTGAGCTTGACCTCAAGCTCGTGGAGTTGGAGTCCTGGGTCAGCAACCCCAAACACAGCCCGGTCCCGTCCTTCGTTTCTTTCGCATCCGTGCTGCCGCGATTCGCCCAGGACGTGGCTGCATCTTCTCCCCAACTCGCCGAATTTGCATTCCGGGCCTTCATCGACGAGTTTGAGAACCTGCAGAGCGAGCACCGGGAGGTGGTGTGCGACGCGATCAAGCACCCCAGTCCCCGTCTGGTCGTACACATCGCGCACAAGAAGCAGGCCGTGGTCGACTTCAAGACCAGTAGCGAGGAGCGCGTCGTTGAAGGCCATGACCTGCGAACCATCGACCTAGAAGAAGAACTGTCTTGGGAGGGCGAGTTCGAGTTGCTCGCCGCCGAGCTGTTCCTGTTGCGGGTGACTCAGGGTGGGGGTAAGTTTGATTGTCCGTTGTTCCAGCCCGGCCTGCTGCACGATCAACGCCACCTTGCTCACCGGATGTCCAAGCCTTACCGCGACCAGGTACTGCGCTGCGTCCGGGAAATCCTACCCAGCCCCAGCGCGGCCAGCATCTCCCGAGAGGTCATCGAGGATCCGCCGCTGCGACGTCGGCTGCGTGAGATGATCCAGAAGGGTCTGGTGCTGCAGGGGCTGGACAAGAAGGTAAACCCCGACGATCTCATCAGCTCAACACACCCCCAGGCCAGCATCGTCATGGGCGCCCTGTTAAACCGGCGCAGCCAGATCGATAAGGATCTGCTGTCCCAATACCACGCAGCCGTGGCCAATCCCGGCGACAGCGACCCCTTCTTCAAGGTCGGCGGCTGGATCGACAACAATCTGCACGGCTGCCTCTTTCACCTCTACGCGGGCCTTCCGCGCCGGCCAAACATCAACTACGCGGGGTTCGACCGGTTCTGCATGATGGCCGACCCCAACCTGCGCTTTTTCCAAGCGCTGTGTCACGCCACGCTCTCGATTGCTTACAAGCGTCAGAGTGGCAATGAGGTCTCGGGGCAGCTGAGGGTCGATGTTGAGACCCAGGCGAGTGCGGCCAAGCAGGTATCAGACAAGCTGTTCCAGGACATCCTGCAACTCGGCTCCCATGGCAGCAAGCTATTGGAGATCACGGGGCGGCTTGGCCGTATCTTCGAGGCGTTCAACCGCCGGCGCAGCCAGAGTGAGCCGGAGGTCAACCACTTCTCCATCGACAACGCCGACCGAACCAATCTGTCCAGCCAAGCCGAGCTGCTATTGCGCGAAGCCAAGATCTGGTCGGTGCTCTACGAGGCCAAGGACACCAAGAACAAGGCGGACTACGACATCGCCCAGACCGACCTGATCCTGAACCCGATCTACGCCCCTCACTTCAGCATCAGCTATCGCAAGCGCCGCAAGGTCACCCTGCGCGCGCCGCACGCCGACATCCTGCTGTGCCAGTCTACGGCTCAGTACGAGGTTGTGCTCAAGCAGCTTGTCGATCCGGCCGACCAAGATCCCGCCGGCGACGATCCCATGACCCTGTTCTGAGGCTGCCGCATGAAATTCGTCAGACAGGATGTGGTGAGCGAGTTGGAGGCCGGCCAAGTCGGCAAGTTCGACGTCGGCTTCTATGGGCGAGATGATCTGGACGACCGTAGTCGACATTCAGCGGCGCTGACGCGCGCGGCCGCCCAGAAAAGCTACCGGGTGCGCTACGACCCCTCTAAGTTCACCTTGGCGGTGGGCGATGAAACGTTCCGGGTCGACGACCTCGAGGACCTGTTCCGCAAGTTCCGCGCGCGGTCGCTTGTGATCGATGCGACGACCATGGAATTCCCCGAGATCCTCTATGTGCTGAACGCCTACCGCATGCAGCATGACCGCCCCCGGTGCGGCTTCTTCTATGTCGAGCCCGAGGGCTACAAGCAGCGCGCCCCGAACATGTCGGTGGTGCCGGGCAACGCCTTCGACCTCAGCGAGAAGTTCCTGGGCAATCTGCAATTGCCGCCCTTCACCCGGCTGCTCAGCAGCTCCAACAAGGCCCACCTCGTGGCCTTCCTGGGCTTCGAGGGCGACCGCCTCATGCGCGTGCTCGATGCTGACGATGGCTATTTCTATGAAAAGGTGAGCATCGTGTTCGGCGTACCGCCGTTCCAACCGAGCTGGGGCCTGCACGCGCTGATGGCCAACTCTAGCCTGCTTGAGCGCCAAAACACAACGGTGCTGTATTGCGGGGCCAACAACCCGCGTGCGGCCTACATGCTGCTCAAGGATGCCCACGCCGGTATGGCGTCGGGTCGCACCAACCGCCTCTTTGTCGCCCCCTTTGGCACCAAGCCCATGGCCCTGGGTGCGGCGCTGTTCCGACTGGATCATGACATCCTGTCGCCGATCTTCGACCACCCGGTGCGCAAGCCCGATCGCACCTTCGGCGTTCATCGCCGCCACTGGTACGAAATCGACTCGCTCTGAACGCTCGCCTACGGGCGGGCCGGAACGGGCATTTCCATCAGCGACGCGACGGTAATGTGCTTGGCGCACGAGCCCTTGGCGGCGGCCTGACGCCAGTTGGTACCTGCTTCGCTCAGCACCCAGTCAGCCACCTGGGCGTGGTGGCGCGCCGGCACACGCAGTCGGTACACGGCCTCGGTGTAGTGCCGCTGACCCTTGACGACCAAGGCTTGGCGGTCCATGACACGGGTGCCGACGCGCGGTAGCAGGATGTCGCTGGCCGTCGCCGACTGGAAGCCGTGATCGGGGCCACGAGCAAAGCGCACCTCGGTACCTTGCTGCGGAAAGTCTGAGGTGTGGAACGACTCTATGCCCAATTCATCGAACTGTGCGCGCGTGCGGCTGCCGCGCACCACCGTTGCGCCCAACTCCTCCAGCGTGCGGCAGCCGGACTGGCTGCGAAGGGCTACGCTAAGCGCCTGGAACTCGTGAAACGCAAAGTCCAGTCGTTGGATCCCCTGCTCAGAGCTGACCCACCTCTCGGCCACCACATCGAGGTCTTTACCGGCCATCTTGCCCAGGCGAACGTTCTTGAGGCGGGTCGCCCCAAAACGCGCCACCAGCAGGAAAGACTGCACCTCCGCCTTTTTGTCAAAGACGTCCACTGGCAGCTCGTAGCACTCGACCTCACTTGCTGCGAGCATCAGCGCCTGGCGGAATGCCTTAAGCCTGGCGTCCTCTGCGATGGGGGCACCAACGATGAACGCCGCTTCACCTGGTCGTTTCAGTCGTGCGAGTGATTCAAGAACGAAGTACAGGTCCAGTTGCACCCAATCCACAATCTGCGGAATTCCAGGGCAGAGCTCGGCAATTCGCGACTGGGCGTTGCGGCTCAGGGCCTGCATGCCATAAGGGGGGTTGCCGGTAACCCGGGAAAACAGCTGCTCGCCCAGAAGCCCTGCAAGACCAGCGGGTGAAAGTACATCGCCCTGGACAAAGGTGGCGCGAACATCACTTGGGCTGCCTTGCAGTAGTCGCTTGTCCAATTCGACGCCCACAAAAGAGCTCGGGTTGCACGTATCTAGGCACGCCTGGGCAATTCGGCCGTTGCCCGAACCAAGCTCCAACCAAGCGCCCCCCTGACCCGACAGCAAACCCACCAGCCGACGCGCGAGTGTCGGTGGGGTCAAGACCTGCGCGCGTCGGGTCTTGTTGGATCGGGTCAGGCGGTAGCGCATGTGTGCCGTTTTGGTTTAGGCCGGTAGGCTGGCCCTTGAGCCCTCACTTCATGAACGCTATGATATGCCACTATGCCAAGAATAGCAACCCGGCCAAGCATTGAAGTCGTGCAAGCTCGCACGCTTCTGGCTGCATATCTGGCGCATCCTGGTAACACTGAAATGGGGCTATCTAGAATATCTGGCGTGCCTCAGTACACCATTTCAAAATTCCTGACCGGCCGAATCAAATCGTTGACTCCTCACGTTCAGATCGCCCTACAACATGCCAATATTGGCATAAGCTCAGGTATCAGCAAGCTAACCACCGACCCGCGGATACAAAGAGCGCTGGGGAGTGCCTGGGACGGAACGGATCAGGGTGTCACATTGTTGGCTAGCGCGATTGACGCTCTGGCTCCGGTCATTCGGGGTGCTCGCCCCAAATGATCATCGGGAAAATACGGTTCCAGTCTGCTAGCGGTCAGTTACCAGTGGCTACTTTCAGGGCAACCCGGTGGTCCCACTCAACAACTCACGGGTGTCTGAGGATTCCGGGTCGATTCATTCCGGCAGAGGCGCTGAAGCGGTTGCAGCCCTTCGACGTAGGTAAACTCAACGCACTTGGCCGCCTGAGAGCCATGGCTGAATAGTGCCTCGTACGCGGTCGTGAAACAGTTGGGCGGCGCGGGCGACGGTGGCCGCGACGTCGAGGCCCGACTTGTTCCTGCGCTGATAGTCGGCGAGTGGAACCTCTACCAAGCGAAGCACTACAACGCTGGCATCACGCCCTCGGAGTTTTTCCCAGAGCTGGCTAAGTTCTTCCTCCAGCTTGTGGCTAGCACTTACGGCTACAGCTCTGGGACATCAGATCTCAAAACGGATGCACCCACTGACCACTGCAGCTCATCCACCACTCTGTGCATGATCCACACGCACTGCGCGTCGGTGCACCATCGCTTGGCCAGAAGGCCTTTCAGCGCAGCCGTCACTGTTGCCTCCTGATTCCCACCGTACGTCGCCAGTTTTCTCTGGCAGTACGGGACCATCTGTGAGACCAGATCGTCACACACCTGGAAGGCCGCCATGACCTCACTTGGCGAAGTGCCCAGTGCATAGAACTTCCCACCTTCCTCAACCAGACTCACCTTAGGCTGAGAACCCGCAACGGCAGACACAACTGCAGTCACCGGAAAGTCTTCCGTCACTCCAGGATAGTTGGCACGATCCATCGACATATCGACTCCTTGGTAGCAGTTGCACCATACAACCGGAGTTGGTAGGTTGCAATCGAACCCCATGGCGGATTGGACTTGCAGCACAAAACGACTTTGGTCGAAAGGGCTATTGGTGCACACCGCTTTCCACACGAGTCGCATGCCGGAGCCCTTGCTGGTGTTGCTGCGTATGCGGTATCAGAGAGGTCTTGAGCAGCAGCCTGCCGCCCTTCAGTTCAACCACCAAGTCACGAAAGGTAGGCTCTTGACTCGATAGGAAGCATATCTGTGCCGCGAGTGCCATAAGCGTGCCATTCGAATACGGGCTCATTTGTAATTTGCCGAGGGCGTGCTTCCTATCCCATGAGCGGACATCGATCGGATCGACTGTGAGTGGGAAGCATATCCGCTCCACCCTCGTAAAGAAGCATAAGCGTTCCAAAGCGGCACGCTTATGGGTGGAGCGACAACGGGGGCGCTCAGCTCCCCGCCACCTTCATGCGGTTGACGAGCACCGAGCCCACGGTCTTGGCACCGTAGTTGTAGGCATCGGCACCCACGGCCTCGATGCCCTTGAACATGGCCGGGAGGCTGCCCGCGATGGTGATCTCGTGCACGGGGAAGGCGATCTCGCCGTTCTCCACCCAGAAGCCGCTCGCGCCGCGCGAGTAGTCGCCCGTCACGTAGTTCACGCCCTGGCCCATGAGTTCGATCACGAACAGGCCCGTGCCCAGCTTTTTCAGCATGGCGGCCAGGTCGTCGCCTGCCTGCGTGCGGCGCGAGGAGAGCACGAGGTTGTGCGAACCGCCCGCGTTGCCCGTGGTCTTCATGCCGAGCTTGCGCGCCGAGTAGCTGCTGAGGAAGTAGCCCTCCACGCGCCCCGCATCGACCACCTTGCGCGGCTGCACGCGCACGCCCTCCTCGTCGAACGGCGAGCTGCCCTTGCCGCCCGGGACGAACGGGTCTTCCGCGATGTCGATGTGCTGCGGAAACACGCGCTTGCCCAGCGAATCGAGCAGGAAGCTGCTCTTGCGGTACAGCGCCCCGCCGCTCACGGCCTGCACGAAGGCGCCCAGCAGCCCCGCGGCCAGCGGCGACTCGAACAGCACGGGGCATTCGGTGGTCGGGATCTTGCGGCTGCCCAGGCGCGAGAGCGCGCGCTCGGCGGCATAGCGGCCCACGGCCGCGGGCGCGGCCAGGCCGGCCGCATCGCGCATGGAGCTGTACCAGGCGTCGCGCTGCATCTCGGCGTTCCTGCCGGGCAGCGAGGCGATCGGAGCGACCGAGATGCTGTGGCGCGAGCTCGCGTAGCCGCCGCGAAAGCCCCGCGTGTGGGCGCTAAAAAAATGGCTCTGCTGCGCCGAGACGCCCGCGCCCTCGCTGTTGGTGATGCGGCGGTGGGTTTGGAAGGCGGCCTCCTCGCACGCCAGGCCCAGGCGCGCGGCCTCCTCGCTGGTGATGGCCCAGGGGTGGAACAGGTCGAGGTCGCGGTGCGTGTCCTGCGGCGCGATGTCCTGCGCATCGGGCAGGCCGGCCATGGGGTCTTCGGCGGTGAAGCGCGCGATGTCGTAGGCGGCCTGCACCGTCCGCTCGATGGCGGCGGGCGAAAAGTCCGACGTGCTCGCGTTGCCGCGCCGGTGGCCGATGTAGACCGTCACGCCCAGCGACTTGTCGCGGTTGCGCTCCACCGTCTCCAGCTCGCCCTTGCGCACGCTGACCGACAGGCCGCAGCCCTCGGACGCCTCGGCCCCCGCATCCGTGGCGCCGAGCTTTTTGGCATGCGCCAGGGCATGATCGACCAGGTCTTCAAAGAACGGGCGGCTGTAGCTGAAGCCATTGGCGGCTTGCGGGGATGCGGGTGATTTCATAGCGACGGCTATGATACTTGCCGCTTTCCGATTGCCCGCCCCATGTCCCGCAAACCCAAAAAAGGCTATTACGTCAAAGGCCACTTCGTTGCCGAAGGCAGCGAGCTCGACCTCCAGCTCAAGGCCGAGCTCAAAGGCACCGAGGAGGCCAGCAAGACCGACCTCAAGCGCGAGAGCGACGCGCTGCAAAAACTGGGCGAGGAGCTGCTCACGCTGCGCGCCGACCTGTTCGAGCGGCTGGCCCTGCCCGAGAAGCTGCAGGAGGCCATCGCCGAAGCCCGGCGCATCACCAACTTCGAGGGCCGCCGGCGCCAGATGCAGTACCTGGGCAAGCTCATGCGCAAGCTCGAAGAGGCCGAAGTCGCCGCCATCGAGGCCACGCTGGACGAGCAGCGCAACGGCTCCGCCGCCGAGAAGCTCGCGCTGCACCAGGCCGAGCAGTGGCGCGACCGGCTGATCGCCAGCGACGGCGTGCTGGACGAGTGGCTCGCCGCCTACCCCGGCACCGACGTGCAGCAGCTGCGCGCCCTGGTCCGCCAGGCGCGCAAGGACGCGCCGCCCACAGACCGAGCCGCCGTCTCCCAGGGCCTGGCCCCGCGCAAGGGCCGCGCCTACCGCGAACTGTTCCAATTCGTGCGCGAGCACATGGAAAGCGAGGCCCCCGAATGACCACCCTGCCCCCGCCCGAGCCGGTGAAGATCGGCATCGTCTCCATCAGCGACCGCGCCAGCAACGGCACCTACGAGGACAAGGGCCTGCCCGCGCTGCACGACTGGCTCAAGCGCGCGCTGCGCAACCCCATCCAGTTCGAGCCGCGCCTGATCCCCGACGAGCGCGAGCGCATCAGCGCCACGCTGATCGAGCTGGCGGACTCCGGCTGCTCCCTGGTGCTGACCACCGGCGGCACCGGCCCCGCGCCGCGCGACGTAACGCCCGAGGCCACGCTGGCCATGGCCGACAAGGAGATGCCCGGCTTCGGCGAGCAGATGCGCCAGATCGGCCTGGCCTTCGTGCCCACGGCCATCCTCTCGCGCCAGGTGGCGGTGGTGCGCGGCCAGAGCCTGATCATCAACCTGCCGGGCCAGCCCAAGGCCATCGCCGAGACGCTGGAGGGGCTCAGGAACGAAGACGGCACGCAGCGCGTGCCGGGCATCTTCGCGGCCGTGCCCTATTGCATCGACCTCATCGGCGGGCCATACCTGGAGACGCACGACGCGGTGTGCAAGGCGTTCCGGCCCAAGAATGCGCAGCGCCCCGCACGTGCGGGGTGATGACTGGATGGATGGCCAAATAGGCCGCTAGCACATACGGGGCGGCCGCGAGCAGCTATATTTTTCAAAGCAACTGAACAATCCAGCCCCGTCACCGCATGGCCCTGAAGGGCGCCAGTAGCAGCGCCGGCAGCGTCTGGCAGGCAGCGTCGCGGTGGTATTCAAGCCCCATGGTCATCGCACGGCCGCCATCCGCGGGCACCGCGCCCGCGCTGCTCAGCAGGTAGTCGAACCCGGGGAACACCGTGGCGTAATTGCTGTCGGTCTGCCGCCGCTCGCGGCTGTGGTGCAGGCGGTGGTAGGCCGGCGTCACGACGATGCGGCGCAACACCCTGTCCAGCCCATCCGGCAGCCGCAGATTGCCATGCGCCACGGTGCTGACCACCACGGCCAGCAAACCGTAGGCCAGTACCGCCTCTACCGGTGGTGCCAGCAGCACCAGGATGGGCAGGGTCGCCAGCGCGGTGAACAGGTTTTCCAGCGGGTGGTGGCGGTGCGCCGTCGTGGCATCCAGCTCCACATCGCTGTGGTGCACCGCATGCAGCCGCCACAGCCAGGGCACGGCATGCGACAGGCGGTGCAGCACATAGGCCATGCCGTCCAGCACCAGAAAGGCAGCCAGCCACTGCCCCCATGCCGGCAGGCCCCAGCGCGCCAGCCAGCCGCCGCCGGGCTGCACGCCCAGCATGCGCGCCGCGGACCAGAACAGCAGCGGCGCCAGCAGGGTCGTGCCCAGCGCCAGTGCCGACAGTGCCAGGTTGCGCAGCCAGCGCGCCAGCGGCACCGTGGGAGTGGGGTGCAGCGGGCACAGGGATTCGCCCACAAGCACCGCCGCCAGGCTGATGACGACGGCAGCGATATAAAGCTGCAACGCGGACACGTTCCGTCGGCGTTTCTATGCCATGCCTGCGTCAGAGGTCCGGTATGAACTCCAGATAGCAGTGCCCCTGCGGCGGCAACACCAGGCCCACCGTGCATTGCGGGGGAGGTGCCGTTGCGCTCACGGTGCTGTCTTGATCGGGCAGGATGGCCTGGATTTTCTGGGGCACAGGCGTGACATTGATGACCTCTACCAGGCCAGCCCCGACGTGCGCGCTTGCGCCGGACGGGCTGCTCAGAGAAAGCACCGGGGCACTCGCCTCGGCGCTTGGCACCAGGCCGCGCCCCGCCAACCCTGCCGCCGCCACGCCGCCCACTACCAGCAGGTGGGCCAGCAAGCGCCCGCCCACACGCCCGCGCAGCACGCGATACGCCATGGCGGCAACCAGCAGGGCAAGCAGCAGCAACGCCCATCCGCCCAGCGTGGGCACGCTGCTGGTCAACGGCCCATAGACAATCGTGCCGCCGACGGGGGTCCCCGCCTGCGCGGCCGCTGCGGTGCAGCTGGCAGCCACCGCGAGCACAGCACGCATGCCGGAAAAATGTTGGATGAGCATGCCTGTGCTTTCTGTGGTGGAACGACACCCGATGATAGGGGCGCGCCTCGCTTTTGTTACAAGATATTCGGCCCTTTGGGTGTCGAAGCAACGGCTCCCGCCCCAAACTGGTCGCGCCGCGCTGCCTGGTGCCGGAGCGCAGCGGCCTTACCCAAACCCGCGCATCTCGCCCCACTCCTCCCACGCGGCCCGCGTGGCGCGCATCGCATTGATGGGGGCGACCCCATCCTCGTACCCCAGCGCCACGCCGAACGCCACCTGGTAGGGCGCGGGCAGTTGCAGCTCGCGCTGCAGCGTGCCCGCATGGCGGCGCCAGAACCCTTGCGCGCAGGTGGCCAGGCCGTGCTCCACGGCCAGCAGCATCAGCGACTGCAGGTAGATGCCCAGATCGACCCACTGCGGGTGGGCCATGCGCTCGTCCACGCACACGAACACGCCCACGGGGGCGCCGAAGAATTCACCGTTCCGGGCCAGTTGGCGCAAGCGCGCGGGCTTGTCCTCGCGCGGGATGCCGATGCTGCGATACAGGTCCTCGCCGTTGGCGTAGCGGCGGGTGCGGTAGGGCTCCCACAGGCCGGGCGGGTAGGACTGGTTGGCGGGCCCGTCCTCGGGCCCGGCCGCGGCCACGGCGGCCAGCAGGGACTGCAGCGGCTCGCCGGTGAGCGCCACCACGCGCCAGGGCTGCAGGTTGCCGCCCGAGGCCGCCTGCGCGGCCTGCTGGAGCAGGGTCTGCACGAGGGCCGCGGGCGGCGCCTCGGGCCGGAAGGCGCGCACGGAGCGGCGCTGGCGCAGGGCTGTGGTGACGTCCATGGAGGGCGGGGCTACTTTCCGATGATGTCGTTGAGCTTGGCGGCCTCGAAGCATTCCTTGGTGGCCGCGTCGCGGGGCACGCAGTCGCCGGTCTTCTGCGCGGCCGAGAGTTTTTCGATGGCCTGCCACAGCAGCGTGATCTGGTGCTCCTGCGTGCCCGCGGTGTCGATCAGGCTGCGCATGGCCTGGGTCAGCGGGTCGTCCTGCTGCTGCTCGACGCCGTAGGCGCTGAATTTTTCGGACTTGGCGGTCTCGGTCACGTCGGCGCTGGCGCCCTCCTTGGAGGGGATGATGCGCGCCGGTATGCCCACGGCCGTGGCGCCCGCAGGCACGGGCTTGATGACGACGGCGTTGCTGCCAATCTTCGCGCCGTCACCCACCTCGAAGCCGCCGAGCACCTTGGCGCCCGCGCTGACCACCACGTTCTTGCCCAGTGTGGGGTGGCGCTTGGTGCCCTTGTAGAGCGAGGTGCCGCCCAGGGTCACGCCCTGGTAGATGGTGCAGCCGTCGCCGATCTCGGCGGTTTCGCCCACCACCACGCCCATGGCGTGGTCGAAGAACACGCGCTCGCCGATCTTCGCGCCGGGGTGGATCTCGATGCCGGTGAACCAGCGCGCCCCGTGCGAGATGAAGCGCCCCAGCCACTTGAAACCGTGGTGCCAGCACCAGTGCGCGGGGCGGTGCAGCCAGATGGCGTGCAGGCCGGGGTAGCAGGTGACCACCTCCCAGGTGCTGCGCGCGGCAGGGTCGCGGTCGAGAATGCACTGGATGTCGGAGCGCAGGCGGGCAAGCATCGGTTGTTGGAGTTATATCGATAGGGCGTGCCAGTCTATCGTTTTGGCGTGCCGGCCTGCAGCATGGCCTTGGCAACACCGCGCAGGATGTGGATTTCCTCGGGGGTGGGTTGCGCGCGGTTGAAAAGCTGGTTCAGGCGCGGCATAAGCTTCTTGGGCGCGGCCGGATCGAGAAAGCCGATGGCGATGAGCGCCTGCTCCCAGTGCGCGAGCATGCCCGCGACCTGGGCCGCATCGGCGCGCTCGGGCGCGGGCGCTTCGCGTACCGCGAAGCCGCCCAGGGCCTGGCGCCATTCGTAGGCGACGACCTGGATGGCCGCGCCGAGGTTGAGCGAGCCGAAGCCGGGGTTGGCAGGAATGCTGAGCGCCACGTTGCAGCGGTACACGTCCTCGTTGGCCATGCCGAAGCGCTCGGAGCCGAACAGGAAGGCCACGCCCGTCTCGGGCGCCACGGGTGCAGGGTTTTGAGCCGAATCGGCCTCCAGGCCAATACCATAGCGCGCAAGCAGCTCCCCTTTCAGGAGCATCTCGAAATGCTCGCGCGGCGCGCGCGTGGGCGGGCCGAAGTCGCGCGGGGTCATGGCGGTGGCGCACAGGTGGCTCATGCCGTCCAGCGCCTCGTCCAGCGTTTCGACGATGCGCGCGTTGTGCAGCACGTCCAGGGCGCCGCTGGCGCGCTGGATGGTTTCCTCGCGCCGCAGCACGTTGGGCCAGCGCGGGGCGACCAGCACGAGGTCGTCGAAGCCCATGGTTTTCATGGCGCGGGCGGCGGCGCCGACGTTGCCGGCATGGCTGGTGTGGATCAGGATGAAGCGGGTGCGCATGGGGCGGCATTGTCTCTTGTTGTAAAACAGGTGCTCGCCGCTGGCGGTCCGTCCGTTAAGCAACAGCGTTTCAACCCAGGAGAACACCATGAACCAACTCCCCCGCCGCCAGTGGCTGCTGCTGGCCCCCGCCCTGCTCGCCTCGCTCACCGCCCGCGCCCAGCGGCACGATGGCAACGACGATGGCTTCTTCCAGGTCGTGCGCGCCACCTACGGCACTGAGCAGCGCAGCGTGGACGTGACCGAGCGCGTGCTCCAGCTCGTCACGCGCGACCAGCAATTCAGGGTCAGCAACGACACCTTCCGCACCGATCCCGCGCCGCGCAAGACCAAGACGCTGTGGATCGAGGTCCAGAGCCGCTACGGCCAGCGGCGCACCTTCACCTTCCGCGAGGGCGACATGGTGGAAGGCACGCAGTTCCGCGGCTTCGCCGCGGGCGGGCCGGGCCGTCCCCAGCCGGGAGGCTACGCCACCAATGGCTGGGAACGGCTCGAACAGGCCACCTTCGGCACCGACCGCAGGAGCATGGACGTGACGCAGCGCGTGCGCCAGCTCCTGCAGCAGGGCACGGCCTTCCACGTGGACCCGCAGGTGATGGGGGGCGACCCGGCCTACGGCCAGACCAAGTACCTGCAGATCCGCCTGCGCGGCCAGGGCGGGCGCCCCATGAGCTTCCCGGAAAACACCTGGGTGGACCCGCAGCAGATCCTGGGCGGCTACCCGCGCTGAACGCGGCCAGCACGCAAGCCGGGGCAGCGGGTAAAATCGCCGGTTCCGCGCCGCATCGCCGGCGCAGCCTGCTGCCCTTCGCTCACAACCTATGTCGTCCAACCTGCACCCCATGCTCAACGTGGCCATCAAGGCCGCACGCGCCGCTGGCGCCATCATCAACCGCGCCGCGCTCGACGTGGAATCGGTGCGCATCTCGCAAAAGCAGGTGAACGACTTCGTGACCGAGGTGGACCATGCCTCCGAGCAGGCGATCATCGACACGCTGCTCACCGCCTACCCCGGCCACGGCATCCTGGGCGAGGAGACCGGCCGCCAGCACGGCGCCAAGGATTCGGACTACGTCTGGATCATCGACCCGCTGGACGGCACCACCAACTTCATCCACGGCTTTCCCGTGTACTGCGTGAGCATCGCCCTGTCGGTCAAGGGCCGCATCGAGCAGGCCGTGATCTACGACCCCACGCGCAACGACCTGTTCACCGCCACGCGCGGCCGGGGCGCCTTCCTCAACGAGCGGCGCATCCGCGTTTCCAAGCGCACGCAGCTCAAGGAATGCCTGCTCTCCACGGGCTTCCCGTTCCGCCCGGGGGACAACTTCAAGAACTACATGGCCCTGATGGGCGACGTGATGCAGCGCACCGCCGGCCTGCGCCGCCCCGGCGCCGCCGCGCTCGACCTGGCCTACGTGGCCGCGGGCTTCACCGACGGCTTCTTCGAGACCGGCCTGTCGGTCTGGGACGTGGCGGCGGGCTCGCTGCTCGTGACCGAGGCCGGCGGCCTGGTGGGCAACTTCACGGGCGAGGCCGACTTCCTGGAGCAGAAGGAATGCCTGGCCGCCAACCCGCGCGTGTACGGCCAGCTCGTGCCCCTCCTGGGCAAGTACAGCAAGTTCGCCCCGGCGGGCGACAAGGCGGCCGTGCGCCAGGCACAGGAAGAGGCGTCTGGCGCCTCTGGAGCCGCCGAACCCGCTGCGGACGGCGAGTAAACCCGCGCGCCGCGCGCAGGATCAGTCCGGATACTTCTGCGCGATGCTGCGGAAGTCCTCCGCGATCTCCACGAAGGCATCCACCATGTCGGGGTCGAAGTGGGTGCCCCGCCCCTTCACGATGGTGGTGCACGCCTGGTCGTGCGAGAACGCGGGCTTGTACACCCGCTTGCTGATGAGCGCGTCGTACACGTCGGCCACGGCCATGAGGCGGGCCGACACGGGGATGGCGTCGCCCTTGAGCCCCTCGGGGTAGCCCGAGCCGTCCCACTTCTCCTGGTGGCTGTAGGCGATCTCCTTGGAGACGCTCAGGAACGCCACGCGCATGCCCAGGCGCCGCTCGGCGTCCTCGATCGCGTTGCGGCCCAGCGTGGTGTGGGTCTTCATGACCTCGAACTCTTCCACCGTGAGCTTGCCCGGCTTGAGCAGGATGCTGTCGGGAATGCCGATCTTGCCGATGTCGTGCAGCGGCGCCGACTTGTACAGCAGGTCGATCATGCGGTCGTTCAGCACGTGCTCGAAGCGCGGGTGCTGGCGCAGCCGCTCGGCCAGCGCCTTCACGTAGAGCTGGGTGCGGCGGATGTGGTTGCCGGTCTCGTTGTCGCGCGTCTCGGCCAGCGAGGTCATGGCCATGATGGTCACGTCCTGGATGGCCTGCACCTCGAGCGTGCGCAGCGCCACCTCGCGCTCCAGGTAGTCGCTCTTGTCGCGCAGGAAGTCGGCCGTGGCCTTGAGCGCCAGGTGCGTGGCCACGCGCGCCAGCAGGATGGGCGGGCTGATGGGCTTGGTGATGTAGTCCACCGCGCCCAGCGCCAGGCCCAGGCGCTCGTCGTCGGTGTCGGAGCGCGCGGTGAGGAAGATCACGGGAATGTCGCGCGTGACCTGGTGCGCCTTGAGCCGGCGGCAGACTTCGTAGCCGTCGATGCCGGGCATCATGATGTCGAGCAGGATCAGGTCCGGCGCCTTCTCGCTCTGCGCGATCTTCAGGGCCTTTTCGCCCTGGTTGGCCACCTTGACATGGTAGTGGTCGCGCAGCAGGCCGCTCATCAGCGTGAGGTTGTCGGGCGTGTCGTCCACCACGAGCACGGTGGCGATGGGCTTTTCGACGTACACCGACGACGGGTCGGCGAGGAACGGGGCATGGTCCATGGCGTTGTTGGTGCGGTTCGGTTTCACCCTGCGGCGTCGATCGCGTCGACGGCCTGCTCGAATTCAAACTCCCGGGTCCGGGCCTGCACCCGGCCGAAGGCAGCCCCGAGCGCGGTGGCCAGAATAGCTGCATTTTGTTGCAAATAGTCGGCGGCTGCAGGATCGCTGTCGGTCAGCAGGCGCCGCAGCTGGTGCACGGCCTCGGGCCCGCCCAGGCCTGGCGCGGCCGGCGGCGCTCCGCCCGGGGCCTGCCGGCACCAGGCGGCCAGGGCCTCCAGCAGCGGATTGAGCGCCTGCAGCAGCTCCGCACGCAGGGCCGGCAGTCGCTCGAGCGGCGCCTGTGTGCGCAGGTGCGCCTCCAGCGCCTGGGCCCGGACCGACAGCGCCTCGGCCCCGATGTTCGCCGCCACGGAGCGCAGCGTGTGGGCCATGCGCTCGGCGCACAGCAGGTCGCCCTCGCACAGCGCTTCGTCGAACCCCTGCGCCCAGCCCTGCTGGCCCTGGGCGAAACGCTGCAGCATGTCGGCGTACAGCGCGGGCCGGTCCAGGGCGCGGTGCAGGCCCAGCGCCAGGTCCACGCCCGGCAGGGCCTGGGGGAGCGCAACGGGTGCGGCGGCCGGTGGCGGCACGGGAGCCGCGGGCGCTGGCGCGGCATCGGCTCCCAGCCCCGGCCGGGGGCGTATCCAGCGCACCAGCGCGCGCCACAGCGCCACGGGCTCGATGGGCTTGGCCACGTGGTCGTTCATGCCCGCCGCGAAGCAGCGCTCGCGGTCCGCCTCCATGGCATTGGCGGTCATGGCCACGATGGGCAGGCTGGCATAGCGCGGCTGAGCGCGCAGGTGGCGCGTGGCGGTTTCGCCGTCCATCACGGGCATCTGCATGTCCATGAGCACGATGTCGTAGCGCTCGCGCTCCAGCGCCTCGATCGCCTGCTGGCCATTGGCGGCCACATCGACGGCAAAGCCCGCGTCGCGCAGCAGCTCCACGGCCACGAGCTGGTTGAGCTCATTGTCCTCCACCAGTAGCACCGAGGCGCCGCGCACGGGCGCGAGCAGGGCCTGCTGCTGCGGATCGTCCAGCAGTGCGCGGTGGGGCCTGGACTCCACCGCAGGGTCGAGGGGCTGCACCAGCGTGTCGAACAGCACCGAGGCGCTCACGGGCTTGATCAACACCGTGTCGATGCCCTGCGCGCGCGCCGCGCGCATCACGTCCTCGCGGCCGTAGGCGGTGATCATGAGCATCTGCGGCACCCGGGCGATACCCATCTCGCGGATGCGCTGCGCCAGCTCGATGCCGTCCATGCCCGGCATGTGCCAGTCGAGCAGCAGCAGGCTGTGGGCGCGGCCCTCCTGCACGGCCCGGCGCACGGCCACGAGCGCCTCCTTGCCCGAATGCACCTGCTCGGCCTCGAAGCCCAGCGATTCGAGCATGTCGCACAGCACGGTGGCGGCCGAGTGGTTGTCGTCCACCACGAGCACGCGCCCGTCGTGCAGGCCCGTGGCCGGCAGTTCGCGGCGCGGCGCGGGCGCGCCGTAGGCCAGCGGCAGCGTGACCCAGAAGCACGAGCCCTCGCCGTGCACGCTCTGCACGCCCACGTCGCCGTCCATGAGCTGCGCCAGGTTCTTGCAGATCGCCAGGCCGAGCCCCGTGCCGCCGTAGCGGCGCGTGGTGGAAGTGTCGGCCTGCTGGAAGCTCTGGAACAGCCGCCCGATCTGCCCGGGCGTGATGCCGATGCCCGTGTCGCGCACCTCCAGGCGCAGCACCACGCCGCCGGGCTGGCGCCCGTGCACGCGCACGGCGATGGCGATCTCGCCGCTTTCGGTGAACTTGACGGCGTTGTTGGCGAAGTTGATGAGGATCTGCCCCAGCCGCAGCGCATCGCCCACCAGGTTCTGCGGCACGTCCGAGGCCACGTCGAGCACCAGTTCCAGCCCCTTGGCGCTGGCCTTGTAGCCCACCACATCGACCACGCCCTCGAGCATGCGGTCGAGCTCGAAGGGCTGGGCCTCGATCTCGAGCTTGCCCGCCTCGATCTTCGAGAAGTCGAGGATGTCGTTGATCACGCCCAGCAGGTGCTGGCCCGCCTGCTGGATCTTCTCCACGTAGCCGTGCTGGCGCGCGTTGAGCCCCGACTTGAGCGCGAGGTGCGACATGCCGATGATCGCGTTCATCGGCGTGCGGATCTCGTGGCTCATGTTGGCCAGGAAGTCGCTCTTGGCGCGGTTGGCCGCATCGGCCGCCTCCTTGGCCTCGCGCAGCGCCTCCTGGGCGCGCTTCTGGTCGGAAATGTCGATAAAGGTGCCGATGAGCCCGCCCGGCGTGCCGTCGGGCTTGCGAAAGCCGCGCAGCCAGTGGACGGTCTCGTGCAGCTTGCCGTCCTTGAAGGGGCGCAGCACCTCCTTGCGCACGGTGATGCCCTCGCGGATCACCCGCTCGTCCTCCTCAGCCTGGTCGCGGCGCCACTCGTCGGGCATGTCCTCGAGGTCGAGCACCGTCTTGCCGATCATCTCCTCGCGGCCGTGCCCGGCCAGTTCCTCGAACGCGCGGTTGAAGCCGAGGTAGCGGCCGTCCGCGTCCTTGTAGAACACGGGCACCGGAATGGTGTCGAGCAGCGCCTGCTGGAAGGCCAGCTGCCCGGCCAGTTGCTGCTCGCGCAGCTCAAGCTCGCGCTGCGCCTGGATGCGCTCCGTCACGTCCTGCTGCAGCCCCACGATGCCGATGCAGCGGCCCTTCTTGTCCAGCACGGGCAGGAGCGTGGCCTCGTCGTGGTAGACCGTGCCGTCGCGGTGGCGGTTCACGAGGTGCCCGCGCCAGGGCTTGCCCGCCAGCAGGGCTGCCTGCATCTCGCGGTAGGTCTCCGGGGAGGTCTGGCCGCTGGCCACGAAATCGGGCGTGCGGCCGCGCGCCTCTTCCAGGCGGTAGCCGGTGTCGCGCTCGTACTGGGGGTTGACCCAGTCGATGCGGCCCTGGCCGTCGGTGATGTGCACGGCCACCGGGCTGTTCTCCAGCGCCGCGCCCAGCACCTGGAAGCGCTCCAGCGCCACGGCCATGCGCGCACGGCTGCGCAGCATGTCCAGCAGCATCAGCCCCAGCGCGAACAGCACGGCGAACGCCGCGCCCCCCACCTGCCAGCGCTGCGCGGCGGGCACGAGGCCGCTCACGTCGTCGAGCGCCACGAGCTGCCAGGGCCCGCCCGGGTCGGACCACTCGATCGGGTGGCGCGCGATCGCGTAGGTGCTGCCGTCCACCTCGACCTGCGCCGCGTCGGCCGTGAAGGGCAGCGCCGAAGCCACGCCGTTGTCGAAATGGCGCCCGAACTGGCGCAGCGCGCGCACCTGGTCGATGCGCTCCTGCGTGAGCGGCGGCACCATGGCGTACTTCCATTCGGGCCGCGTCGAGGAGAACGCCACGCCCTGGGGCGACAGCAGCAGCATGGTCATGCCGGTGCCCGTGAGCAGGGCGTCGAACATCTCGAAGTCGGACTTGAACATCACCACGCCGATGACGACGCCGGTGGGCGAGTTGCCCTCGTAGAGCGGCGCCGCGTAGTACAGCCCGCGGTCGTAGGCCAGCCCCCCGAGCGCGGCGTACACGTTCACCTCGCCGCGCAAGGCCTGCCGGAAGTAGGGCCGGTACGACAGATCGACGCCCGTGGCGCGCTCGCCCAGCGTTTCGTGGGCCACCACGACGCCCCGGGCGTTCAGCACATAGACGCCGCTGACCGGAAAGCGCCCGCGCACCGCGGCCAGGCGGGCGAGCGCGGCGGGCGCATCGGGGGGCAATGCGCCGCGCGCCACGCGCTTGAGCAGCGGCTCGTTGAGCCCGAGCAGGGTGACCGCGCCGAGCATCGGGCCGCCGGACGTCTGGCCCAGCAGCGATTCGGCCGTCTGGTTGAGCAGGTGCTCACGCTCCTCGCCGCGCTGGCCATGGCGCAGGTGCACCAGGCCCTGCACCACGAGCCAGGCGCCGAACACGGCCAGCGCCACCACCACCGCCAGCCCGCGCAGCCAGGGCGCATCGCGCGCCAGCACCTTGTCGATCACGCCGCCCTGGGGCGGCGCCTGCTCCGGGGGGCCGCTCATGCAGCGCCGCTCCCGGCGCTGGCAACGCTGGCGGCGCTACCGGGCTGTGTACAGGAGTTCATCCCATGCCTCCAAAGGGGCCGGCCGGCCGAACAGGTGGCCCTGGAAGCCGCCGCAGCCGTGCAGCCGCAGGAAGCCGAGCTGCCCCACCGTCTCCACGCCCTCGGCCACCACCTGCAGGTCCAGGCTCTGGGCCAGGGCCAGGATGGTGCGCACGATGGCGGCGTCGTTCGGGTCTTCCAGCACGTCGCGCACGAAGCTCTGGTCGATCTTGATCTGGTCGAGCGGCAGGCGCTTGAGAAAGCTCAGGCTGGAATAGCCCGTGCCGAAGTCGTCGAGGGCGAAGCCGATGCCCTCCTGCTTGAGCTGCTGCATGCGCGCGATGGCCTCCTCGATGTTGCCCAGCAGCATGCTCTCGGTCAGCTCCAGCATCAGCCTGCGCGGGTTGGCGCCGCAGGCGCGCAGGCAGCCCAGCACCTCGCCGGCGAAGTCCGAATGGCGGAATTGGCGCGCGCTCACGTTCACCGACAGGCTCAGGCCCGCGGTGGCCGGGTCCTGCGCCCAGCGCGCCAGCTGCTCGCAGGCCTGCTGCAGCACGAAGCCGCCCAGCGGCAAGATCAGGCCGCTCTGCTCGGCCAGCGGGATGAATTCGGCCGGGCTCACCATGCCGCGCACGGGGTGGTGCCAGCGCAGCAGCGCCTCGGCGCCGACCAGGCGCGCGCGCTCGTCCATGACTGGCTGGTAGTACACGCTGAATTCGCCCCGCGCGAGGCCCTGGCGCATGTCGGCCTCCAGGTGCAGGCGCGCATTCACCGAGGCCTGCATGGCCGGGTCGAAGAAGCGCAGCGTGTTGCGCCCGGCGGCCTTGGCCTCGTACATCGCGAGGTCGGCGCGCTTGAGCAGCTCGTTCACCTCCACGCGCTCGTTCCCGAACAGCGCGATGCCGATGCTCGGCGAGCTGTAGTGGGGGCGCCCGCCCAGCACGATGGGCTGGTTGACGTGGGCCAGCAGCTTTTCCGCCACGCCCTCGGCCTGCACCGCCGCCTCGGCGCTGTCGCACGAGAGGTGCTCCAGCATCACCACGAATTCGTCGCCCCCGAAGCGCGCCACGGTGTCGCTCTCGCGCACCGTGGCCACCAGGCGCCGCGCCACCTCAATGAGGAGCTGGTCGCCCATGTCGTGGCCCAGGGTGTCGTTGAGGTCCTTGAAGTTGTCCAGGTCGATGAACAGCAGCGCGCCCTGCTGGCGCGTGCGCTGGCCCAGAACGATGGAGCGCTGCAGGCGGTCGAGCAGCAGGCGGCGGTTGGGCAGGCTGGTGAGCGCGTCGTAGAAGGCCAGGCGCTCGATCTGCTGCTCGGCCTGCTTGCGCTCGGTGATGTCCATGGTGAAGCCGTGCGAGACGACGGCGCCGTCGCTCTCGCGGTGCGGCACGGCGCTGGTCATGTGCCAGCGCACGCTGCCGTCGGGCATGCGCACGCGGTATTCGCTCTGCCACGGCACCAGGCGGCGCACCGACAGCATGGCCGAGCGGCGCAGGTGCGGCACATCCTCGGGCAGCACGTGCTGCGCCAGCAGGCCGTGGTCCCGCATCACCTCGCCGGGCGCCACGCCCAGGAACTCGCGCACCGCCTCGCTGATGTACTGCACGCTGGCCGTGGAGCCGTCGCGGTTGAGGCGGTACTGGTAGATGAAGCCCGGCACCCGGCTGGCGATGCGCTGGATGAACACCAGCTGCTCGCGCAGCTGCTCGGCCGCGCGGTGCTCCTCGGTCACGTCCTGCACCACGCCCATCTGCACCAGCACGCCGTCGCGCGAGCGCGCGCTCTGCACGCGCGAGCGCATCCAGCGCACCTCGCCGTCGGGGCGCCGCCAGCGGTATTCCACGTCGGCGCCGTCCTGGGCCCGGCTTGCCGCGTCGAACAGCGGCCGGTCCTCGGGCAGGATGCCGCTCACCGCGTGCTCTGGGTCGAGCCATTCCTGGCGCTCGAACCCCGCGATGTCGCACAGGCCCGGCGACCACAGCAGCACGGTCTCGCCCGGGTCCTTGATGCGCCGCCAGTGGCCGGCGCGGGCCAGGGTCTCCATGGTGTCGAACACCTCGGTCTGCTCGCGCAGGTCGCGCCGCGCCTCGGCCAGCGCCTGCTCGCTCGCCTGCAGCGCCTGGCGCAGCCCCTCGGCCTCGGAAACGTCGCTCACGGCCACCAGCACGCAGTCGGTGGACATGCGGCGCGCCGCGATGTCCCAGGCCAGTTGCAGCCGCTGCCCGTCGCGCAGCACATGGCGCCCATCGAGCGGCACGCCCAGGCGGGCCACGCCGCACAGCTGGTCGATCAGGGCCGTGTCCGCAAGCTGGTCGAACACGGTTTCGGCGCCGGCGCCGGGCTCGCGTACCCCGCCCAGGCCCGGCATGCGGCGCGCCGCGGCGTTGGCCGTCAGCAGAACCAGATGCCCGCTGGTCAGGCGGAACTCCATGAGCGCGATCGGTACGGCATCCAGCAAGGCCTGCAGGCCGACATACGCCGCATGCGGCAGTTGGGGCTCGCCCGCAGGGGTCAGCAAGGCAGACAGCAGATCAGATGGCTTCACGATGAATCTGACACCTCCTCAAACCAGGCCCTGAAGGGGCGTGCCGAATGCACGCAGAGCGGTGGCACTCGGGAATCCAGAAGTATGGCAAACCCCGGGAGTTTTGTGAAACATTTGTTACATCTATTCCCCCCAGAGATACCCTGTCTGCGCGGCCGATACCGCCCGTCTAGACGACCTGCTGGCGTTGCGTGCCCAGGATGCCGCCGTCCAGCGTCATCACGTCGCCGCGCCGCAGGAAGACCGGGGGCTTCATGCCCAGGCCCACACCCTGGGGCGTGCCGGTGATCACGAGGTCGCCTGGCAGCAGGGTCATGAACTGGCTCAGGTAGGACACGATGCGGGCCACCGGGAAAATCATGTCCGAGGTACTGCTCTGCTGGCGGGTCTGGCCGTTGACGGCCAGCGCGAGCGGCACGTTCTGCGGGTCGGGCAGCTCGTCGGCCGTCACCAGCCAGGGGCCGATGGGCCCGAAGCCATCGAAGCTCTTGCCCTTGCTCCACTGGCCGTTGCGCTTGATCTGCCATTCGCGCTCGGACAGGTCGTTGGCCAGCACGTAGCCCGCCACGTGCGACAGCGCCTCGGCCTCGCCGACCCTTTGCGCCTTGCTGCCGATGACGAGGCCAAGCTCCACCTCCCAGTCCGCCTCCACGGAGCCGGGCGGCAGCGCCACCGCGTCGTTGGGGCCGGCGATGCAGGAGATGGCCTTGGTGAACACCACGGGCTCCTGGGGGATTTCCATGCCCGCCTCCAGGGCATGCTGGCGGTAGTTCAGCCCGATGGCGATGAACTGGCGGATGCCGGCCAGCGGCGCACCGATGCGCGCACCCTCGGCCACCAGCGGCAGCTTGTCCAGGTCGATGGCCTGCAGCGCCCGCAGGCGCTCGGGCGCCATCCACTCGGGCGTCCAGTCGGGGATCAGCAGGGACAGGTCCCGCATGCGGCCCCCGGCATCCAGCGCGCCCGGCTTTTCCTGGCCCGGTGCGCCAAAACGAAACAACTTCATAACGTCTCCTTGTAGTTTGCGACAAACGGTTCAGCAGAACCGTTCCTGGCCTTGGAAGCCTGCCCGCACATTGTTCAATAAGCCAAGGGGTTTCCGCTTGACCGCGGCCAAGACACGCACCCTTCCCGGAAGACCGCCGTATCCGGGAGGGCATACGGGGTATGGGAGAAAATGCCCCGGCTTGACCCCAAGCGCCAGCAGAACAAAACCCAAGCCGTTGATTGAATGAGTGAAATAGACACCTCTGCACACACGCCCATGATGCAGCAGTACCTCGCCCTCAAGGCCGGGTACCCCGACACGCTCGTGTTCTACCGCATGGGCGATTTCTACGAGCTGTTCTGGGCCGACGCCGAGAAGGCCGCGCGGCTGCTGGACATCACGCTCACGCAGCGCGGGCAGTCGGCCGGGCAGCCGGTGGTGATGGCGGGCGTGCCCTTCCATGCGCTGGAGAACTACCTGGGCCGGCTCATCAAGATGGGCGAGTCGGTGGCCATCGCCGAGCAGGTGGGCGACGTGGCCACGGCCAAGGGGCCGGTGGAGCGCAAGATCGTGCGCGTGGTGACGCCCGGCACGCTCACCGACAGCGAGCTGCTCTCCGACAAGGCCGAGGCCATGCTGCTGGCCGTGCACCAGGGCCCGCGCGCACGCTGCGGGCTGGCGTGGCTCAGCGTGACGCAGGGGCGCGTGTACCTGGCCGAATGCCCCAGCGAGGAACTGGGCGCATGGCTCGCGCGCGTGGGCCCGAGCGAGCTGATCTACAGCGGCGGCGTGACCGAGCGCTTCGAGCAGCAACTGCAGGCGCTGCGCCAGGCGGGCGCCTTCGCCTGCCCGCTGAGCCCCCGGCCCGACTGGCAGTTCGACGGCGCCCTGGGCGAGCGCAAGCTGCTCGAACACCTGGGTGCGGCCAGCCTGCACGCCTGGGACGCGCAGGACTTGGCCCTGGCCCACGCGGCCACGGCCGCGCTGCTCTCGTACGCCGAGCACACGCAGGGCCGCCAGCTCAGCCACGTGCACGCGGTGCAGGTGCAGCGCGACGACGCGCTCATCGCCCTGCCCCCGGCCACGCGGCGCAACCTCGAACTCGTCAAGACCCTGCGCGGCGAGGACAGCCCCACGCTGTTCTCGCTGCTCGACACCTGCATGACCGGCATGGGCAGCCGCCTGCTCAAGACCTGGCTGCTCGAGCCCCCGCGCGACCGCACGCCCGCGCGCGAGCGCCTGGCGGCCACCGAGGTCCTGCGCGGCACGGGCGGCGCAGGTGCCGCGCCCTGGCAGGCGCTGCGCGCCGCGCTCAAGGGCGTGAGCGACGTGGAGCGCATTACGGCCCGCACCGCGCTGCGCCAAGTGCGCCCGCGCGAGCTGGTCGCCCTGGGCAAGACACTACAGAAATCAGAGCTGCTTGCGCAGAATGGACGGGCGCCAGCGACACTTTTGACCCAAATCTTCACCGACCTGCAGCCGCCCCCGGGCTGCGCCGAGCTGCTGCAGCGCGCCATCCTGGAGGAGCCCTCCGCGCTCGTGCGCGACGGCGGCGTGATCGCGGGCGGCTTCGATGCCGAGCTCGATGAGCTGCGCGCCATCCAGACCAACTGCGACGGCTTCCTGCTCGACCTGGAGACGCGCGAGAAGGCACGCACCGGCATCGGCAACCTGCGCGTGCAGTTCAACAAGGTGCACGGCTTCTACATCGAGATCACGAGCAGCAACCTGGATCGCGTGCCCGGCGACTACCGCCGCCGCCAGACGCTCAAGAACGCCGAGCGCTTCATCACGCCCGAGCTCAAGGCCTTCGAGGACAAGGCGCTGTCGGCCAACGAGCGCGCCTTGGCGCGCGAGAAATGGCTGTACGAGCAGGTGCTCGACGCGCTGCAGCCTCACGTGCCCGCACTCACGCGGCTGGCGCAGGCGCTGGCCGCGCTCGATGCGCTGTGCACGCTGGCCGAGCGCTCGCTCACGCTGGGCTGGTGCGCGCCGCAGTTCGTGGACCAGCCCTGCATCGAGATCGAGGCCGGGCGCCACCCCGTGGTGGAGGCGCGGCTGGCCGAAACGTCGAGCGGCGCCTTCATCGCCAACCACACGCGGCTGAACGCCAACACGCGGCTGCAGATCATCACCGGGCCCAACATGGGCGGCAAATCGACCTACATGCGCCAGGTGGCGCTGATCGTGCTGCTGGCCAGCATGGGCAGCCACGTGCCCGCCGCGAGCTGCCGCCTGGGGCCCATCGACGCGATCCACACGCGCATCGGCGCGGCGGACGACCTGGCCAACGCACAGTCCACCTTCATGCTGGAGATGACCGAGGCCGCGCAGATCCTGCACGCCGCCACGCCGCACAGCCTGGTGCTGATGGACGAGATCGGCCGCGGCACCAGCACCTTCGACGGCCTGGCCCTGGCCAGCGGCATCGCCACCCACCTGCACGACAAGACGCGCGCCTTCGCGCTGTTCGCCACGCACTACTTCGAGCTGACCGAGCTGCCCGCCAAGGCGCGCCAGGCGGTGAACATGCACGTGAGCGCCACCGAGTCGGGCAGCGACATCGTCTTCCTGCACGAGATCCAGCCCGGCCCGGCCAGCCGCAGCTACGGCATCCAGGTCGCGAAATTAGCGGGAATGCCCGCCGCCGTGCTGAACCACGCGCGCCACGCGCTCGCGGCGCTGGAGGAGCGCGCGGGCGAAGACGAGCTGCAGGTGGACCTGTTCGCGCCGCCGCCCGAGCCCGAGGTGGCCGCTGCCAGCCTCGTGGAGGCGGCCCTGGCTGCGCTCAACCCCGACGCGATGAGCCCGCGCGAGGCGCTGGACGCGCTGTACCAGCTCAAGCGGCTGGGCTGAGTCAATCACCCCTGCCAATGCGCAGCGGCGCCGCCGCCTGCTGCTCGCCCAGCTTGAAGGCAGCCACCTCGCCCAGCAGCCGGTCCGCCTGCTCGCGCAGGCTGGCCGCCGCGGCCGCCGACTGTTCCACCAGCGCCGAGTTCTGCTGCGTGGCGCCGTCGAGCCCGGCGATGGCGGTGTTGATCTCCGCGATGCCGCGCCCCTGCTCCGACGAGACCACGCTGATCTCCTCGATGATGCGCGTGACCTGGCCCACGGACTGCAGCAGCTCCTGCATGGTGGCGCCCGCGCGCCGCACCTGCTGGGTGCCGCCCTCCACCTGCTCGACCGAGGCGGTGATGAGCGAGCGGATCTCCTTGGCCGCCTCGGCGCTGCGCTGCGCGAGGCTGCGCACCTCGCCCGCCACCACGGCAAAGCCCCGGCCCTGCTCGCCCGCGCGCGCCGCTTCCACGGCCGCATTGAGCGCGAGGATGTTGGTCTGGAACGCGATGCCGTCGATCACGCCGATGATGTCGGCGATTTTGCGCGAGGAGCCGTTGATACCCTCCATCGTCTCCACCACCTCGCGCACGGCCGTGCCGCCGCGCTCGGCCACGCCCCGGGCCGACTGGGCCAACTGGCCCGCGCTGCGCGTGGCCTCGGTGTTGGACTGCACGCTGTCGGTGAGGTGGGCAAGCGACGAGGCCGTCTGTTGCAGCGCGCTCGCGGCCTGCTCGGTGCGCAGGCTCAGGTCCTGGTTGCCCTGCGCCACCTCGGAGCTGGCGACCGAGATCGAGTCCGCCGCCTGCCGCACCGCGCCCACCATGCGCTCGAGCGAGGAGACGAAGCGGTTGAACGCATCGGCCAGTGCGCCCACCTCGTCGCCCGTCTCCACGGGCATGCGGCGGCTCAGGTCGCCATGGCCATCGGCGATCTCCTCGAGCAGGTGCGCGGCGCGGCCCACGGGCGCGGCGATGGCGCGGCTCACGAACAGGATCACGACCAGGCCGATGCCGCCGCCCACCAGCGCCGCCACCAGCGAGGTGAGGGCGATGGTGCGCCGCGCGGCGCCCAGCACCTCGGCCTCGGGCACCTGGGCGATGACGTACATGTCGAGCTCGGGCACGAAGGACGAGGCGATGAATGCGCGCCCCGTGGGCGCGTCGTACACGGCGTGGGCGAAGCGCTCCTTGTTCAGCAGAGCCCCGCCCAGCCCGGCCTGGAAGCCCGGCAGGTCCTGGAGCGTGTGCTTGCCGTCCACCAGCGCCGGGTCGCGGTGCACGAGGATCATGCCGTTGGAGCGCACGAGGAACACCGTGCCCGAGGCGCCCACCTTGTACGAGCGCACGGCCTGGGCCATTTCATCGACCGAAAGCCCCAGGCCCGCGATGCCCGCCTTGCCGCCGCCCGCGTCGAAGCGGGTGTTGATGAACAGCATGTAGGCGCTGGCGCTGGCATCCTTGTCGATGTCGAGCACGTAGGGCTTGCCGCTCTTGAGCAGGCCGTAGAACCACTGGTCGCCCGGCGCCGAGGCCGACAGCGTGCGGTCCAGCCCCTTGTCGGTGAAATACTGGCCCGTGGTGCCCGAGACCCAGAACACGGTGGCCGCCTTGGTCTGCTCCTTGGCCGCGCGCGCGTACTTTTCCCAGGCGGCCAACCCTTCCTGCGGCAGGCCGGCGGACTCCCAATCGAGCAGGAAACTGTTGCCCGCGATGGATTGCGCATAGGCCAGCGGCACGCCGATGCGCCGCAGGATGTCGTTGCGGATGCCCTCCACCACGGCGGGCAGCTCCACGCCCACGGCCCGCTCGCGCAGGCTGCGGCCCGTGAGCCAGAAACCCAGCGCCGTGGAGATCGCCGCAAACAGCAGCAGGCACGCCGCCATGCTGGCCAGGAGCTTGGTGCGTATCGACAGGTTGCGCAACACTTGCATAAAAACTCCTACTCCCCAGGGAAAGGGGTATCCAAGCGTAACCGGACTGGGCGGCCCGGGCACTACACTTCTGTTCTTTTGCTCATATCGCCCGCCCCATGACGTACTGCGTCGCCATCAAGCTCAATGCCGGTCTGGTGTTTCTCTCGGACTCCCGCACCAACGCCGGACTGGACCAGATCAGCACCTTCCGCAAGATGATGGTTTACGAGAAGGCGGACGACCGCTTCATGGTGCTGCTCTCGGCGGGCAACCTGTCGATCTCGCAGTCGGTGCGCGAAATCCTGCAGACCACGCAGCTGCAAGACTCCGAAGGCGACCCCCTCACCATCTGGAACGCGCGCAGCATGTTCGACGCCGCCCGCGTGCTGGGCGCGGCCGTGCGCCACGTGCACGAGCGCGACGGTGCTGCACTGCAGCAATCGGGCCTGGATTTCAACGTGTCGCTGCTGTTTGGCGGCCAGATCCGGGGCGAGGGCATGCGCCTGTTCCAGGTGTATTCGGCCGGCAACTTCATCGAGGCCACGGCGGACACGCCCTACTTCCAGGTGGGCGAGTCCAAGTACGGCAAGCCCGTGCTCGACCGCGTGCTCACGCCCGAAACGCCGCTGGCCGAGGCCGCCAAGTGCGCCCTGGTGTCGATGGACAGCACGCTCAAGTCCAACCTCTCGGTGGGCCTGCCGCTGGACCTGGTGGTGTACGAGGCGGACAAGCTCTCCACCGACCGCATCGTCTGCATCGACGACGACAACCCCTATTTCCGCATGCTGCACAACAGCTGGGGGCAGAAGCTGCGCCAGGTGTTCGACAGCATCGAGGACCCGGCCTGGAACGGCGGCAGCACTGATCTGCCGATCCGCGTCACGCCGGTGCGCAGCAAGCCGCTGCGCAAGATCACCACGCCGCAGGACAAGCTGATCTAGCCTCCATGCTCCCAGTCGTCTTCTCGCACGCCAACAGCTTCCCGGCGGGCACCTACCGGATGCTGTTCGCTGAGCTGGAGCGGCGCGGCTTCGCGGTATCGGCCGTGGACCGCTTCGGGCACGACCCGCGCTACCCCGTCACCGACAACTGGCCGCACCTCGTGCAGCAGTTGGCCGATTTTGCGCAGGAGCGCGTGCGCCGCGAAGGCGCACCCGTGTTTCTCGTGGGCCATTCGCTCGGCGGCTTCCTGAGCGCGATGACCGCCGCGCTGCACCCGCAGCTCGCGCGCGGCGTGCTGCTCATCGACTCGCCGCTCATCGGCGGCTGGCGCGCCAACGCGCTGGGCGTGGCCAAGCGCACACAGGTGGTGGGCACCCTCTCGCCCGGGCGCGTCAGCCGCCAGCGCCGCCACCGCTGGGCCAGCAGCGACGAGGCGCTGGAGCACTTTCGCCACAAGAAGGCCTTCGCGCGCTGGCACCCGCAGGTGCTGCAGGACTACGTGGACCACGGCCTCGCGGACCAGGACGGCCAGCGCGTGCTGGCCTTCGACCGCAGCGTGGAAACCGCCATCTACAACACCCTGCCACACCACTTGGCGGGCCTGCTGCGCCGCCACCCGCTGCGATGCCCCGCGGCCTTCATCGGTGGGCGCGCATCCGCCGAGATGCGGCAGGTGGGCATGGCGCTGACGCAGCGCATCACCCAGGGGCGCACCATGCTGCTGGACGGCAGCCACCTCTTTCCCATGGAGCAGCCCCTGGCCACGGCGGCGGCCATCGAGGCGGCGCTGCTGAACCTGGCGTCGCTCTGAGCCCACCACGGCGCCCGCCGCAGCGCCACCCGCGCAAATACCGCGAGACAAACCCCGAACATTCGGATACATAAGGACCTCCACATTCATTGGAGGACCCTGTCCATGGCCCATCGCAAGAGCCCAGCCCGCCTCGCCAAGGACGCTCGCGTCGCGCACCTGCGCGGCCTGGCCGCCCGCAATGCCGCCGGCCCCGCCGCGCCCTGGAGCGCACTGGCCGAACTCGAAGCCCGGCTGGTCGGCCGCGTCGTGCTGCCCACGGACCCCAGCTACAACGAGGACCGGCAGGAATCGAACCCGGCCTTCCAGGCCTATCCGAAGATCATCGTCTACTGCGCCTGCGAGAACGACGTGCTCGAATGCCTGGCCGTGGCGCGCCAGTTCAAGCTCTGGGTGGCCGTGCGCTGCGGCGGCCACAGCACCGCGGGCTACTCGGTCAACGACGGCATGGTGGTGGACCTGAGCGAGATGCAGGGCGTGGTGCTGGACCCGCCCACGGCGCGCGTCCACGTGCTGCCGGGCACCGACTTCGACCACTTCAACGGCGCCATGAACCACACGGGCTGGCACGTGCCCACGGGCGCCTGCGGCAGCGTGTGCGTGGGCGGCTTCGTGCAGGGCGGCGGCTACGGCTATACCTCGCGCCAGTACGGCATCCAGAGCGACCTCGTGGAATCGTTCCGCGTGGCGCTGGCCAGCGGCACCATCGTCACGGCCAGCGCGAGCGAGAACCCGCGGCTGTACTGGGCCATGCGCGGCGGCACGGGCGGCAACTTCGGGGTGCTGCTGCAGGTCACCTACCGCATGATGCCGCTGGACCAGGTCTGGGCCTGGTCGATCGGCTGGGATGCCGGGCACGCGGCCGAGGTGCTCGAAATGATGCAGGCGCGCTACATGAAGACCGGCGCGCCCGACGCGCTCGGCTACATGATGAACCTGGGCTTCCAGAACGGCAGCCCCTGCTACATGGTGCAGGGCATGTTTTGCGGCAGCCGCGACGACGGGCTCCAGGCCATCGCGCCGCTGCTCGCCATCCCGAGCGCGCAGCTGCTGGTGGACCGCGTGGGCACCTACCCCGACATGAACGTCTGGCTCGAAGACCACCCCTACACGCTGCCCGAGAACCTGCCCGACGGCATCTGCGAGACCAAGGCCTGCGGCTACTTCAGCCGCCCGCTCGCGCGTGCCGACTGGCAGCGGCTGATCGACTACTTCGCCACCTCGCCCAACACCTGGTCGATGGCCTACCTGGAGCCCTACGGCGGCGCGATCAACCGCTACCCGGTGAGCGGCAGCGCCTTCATCCACCGCGATGCCGACGCGGACCTCGTGGTGGACGTGTTCTGGCGCACGCCCGAGGAGCGCGCCCAGACCGAGGCCTGGCTCGACGGCTTCATGCAACTGGCGCAGCCCTTCCTCAACGGCCACGTGTACCAGAACTACCCGGACAGCCGCCTGCAGGACTTCACCCAGGCCTACTGGGGCGATGCCTATCCCGAGCTGCAGGCCGTGAAGGCCCTGTACGACCCGACGAACTTCTTCCGCTTCGAGCAGAGCATCCGCCTGCCCTGAGGACCCCGGGCGGTCCTACACCGACCCGGCGTAGTGCAGGCGGCCCCGGCCCGCGCGCTTGGCCGAGTACATGGCCTGGTCCGCGCGGCCCATGAGCACGTCGATGTCGCCCTCGAGCGGAGGGTGCATCGCCGCGCCGATGCTGGCGCCGACCTGCAGGGCACGGCCATCGACCACGATGGGCTGGCGCAGCGACTCGATGATGCGGTGGCCGATCAGGCGCGGCATCTCCGGCGTCACGTCGATGTCCAGCATCACGAGGAATTCGTCGCCCCCCAGGCGCGCCACGGTGTCCTGCTCGCGCACGGCGTGCAGCAGGCGCTGGGCGACGATGCGCAGCACCTCGTCGCCCGCGCGGTGGCCCTCTTCGTCGTTCACGCGCTTGAAGCCGTCGAGATCGATGAACAGCAGCGCCACCATGCCCGCGTGGCGGCGCGTCTGCGCCAGGGAGGACTCCAGCCGGTCGTGGAAGGCCGCGCGATTGAACAGCCCCGTGAGCGTATCGTGCTGCGCCAGGTACTGCTGCTGGCGCGCGATCTCGATCTTGGCGGACACGTCCTGCACCAGTGCCATGATCGACGTGACGCGGCCGTCGGCGCCGGTCAGCGCCGAGTTGAACCACTCGCAGTGCACCTCGGTGCCGTCGTGCCGCCGCAGGCAGGTCTCGGCGCGGTTCTGCGATTCCTGCCCCATCTGCAGGCGGTACAGCGCCTCGCCCAGGCGCGGGTCGGTCGCCTGCCCGTTCAGCAGCTGCATGAGCGGGCGCCCGACCAGCGGCCCGCGGCCGCTCCACCCCATGAGCTGGACGGCCCGCTGCGAGCAATGCAGCAGGCACAGCCGGTCGTCGAGCTCCAGCACCGCCAGCGGGCTGTTGTCCATGTGCGACGACAGGCGCTGGTTGGCCGCCCGCAGCGCGGCCATGGTGACCTGCAGCTCGTGCACGCCCAGGGCCGTGGTGATGAAGCCGTCCACGCCGCCATCGGCGGCGCGCACGGGCGTCAGGCAGATCGCGCGCCACTCCTGGAACCCTTCGGGGTTGGACACCAGGCGCTCGTACTGGAGCCGCTCGCCCTCCAGCACGCGCCGCACGAAGGGCATGAAGCGCACGGCGTCCGCTGCGCCGTAGAGGTCGTCGGTCGATTTGCCCACGAGCCGCTCGGGCTGCGTGCCGAACCAGCGCGCGTATTCGTCGTTGGCGTAGACCAGCCGGCACTGCCGGTCGAACGCGGCCACCGTGGCACCCACATTGCGCGTAAGCATCGCCAGCGTCTCCGCGGGCCCGGCAGGCATGTGCGTTCCCCTCTCCCCAGCGAGGGCCGAAACGGCCGACGTTAGCTCATGTGACGGCATGCAGTGAACCTCTTACTGCGCGGCCCGCTACCCCTGGCTCCCGAACGGGGCGGGCCATGAAATAAATCGACACAATTTAGCACGTTCACCCGCACGGCGCGACGAGCGGTTGCACCAGGGTGCGTCAGCCGCCGCTCCACCCCACCAGCCCCGTCCAGGCCGTCGCCAGCACCACCACGCCGAAGGCGATGCGGTACCAGGCGAACGGCACGAAGCTGTGCGTGCCGATGTAGCGCAGCAGCCAGCGCACGCACAGCCAGGCGCTCGCGAAGGAGAACACCAGGCCCACGGCGAACAGCGGCAGATCGGCCGCGGAGAGCAGCGCGCGCTCCTTGTACAGGCTGTACACGCCCGCGCCGATCAGCGTGGGAATGGCGAGGAAGAACGAAAAGTCCGTGGCCGCCTGGCGCGACAGCCCCATGAGCATGCCGCCGATGATGGTCGCGCCGCTGCGGCTCGTGCCCGGCACCAGGGCCAGGCACTGCGCGAGGCCCACCTTGAGCGCGTCGAGCGGCCCCATTTCATCGACCGACCGGATGCGCACCGCCGCCTGCTGGCGCCGCTCGGCCCACAGGATGACGAAGCCGCCGAGGATGAAGGTGCTGGCCACCACCACGGGCGTGAACAGGTGCGCCTTGATGGCCTTGCCCAGCAGCAGCCCCAGCACCACGGCGGGCAGGAAGCCGATGAACACGTTGAGCGCGAAGCGCTGCGCCTGCCGCTGGCTGGGCAGTTGCACCAGCGTGGCGCGGATGCGCTGCCAGTACACCAGGATCACCGCGAAGATCGCGCCCGTCTGGATGGCAATGTCGAACACCTGGGCCTTGGCATCGTCGAAGCCGAGCAGCGAGCCCGCCAGGATCAGGTGGCCGGTGGAGGAGATGGGGAGAAATTCGGTCAGTCCTTCGACCACGCCCATGATGGCGGCCTTGACCAGCAAAACGATGTCCACGCGCGTCCTTGGCTTGTTGGCAAAGGCGGGATTATCCGGGCTCCCGGGGGGGCGCCGTTCGCGCCACCCCGGCGGCATTTCGCGCCGCCGGGGCCCCGTTCGTCGCAGCGCGCTCGCCCGCCGGGGCGTGGCCGGGCACAGTGCGCCCATTCCCGCACCGGAGAGCGCCATGTCCACGCTGCACCTGACACCCGCCATCGCCCTGCACGCCAGCGCCGCGCTGGCCGCCACCGCCATCGGCCCCGTGGCGCTCTGGGCCCGGCAGGGCCGGGCGCAGCGCCCGCGCCTGCATCGCGCCGCGGGCTACGCCTGGGTCACGCTGATGGCGGCGGCGGCCATTTCCGCCCTGTTCATCCCGGGCACCCTGGGCCCGCGCTGGGGCAGCTTCGGCCCCATCCACCTGTTCGTTCCGGTCACGCTGGGCGAGCTGGTCCTGGCCTTTGGCTGCCTGCTGCGCGGCAACATCGCGGGCCACCGCTGGGTGATGCAGCGCCTGTACCTGGGCGCCTGCGTGGCCGCGGGCCTCTTCACGCTGCTGCCCGGCCGGCTGCTGGGCCAGTGGCTCGGCACCCAGCTCGGGTGGCTCTGACCCGCCTTCCCTTCCTACCTTCCACAGGAGTCCGCCATGCTGTTCACCCTCGTCGCCCACCAGCCCCAGGTGCTGGTCACCATCGTCCAGAAAACGCCTGTCTGGGTCTGGGGGCTGCTTGCGGGCCTGCTCTGGCTCGGCATCGGCCAGCTCGCGCAGCGCCAGGCCCGCGCGGCGCGGGTCGTGCTCATGCCGGTGGCGATGGCGGGGCTGTCGGCCTACGGGCTGGTGTCCGGGTTCGGCGCCGCGGGGCAGGCCGCCGGCGTCTTCGCGGCCTGGCTGGGCACGGCGGCCCTGCTCGCGGCGGCCAGCCTCGCGCTGTGGCCCCGGCCCCCGGAGGGCGCCCGCTACGACGCGGCCTCGCGCACGTTCCACCTGCCCGGCAGCGCCATGCCGCTCGCGCTCATCATGGGCATCTTCCTGACCAAGTACCTCGTCGGCGTCGAGCTGGCGCTGCAGCCCGCCCTGGCGCGCGACGCGGCCTTCGCGCTGGAGATCTCGGCGCTCTACGGCCTGTTCAACGGCCTCTTCGTGGCGCGCGCGGCCCGCCTGTGGCGCCTGGCGCGCCTGACGCGCGGCACGAGCCAGCCCCTTCCCGTTCCTCTTTGATCCACCCGCCTGGGAGCCTTGCCATGCATTCACGTTCCGAAGACCCCATCGACCGCCTGGCGCGCAAGCGCGCGGGCGCCAAGCTCGGCTGGTACATCCATGCCAGCGCGTACATCCTGGTCAACCTGCTGCTGGCCGTGCTGTCGGCCGGCAGCGGCCGGCACTGGGCGGTGTTCCCCGCCGTGGGCTGGGGGCTGGGGCTGGCGCTGCACGGCCTCTTCGTCTTCGTGCGCACGGGCGGGTGGTTCGAGCGCATGGTCCGCGCCGAGCGCGAGCGCCTGAACGCCCGCCGTCCCTAGAATGCGCCCATGATTCCCGACGACGACATCGAACGGCTGGCGCGCAAGCGCGCGGGCGCCAAGCTCGGCTGGTACCTGCACGCGCTGGCCTACGTGGCCGTCAACCTGGTGGTGTTCGCATTTTCGCGCTATGGCTGGGGCCAGCGGCCCTGGTCGGTGTTCCCGCTGCTGGGCTGGGGGCTGGGGCTGGCGCTGCATGGCGTGTCGGTCTTCGTGCTGGGCACGGGCAGCGGCCTGCGCGAACGCATGGTGCAGCGCGAGCGCGAGCGGCTGCTGCGCGAGCGCCAGGGGCGCTGAGCCGCCATGCGCATCGACTGGATCGACAAGCTGCGGCGCCTGCTGCAGACCCTGGCCTTCTGCCTGGCGATCTCGGCCGTCCAGTACGCCTTCCAGCCCGAGCAGTCCTATGGCATGCCGCTCGCGTATTCGCTGTGTATCGGCACGCTGGGCTGGGCGTTCATCGACATGGGGCGCCACCTGTTTCCTTCGAGCGCGGAAACGGGCTGGCCCACGGGCTGGCGCGGCATCGCGCTGCCTGCAGGCGGCATCGCGCTGGGCTTCACGCTGGGCTCGCTGCTGGCCGACGCATGGACGGGCCACTCCACCTGGAACAGCGCGCACCTGCGCGTCTCCCTCGGCATCACGCTGCTTGCGGGCGCGGCGTGCACCTACTGGTTCTACACCCGGGGCAAGAGCGCCTGGCTGGAGGCCCGCATGGCCGAGGTGCACGGCCAGGCCACCGAGGCGCGCCTGCGGCTGCTGGAGACGCAGCTCGAGCCGCACATGCTCTTCAACACCCTGGCCAACCTGCGCGTGCTCGTCGCCACCGACCCGGCGCGCGCGCAGCACATGCTGGACCGCCTCATCGCCTACCTGCGTGCCACGCTCGCCGCGTCGCGCAGCGTCGAGCACCCGCTGGCCGACGAGTTCGCGCGGCTGGCCGACTACCTGGAGCTGATGGCCGTGCGCATGGGGCCGCGCCTGGCCTATGCCTTCGACCTGCCCGAGGCGCTGCAGGGCGCACTGGTGCCGCCGCTGCTGCTGCAGCCGCTGGTGGAGAACGCCATCCGCCACGGGCTGGAGCCGCAGGTGGCGGGCGGGCGCATCGACGTGCAGGCGCGGCTGCTGGAGGGCGGCACGCGCGTGCAGCTCAGCGTGCACGACACGGGCGCGGGGCTGGGTGCGGCGCCCGCGCCGCACGGCACGCGCTTCGGCCTGCAGCAGGTGCGCGAGCGGCTGGCCACGCTCTACGGTACCGCCGGCACTCTCGAATTAATAGCTGATAGCGCAGGCGGGACAAGCGCCATAGCCATTTTTCCTTTGAAAACCCATGCCCACAGCCCTGATCGCCGAGGATGAACCCCTGCTGGCCGCCGCGCTCCAGCACGAACTGGCGCAGGCCTGGCCCGAGCTGGCCATTGCCGCCACCGTGGGCGACGGCCTCGGCGCCGTGCAGCAGGCCCTGGCGCTGCGGCCCGACGTGCTGTTCTTCGACATCCGCATGCCGGGCCAGAGCGGGCTGGAGGCGGCGGCGGAGCTGGCCGACGCCTGGCCCGCTGGCGTGCCCTTCCCCGCGCTGGTTTTCGTCACGGCCTACGACCAGTACGCCGTGCAGGCCTTCGAGGCCGAGGCGGTGGACTACCTGCTCAAGCCGGTGCAGGCGGCGCGGCTGCAGAAAACCGTGCAGAAACTGCGCCTGGCGCTTACCCAGCCTGCGCAAGCAGCTATCGAACCAGGAGCAAACCTGGAGACCACGCTGCACCAGCTGCGCGCGCTGCTCGCGGCGCCCGGCCTGGGGGGCACGATGGCCGTGGCGGCGGCCCCGCCCCGGCTCGAAGTGATCCAGGCCAGCCTGGGCACGCAGATCCACATGGTGCCCGTGGCCGACGTGGTCTACGTGGAGGCGGCCGACAAATACCTGCGCGTGCTCACCGCCGCGCAGGAGTACCTGATCCGCATGCCGCTCAAGGACTTGATGGCCCAGCTCGACCCCGCCCAGTTCTGGCAGGTGCACCGGGGCACCGTGGTGCGCGCCAGCGCCATTGCCACCGCCACGCGCGACGAGGCGGGGCGGCTGCACCTGCAGCTGCGCGGGCGGCCCGAGCGGCTCGCGGTGAGCCGCGTCTACGCCCACCGCTTCAAGGCCATGTGATCAGCGCTGGGCCGTCAGCAGCAGCCCGCCCGCGCCCATGAAGATGCCGCCCGTGGCCCGGTTCAGGCGCAGCGCGCCGCGCGGGGTGCGGATCCAGCGGCGGATCTGGCGCCCGCCCGTGGCGTAGACGGCCGAGGACACGAACTCGCTGCACAGGTAGATCGAGCCCAGCACCAGGAACTGGTGGGCCGTGGGCCGGGACGGGTCGATGAACTGCGGAAAGATGGCCGCGAACAGGATGATGGCCTTGGGGTTGGTGATGGCCAGGCCGAACTCCTGCGCGATCAGGCGGCGCACCGACCAGGCCTGGCGCGGCGCATCCGCCGTGGCGGCCTCGTCGATCTGGTCGAAGCCGCTGAAGTCGCGGCTGCGCCATGCCTTCCAGCCCAGCCAGAACAGGTAGACCGCGCCCACCCACTTGACGGCGGTGAACGCCGCCTCGGACGCCAGCAGCATGGCCCCCAGGCCCACGGCCGAGATGGTGAGGAAGATGGCGAACGCCGCCACGCGCCCCCAGGTGGCCCACACCGCCTTGCCCACACCCGCGCGCATGCCGTTGTTGAGCGCGCAGAAGTTGTTGGGGCCGGGTGTGAGCGCGATCAGCACCGAGAGGGGGGCAAAGGCCAGGGCGTCCATGGAGGCTTACCTGCGGGTGAAGGAAAAGCGCCAGTGTATGCGCGTCAATCCGGTAAATCCACGGTGCTGCTCCACTCCACGCCGGGCAGCGCCTCGTAGTGCGCGACGATCACGAGGCGGTCCCGCGCCCCCGCCAGCGCGCCCAGCGCCTGCTGCAGGTATTGGATAGAAGGCCTGTCGAGCCCCGCCACGGGCTCGTCGATCAGCGTGAGCGGCGCGCCGCTGGCCAGGGCCGCCGCCATGAAGATCTTGCGCTGCGTGCCCGTGGAGAGCGCGTGGAACGGCTTGGCCAGGTGCGGCGCCAGCTCCCACCCATCTGCGTGCGCCTGCAGCGCCTCAGCGTTCCAGAGCGGGTGGCGCGCGGGCAAAGTCTGCAGCCACTGGGCGGGCGTGAGGCCCGGCTGCGCGGGCAGGCCGGGCGCGCGCGGGTCCATCCAGAACACCTGGCGCCGGTAGGCCTCGGGCTGCGCGACCCGCTCCACGCCGCCCAGCACGAGGCGGCCGCGCGCGGGGGCGAGCTGCCCCGCCAGCAGGCGCAGCAGCGTGGTCTTGCCCGCGCCGTCGCCGCCGCGCACCAGGCCCGCGCCCGCGCGCCAGCCGTGCGACCAGCCCGCCCACAGCGAACGGCCCGGATAGGAGAAGGCCAGGTCGTGCACTTGCAACAGCATCGCGTCGGTCATCGTCATTTCCGCAGTGTAGAGGTGTAACAATGGAGCATTGCGCCTTGACTGCCATGCCTCTGGACTATCTCGATTTCGACTACAGCGAAGATGCCGAAGGCACCGGCACCTGGGATGCCATGGCCTCGGTGCCACCGCAGCGCCTGCCCGCGCTGCATGCCGAGATCGCGCGGCTGCTGGCCTGGGCGGAGCGCACCTTCGCGGGCCGGCGCGGCCCCCGCGAGGAAGGCGGCGACTGGGACTACGACCTGCAGGCCCAGCACGAGGACGGCGCGCCGCTGCGCATCGCCTACGATGCGGCCCACGGGCGCCTGGAGGCCGAGCCCGCCCGCGGGCGCACGACGGTCACGCTCTCGCTCAGCGGCTCGGCCGCCTTCGGTGAGGCCCTGTGCGGGGCTTTCGGCCTCCCCACCTAATGCCGCCGCTCAACGCCCCCGCACGCCGCAGACCGTACGCGGGCATGCCGCTGCGGCTTTCCATCGCGCTGGCATGCGCCCTGGCCATCGCGGGCGTGTGGCTGGCCACGCTGCAGCGCATCGCGTTCGAGCGCGGGCAGGCCGTGGCCGCGGCCATGCAGTCCAACGCCAACCTGGCCATCGCCTACGAGGAACAGGTCTTTCGCACGCTGAAAGCGGCCGAGCAGGTGGCCGCCTTCGTGCGCGAGGAGTACCTGCGCAGCGGCCCGGACATCCCCCTGCGCCGGTGGGTGGAGCAGAACGTGATCCGCGAGGAGATGTTCACCATCGTCAGCGTGGTCAACGCCGCAGGCGACGTCGTGGGCAGCAGCCAGCGCACCGGCAGGATCAACTACGCCGACCGCGCGTTCTTCCGGGCCCAGCGCGATGCCCGGCAGGACCGCCTGTTCGTGAGCGTGCCCGTGCTCGGCCGCATCTCGGGCAAGTGGCTGATACCGATGTCCCTGGGCATCCGGCGCGCCGACGGCAGCTTCGGCGGCGTGGTGGTGATGGCCGTGCCCCCGCAGCACCTCACGCACGACTACCACCAGGCCCACCTGGGCCGCCAGGACCTGCTCGAACTGACCGGCCTGGACGGCACCGTGCGCGCGCGCGAGGCCGGCGGCGCCAGCAACGGCCCCGGCAGCCCGCTGGACGCGCGCGCCCTGCCCTGGTTCCAGCGCCAGGCGCACAGCGCCACGGGCAGCTTCGTGGACGACGGCGCCACCACCGGCGGCACGGCGCGCGTGGTCAGCTACCGCACCATGCAGGGCTACCCGCTGATGGTGACCGTGGGCACCTCCTACGCCGAGGCCATGGCCCCCGTGCTGCAGCGGCGCGCCGACTACATCGCGCTGGCCAGCGGCGCCACCGCGGCCCTCGCGGCGTTCGCCGCGCTGCTGATCTGGGCGCTGGCGCGCCAGCGCCGCGTGGCCCGCGCGCTGTACACCAGCGAGGCGCTGTTCCGCGCCACCTTCCACCAGGCCGCCATGGGCATCGCCCACGTCGCGCCCGACGGGCGCATCCTGGGCGCCAACGAGAAATACTGCAGCATGCTGGGCTACAGCGGCGAGGAGCTGCGCGCGCGCAGCCTCTTCGACCTGAGCGACAGCCACACGCGCGAGGCCGCGCGGCAGTTCCTCGCGCAGCGCCTGGCCGCCGACGCGGGCGCCGACACGAGCGCCCTGCCGCCCGAGATCGAGAAGACCTACCTGCGCAAGGACGGCTCCACCCTGTGGGTGTGCGAGGCGCTGAGCGTGGTGCGGCACGCCAGCGGCAGGCCCGACTTCCTGGTGGCGGTGGCGCAGGACATCACGGCGCGCAAGAACCTGGAGGCCCGCCTGGCCCACGACGCGCGGCACGACGCGCTGACGGGCCTGCCCAACCGGCTGCTGTTCCAGGACCGGCTGGCCCAGGTGCTCGACTCGGCGCGGCGCCATGACCGCAGCGCCGCCGTTCTGTACCTCGATCTCGACGGCTTCAAGGCCGTGAACGACCAGCACGGCCACGCGGCGGGCGACCAGCTGCTGCGCCACGTGGCCCAGCGCCTGCAGGACGCGGTGCGCGCCGAGGACACCGTGTCGCGCTTCGGCGGCGACGAGTTCGGCATCGTGCTGGCCACGGTGGCCCAGCCGCAGGACTGCGAGGCGGTGGCCGGGAAGATCCTGCAGACCCTGGCCCAGCCCTTCGTGCTGAACGGCACGGTCATCCACATCCACGCCAGCGTGGGCGCGGCCCTGTTCCCCGCCCACGGGGAGGGCATCGAGGCCCTCGTGGCCCATGCCGACACGGCCATGTACGCCGCGAAGCACGCGGGCAAGAACCGCTTCAGTTGGGGGCCGGAGGCTGCCCCGGCTCCGGCTCCGGCTCCCAGCGCCCCGCCACGTTCTTGAGCAGCACCGTCACGGCGGCCAGGCGCCGGTTGCGCACGTCGATCAGGCTGCGCTGGGCCGAGAGCGCCGTGGCCTGCGCGCTCAGCACGTTCAGGTAGGCCACGGTGCCCGCGCGGTACTGGTTGTTCACCACCTCCAGCGCGCGCTGCGCGGCCGCCAGGGCCTCGGCCTGCACGGCCTGCTCGCGCTCCAGCGCGGCGCCGGCGGTGAGGTTGTCCTCCACCTCCTGCAGCGCGGTGAGCACGGCCTGGCGGTAGGCCGCGGCGGCCTTGTCCTGCGCGGCGCGGGCCGATTCCACGGCCGCCGCGCGCGCGCCGCCGTCGAACAGCGGCGTGGCCAGCGCCGGGCCCAGCGACCACACGAGGTTGGGCGCGCTCAGCAAATGGCTCAGCGAGGTGCTGCGGTAGCCCGCCGTGGCCGACAGCGTGACGGACGGGAAGAACGCCGCGCGCGCCACGCCCACCTGCGCATTGGCGGCGGCCACGCGGCGCTCGGCGGCGGCGATGTCGGGGCGGCGCTCCAGCAGGCGCGAAGGCAGTTGCGCGGGCACGCCGGGCGGCGCGGGCAAATCGATGGAGGCGGCCAGGGGCTGCAGGCTGAACGCGGCCGGCGCGCTGCCCACGAGGGCGGCAAGCGCGTGCTCGAGCTGGGCGCGGCCCGTCTCGGCCTCGATGAGCTGGGCCTGGGTGGACTTGTACTGCGACTCGGCCTGGGCCACGTCGGCCGATGAAGCCACGCCCGCGCGGTAGCGGTTGCGCGTCAGGTCCCAGCTGCGCTGGTACGCCTCCAGCGTTTCGCGCAGCAGGCGGCCCTGCACCTCGGCCGCGCGCAGCGAGAAGTAGGTCTGCGCCACCGAGGCCTGCACCGACAGGCGCAGCGCGGCCAGGTCGTCGGCGCTGGCCTGGGCATTGGCCTGCGCGGCATCGACGCCACCTGACAAGCGGCCCCACAGGTCGGGCTCCCAGCTCGCCGACAGGCCCGCGTTGTAGTTGGTGGTGCGGTAGCCGTTGGTGTTGACCGTGCCGTTGGACGTGGCCGCGCTGTTGCTGCGCGAGCGCGTGCCCCCGGCGTTGGCGCCCAGCGTGGGCCAGAGCCCGGCGCTGCTGCCGTCCACCGCCGCGCGCGCCGCGCGCAGGCTGGCGACGGACGCGGCGATGTTCTGGTTGGACGCCTGGGCCTGCTGCTGCAGCGCGTCGAGCACCGGGTCGTTGAAGAGCGTCCACCAGGCATCGGGCACGCTGTCCACGGGCTGGGCGGCCTGCCATACGGCGCTGTCCGCCATGCCTTCCTTGTAGGCGGCGGGCAGGTCGATGGCGGGGCGCTCGTAGGGCGGCTGCGTGCTGCAGGCCGCGAGCAGCGCCACATTTATCAGCAAAAATGGCCGCCAGCCCTTATGGGACAGGCGCAAGCAGCTATCGAAAAAGGAGTATTCAAACGGCATGGGGGGTCTCCTGGCGGCCCGCTGGCGAGCTGGGCGGCGGGCTGGGCCGCAGCCGCAGCACGCGCTGGCGCAGGCGGTCGAGCACCACGTAGACGACGGGCGTGGTGTAGAGCGTGAGCACCTGGCTCACGAGCAGGCCGCCCACCACGGCGATGCCCAGCGGCTGGCGCAGCTCGGCGCCATCGCCCCGGCCCAGGGCCAGGGGCAGCGCGCCGAAGATGGCGGCCAGCGTGGTCATGAGGATGGGGCGCAGCCGCAGGCCGCAGGCGCGGTAGATGGCCTGGGGCGCGCTCGCGTGGCCGTGGCGCTGCCGCACGAGAGCGAAGTCGATCATCATGATCGCGTTCTTCTTCACGATGCCGATGAGCAGGATCACGCCGATCAGCGCGATCAGCGAGAACTCGGTCTTGAACAGCATCAGCGCCAGCAGCGCGCCCACGCCCGCCGAGGGCAGCGTGGACAGGATGGTGAGCGGGTGCACCAGGCTCTCGTAGAGCATGCCCAGCACGAGGTAGATGGTGACCATGGCCGCGAGGATGAGCAGTGGCTGCCCCGCCAGCGCCTGCTGGAAGGCTCCCGCCGTGCCGCTGAAGGACCCGCGGATCGACACCGGCACGCCCAGCTCGGCCACGGCGTTGTGGATGGCGTCGGTGGCCTGCGACAGCGACACGCCCGGCGCCAGGCTGAAGCTCACCGTGCTCGCGGGCGTGCCGCGCTCGTGGTTCACGGCCAGCGGCGTGTTGGTCTGCGTGATGCGCGCGAACGCCGTAAGCGGCACCTGCACGCCGCTGGCGTTTACGAAGAAGAAGCCGCGCAGCGTCTCGGGGTCCTGGAGGTAGCGCGGCGCGGCCTCCATCACCACGCGGTACTGGTTGAGCGGGTTGTAGATCACGCCCACCTGGCGCTGGCCGAAGGCGTCGTTGAGCGTGGCGTCGATCTGCGACACCGTGAGGCCCAGGCGCGTGGCCGCGTCGCGGTCGATCACCAGCGTGGTCTGCAGGCCGTAGTCCTGCACGTCGCTGTTCACGTCCTCCAGCTCGGGCAGTTGCGACAGCACCTGGCGGATGCGCGGCTCCCAGGTGCGCAGCTCGGCGATGTCGTCGGCCTGCAGCGTGTAGTCGTAGGCCGAGTTGCTCTGCCGCCCGCCGATGCGGATGTCGCGCTGCGGCACCATGAACAGGCGCGCGCCGGGCTCGTCCTTGAGCTGCTGGCGCAAGCGCTCGATCACCGCGTCGGACGACACCTTTTGGCCATCCACCGTGCGCCGCAGCGACATGAACATATTGGCCGAGTTGCGCTGGCCGCCGCCCGTGAAGCCGGTCACGTACTCGACGGCCGGGTCCTTCTGCACGATGGCGAGGAAGCGCTTCAACCGCTCCTGCATGGCCTGGAACGAGGTGGCCTGGTCCGCGCGGATGAAGCCCATCACGCGGCCCGTGTCCTGCTCGGGCATGAAGCCCTTGTCGATCGCCACGTACAGGTGCACGTTGAGCGCCACCACGCCCGCCAGTGCCAAGAGCAGCACCGGCTGGTGGCGCAGGCACCAGGCCAGGCTGCGCCGGTAGCCGCGCAGGCAGCGGCCGGCCACCGCGTCCGTCCATCGCGACAGGCGCGAGCGCCGCCCGCCGTGCAGCGGCTCGTGCAGCAGGTGCGCGCACATCATGGGCGTGGTGGTGAGCGACACCACCATCGACACCAGGATGGCCGCCGACATGACGATGGCGAACTCGCGGAAGAACCGCCCCACGATGCCGCCCATGAACCAGATGGGCAGGAACACCGCGATCAGCGACAGGCTCATCGAGACGACCGTGAAGCCGATCTCGCGCGAGCCCTCCAGCGCGGCCTGCAGCGCGCTCTGGCCGCGCTCCATGTGGCGCATGATGTTCTCGAGCACCACGATGGCGTCGTCCACCACGAAGCCCGTGACGATGGTGAGGGCCATGAGCGAGAGGTTGTCCAGCGTGTAGCCCGCCAGGTACATCACCCCGAAGGTGCCCGCGAGCGACACCGGCACCGCCACGCTCGGGATCAGCGTGGCGCGCCCGTTGCGCAGGAACAGGAACACCACCAGCACCACCAGCGCCACGGCCAGCGCCAGCGCGCGCTCCACCTCCACGAGCGAGGCGCGCAGCGTGGGCGTGCGGTCGGAGACGATGGTGATGTCGATGGCGGCGGGGATCGAGCTTTTGAGCTGCGGCAGCAGCGCGCGCACGCGCTCCACGGCCTCGAGGATGTTGGCGCCCGGCTGCTTGTACACCTGCAGCAGCACGGCGGGCTTGCCATTGGCCACGCCGTAGTTGCGCACGTCCTGCACCGAATCCACCACGTCGGCCACGTCCGCCAGGCGCACCGCGCTGCCGTTGTTCCAGCGCAGCACCAGCGGCGCATAGTCGGCCGCCACGCGGGCCTGGTCGTTGGTGCCCACCTGCCAGTAATGGTCCTCGCGCTCCACCGCGCCCAGGGGCCGGTTGGCGTTGGTGCTGGTGATGGCCGAGCGCACCTGCTCCAGCGACACGCCGTTGGCCGCGAGCCGCAGCGGATCGAGCTCCACCCGCACGGCGGGCAGCGCGCCGCCATTGACCGTGGCCTGCCCCACACCCTCGACCTGCGAGAGCTTCTGCGCGAGCACGGTGGAGGCCGCATCGTACATCTGCCCGCGCGTGAGCGCATCGGACGTGAGCGCGAGGATCATGATCGGTGCATCGGCCGGGTTGACCTTGCGGTAGGTCGGGTTGCTGGGCATGCCCGTGGGCAGCAGCGTGCGCGCCGCATTGATGGCGGCCTGCACGTCGCGCGCGGCGCCGTCCACCGTGCGGTTCAGGTCGAACTGCAGCGTGATGCGCGTGCTGCCCAGCGTAGAGCTGGACGTGATCTCGTTCACCCCCGCGATCGAGCCCAGCGCCCGCTCCAGCGGCGTGGCCACCGTGGCGGCCATGGTGTCGGGGCTGGCGCCCGGCAGGCTCGCGGAAACGGAGATGGTGGGGTAATCCACCTGGGGCAGCGGGGCCACCGGCAGGAGGAAGAACGAGACGGCGCCGGCCAATGCCAGGCCCAGCGTGAGCAGCATGGTGGCGATGGGGCGGTGGATGAAGGGGGTGGACAGGCTCATGGCTGCGCCGCTCCCTTGGCCTCTGCGGTTCGTTTGAATGTTGCTGGCCGGGATGTGCGCCCGGCGGCGCAGTAACTTTCTTTTTGCGCAAAAAGAAAGTTACCAAAGAAAAGGCGCCCCGCAGTCTGCGGCCCCTTCGCTGCGCGAAGGGGCAAACCTGGGGCGGCGGGCTTGCGGGGTGCGCTGCGTAACTCACTGCGCGCCTGCGGCGCTCCGTTCGGACAAACGCAGCGAGTCAGTTCACGAAGCAGGCGCGCTACGACGCGCCTGCCACCCCGCAAGCCCCCCGCCCCAGGCGCAGCCAGAAGGGGGTGGAAACGATACGGGCCATCGCTGCGCTCGGCCCCCAACGCGCAGGCGCTGCGCGCCGCGAAGGCGGGGCCGAGCGAAGCGATGGCCCGTGTTGCAGGTGCCCTTCTGCCCGTGCCGAGGAGCGCAGGAGCCGGGGTGGCATGGGCGTCGGAGCGCCCATGCTTCGTGAACTGACTCGCTGCGTTTGTCCGAACGGAGCGCGCAGCGCGCAGTGAGTTACGCAGCGCACCCCTGCTCCGAGCACCGCAGGTTGCCCCGTAGCGCAGCGAAGGGGTCACGGACAGTAGGGTCGCCTTCTCTTTGGTAACTTTCTCTTGGCGAGACAAGAGAAAGTTACTGCGCCGCCGGGCGCACATCCCGGCCAGCGACATCAAAACGCAAAACCAAGGCTCGAATTCAGGCATTCTTCGCCCTCGCCCCGCGCCACCGCTGCACCCCATTCTCAAACGTCAGATAAATCACCGGCGTAGTGAACAGCGTGAGCAGCTGGCTCAGGATCAGCCCCCCCACCATGGTCACCCCCAGCGGGTGCCGCAGCTCGCTGCCCACGCCCGTGCCGAGCATCAGCGGCAAAGCCCCCAGCAAGGCAGCCAGCGTGGTCATCAGGATGGGCCGAAAGCGCAGCAGGCAGGCCTGGTGGATGGCCTCCCGCGCCCCCAGCCCCTGCTCGCGCTGCGCATCAAGCGCGAAGTCGATCATCATGATCGCGTTCTTCTTCACGATGCCGATCAGCAGCACCACGCCGATGATGGCGATGATGTCGATGTCCAGCCCCGCCAGCAGCAGCGCCAGCAGCGCCCCCACCCCGGCCGAGGGCAGCGTGGAGAGGATGGTGACCGGGTGGATCGTGCTCTCGTACAGCACGCCCAGCACGATGTACATGGTAACCACCGCCGCCAGGATCAGCAGCAGCGTGTTGGTGAGCGAGGCCTGGAACGCCAGCGCCGCGCCCTGGAAGCCCATGTCCACCGACAGGGGCATCTGCCCCGCGTCGCGCGCGGCCTGGTGCGCCGCCTCGATGGCCTTGACCGCGTGGCCCAGCGACACGCCGGGCGCGGTGTTGAACGAAATGGTGGCCGCGGGCAGCTGGCCCACGTGGTTGACGGCCAGCGGCATGCTGCGCTCTTCCACCGAGGCCACGGACGACAGCGGCACGGGCGCGTTCGCCCCCGCCTCCACGTAGATGCTGTTCAGCGCCTCGGGGCCGACCTTGAACTGCGGCGCCACCTCCAGCACCACGCGGTACTGGTTGGACTGCGTGAAGATGGTGGAGATCAGCCGCTGGCCGAAGGCGTTGTAGAGCGCGGTGTCGATGGCCGCCACCGTCACGCCCAGGCGGCTGGCCTGCGCGCGGTCGATCCGCACGTAGGCCTGGCGCCCCTGGTCCTGCAGGTCGCTCGCCACGTCGGCCAGCTCGGGCGCGGCGGACAGGCGCCGCATCAGGTCGGCGGTGCTGCGCTGCAACTGCGCCATGTCGGGCGAGGACAGCAGCAGTTGGTACTGCGTGCGCGCCACGCGGTCCTCGATGGTGAGGTCCTGCACGGGCTGCGGGTACAGGCGGATGCCCGGCACGCTGGCCGTGCCGTCGGCCAGGCGGCGCAGCACCACGGGCATGGCGTCGCGCTGGCCGTGGGGCTTGAGGTCGATCTGCAGGCGGCCGGTGTTGAGCGTGGTGTTGGTGCCATCCACCCCGATGAAGGACGACACGCTCTGCACCGCCGGGTCTTTCAGGATACGCTCGGCCATCTGCTGCTGGCGCTCGGCCATGGCGGCGAACGAGATGGACTGGTCCGCCTCGGTGGTGGCCTGGATCGTGCCCGTGTCCTGCTCGGGGAAGAACCCCTTGGGCACCACGAGGTACAGCACCACGGTGAGCGCCAGCGTGCCCAGGAACACCAGCCACGTGAGGCCCCGGTGGCCGAGCACCCAGTCGAGCAGGCGGCCATACTGCGCGATGGTGCGGTCGAAGAAGCGGCCCGTAGCCTGGTACAGGCGGCCGTGGCTTTCCTCGGGCGTGTGCTTGAGCAGCCGCGCGCACAGCATGGGCGTGAGCGTGAGCGAGACCACGGCCGAGATCAGGATGGACACGGCCATGGTGATGGCGAACTCGTGGAACAGCCGCCCCACCACGTCGCCCATGAACAGCAGCGGGATCAGCACCGCGATCAGCGAGATGGTGAGCGAAATGATGGTGAAGCCGATCTGCTGCGCGCCCTTGAGCGCGGCAGCCAGGGGCGGGGCGCCCTGCTCCACGTAGCGCGCAATGTTCTCGATCATCACGATGGCGTCGTCCACCACGAAGCCCGTGGAGATGGTGAGCGCCATGAGCGTGAGGTTGTTGATGGAAAAGCCCATCAGGTACATCACGCCGAAGGTGCCCACGAGCGACAGCGGCACGGCCAGCGCCGGGATCAGCGTGGCGGTGCCGCTGCGCAGGAAGACGAAGATCACCGCCACCACGAGGGCGATGGCCAGCAGCAGCTCCAGCTGCATGTCCTTCACGCCCGCGCGGATGGTGACGGTGCGGTCCGTGAGCACCTGCACGTCGAGCGAGGCGGGCAGCGTGGCCTGCAGTTGCGGCAGCAGCGCGCGGATGCGGTCCACCGTGTCGATCACGTTGGCGCCGGGCTGGCGCCGGATGTTGAGGATCACCCCCGCCTTGGCACCGCTGTCCGCCGTGCCCGCCCAGGCGGCCAGGCGGGTGTTCTCGGCGTCGTCCACCGTCTGCGCCACGGCGGACAGGCGTACGGGGCTGCCGTTCTGGTAGGCGATGATGAGGTCGCGGTACTCCTGCGCGGACTGGAGCTGGTCGTTCGCGTCGATGGTCGAGGCGCGCGCGGGCCCGTCGAAGCCGCCCTTGGCCTGCTTGACGTTGGCCGCGGCGATCGCCGTGCGCACGTCGTCCAGCGTCATGCCCAGCCCGGCCAGCGCCGTGGGGTTGGCCTGGATGCGCACGGCCGGCCTGCGCCCGCCCGCGATCGCCACCAGGCCCACGCCCTGCACCTGCGAGAGCTTGGGCGCGAGGCGGTTCTCCACCAGGTCGTTCACGCGGATCACGGGCAGCGAGGGCGAGGTGATCGCCAGCGTGAGGATGGGCGCGTCCGCCGGATTCACCTTGCTGTACAGCGGCGGCATGGGCAGGTCGCTGGGCAGCAGGTTGGCGCCCGCGTTGATGGCGGCCTGCACCTGCTGCTCGGCCACGTCCATGGCCATGTCGAGCGCGAAGCGCAGCGTGATGACCGAGGCGCCGCCCGAGCTGGTGGACGACATCTGCGCCAGGCCCGGCATCTGGCCGAACTGGCGCTCCAGCGGCGCGGTGACGTTGGAGGTCATCACGTCCGGGCTCGCGCCCGGGTACAGCGTGGTGACCTGGATGGTGGGGTAGTCCACCTCGGGCAGCGCCGAGATGGGCAGCAGCCGGTAGGCCAGCACGCCCGCGATCAGCACCGCCACCATCAGCAGCGAGGTGGCGATGGGCCGCAGGATGAAAAGGCGCGACAGGTTCATGGCGCGGAGGCTGCGGAGGCCGGGGCCGATGCCGCCGCGGCAGGGGCCGTGGCCTCGTGCTTTTCACGCAGCGAGCGCATGAACGCGCGGCGCTCCTCGGGCGCCATCTTGGCGAGCTTGTCGCGCTGCTCGGGCGTCAGGTTCTTGAGGAAGGCCGCGCGGCGCTGGCCCGACTCCTGCGCGGCCTGGTCGGCCCGGGTGGCCGCGCCCGCGTCGATCACGGCCACCTTCGCGCCCTCGCGCAGGCGGTCGATGCCGTCGGTCACCACCTGGTCGCCTTCGGCCAGCTCGCCGCCCTGGGGCTCCACGCTGGTGCGGTCGCCATCGGCCACGCCCACGCGGATGCGCCGCTGCGTCACGGTGCCGTCCTTTTGCACCAGGTACACGTAGTTGTTCTGCACCGCCGTGGTGGGCACGGTGAGCGCGTGCTCCAGCGTGCGCACCTGCAGCTTCACGTTCACGAACTGGTTGGGGTACAGGCGCCCATCCTCGTTGGCGAAGGCGGCCTTGACCTTGATGGTGCCCGTGGTGGTGTCCACCGCGTTGTCGAGCGCGCCCAGGCGGCCGCGCGCCAGGCGCTTCTTCTGCTCGCGGTCCCACAGCTCGACAGGCAGCGCGGCGCCCTGCGCCAGCCGCTCGCGGATTTGGTCGAGGTGCGCCTCGGGCACGGAGAACACCGCGTCGATAGGCCGCACTTGCGTGATGGTGACGATGCCGTTGGCATCGCCCGGGTTGACCACGTTGCCCAGGTCGGCCTGGCGCAGGCCCAGCCGCCCGGCGATGGGCGCCGTCACGCGCGTGTAGCCGAGCTGGAGCTGGGCCGCATCCACCTGCGCCTGGTCCGCCGCCACCGCACCCTCGTACTGGCGCACCAGGGCGGCCTGCGTGTCCACCTGCTGCGCGGCGATGGAGTCCTGCGCCTTCAGGTCCTGGTAGCGCTGCAGGTCGAGCCGCGCGTTCTTGAGCAGCGCCTGGTCGCGCACGAGGTTGCCGCGCACCTGGTCGAGCGCGGCCTGGTAGCTGCGCGGGTCGATCTCGGCCAGCAGCTGGCCCGCCTTGACCTCGTCGCCCTCCTTGAAGCGCAGGGCCTTGATCTCGCCGCTGACCTTGGTGCGCACCACGGCCGTGGCGCGCGCGTTCAGGGTGCCGATGGCGCTGATGAGCACGCGCACGTCCTCGCGCCGCACCACGCCCACCGACACGGGCTGCGCCTGGCCGCCCGCGCCCGCGCTGAAGCGCCCGCCGCCGCCGCGCTTGCCCCCACCGCCGCCTTGCGCCTGGGCCTGGGACTGCGCGGGCCCGGCCTGCCGGTGCTGCCACCACCAGCCCCCCGCCGCCAGCGCCACGGCCAGGGGCAGCAGCCACCAGACCGTCGAGGGCTTCCAGCGCCCATGCAGGAAGCGGGAAAGGGCCAGGGAGCCGGGGGCGGAGCGGGCGGGAGGCATAGGCGTAGGCGGCGATTTCAGGAGGGAGCCGTATGTTAGCCAGCGGCAGGTAAAGCTATGTGAACGCGCGCCCCCTTACCCGGCTCTTTACCCGGCTTTTACATCGCACGCGGCTCAAGCAGTGTTGACCCGCACGCCCCTAATCCGGGGCCCGCGCCCGCCTACGATGCCCGCGCAACCCCTGCCTGGAGACTCCCCATGACCGCTACCCCCCACCCCGAAACCGCCGCCGCCCGCATCCCGCTGGAGCTGTACATGCGCGGCCACGCCGAAGACAACGCCGCGCACATGCAGGCGGCCTTCCTGCCCACGGCGCGCATCGAGAGCATGCGCGGCGGCCCGCTCACCTCATGGACGCTGGACGTGTACTGCCAGCGCTTCAAGGGCCAGCCCGCGCCCGACGAGGCCCAGCGCCGCCGCAGCATCGACGCGCTGGACATCCACGGCACGGCCGCGAGCGCACGCGTCACGCTCGTGCACGGCGCCGTCACGTTCACCGACTACTTCGTTCTGCTCAAGACCGAGGGCGGCTGGAAGATCGCCGGCAAGACCTTCCACGCGGACCCGGCCTGAGCGGGGTCCTCAGCCACGCACCCCGCGCAAGGGGCCATCGCCGGGCGCTTGCGGCGCCTCGCAGGCGTTCTTGGCCTGGGCCACGGCCATGCCCCGGGGCAGGGCCACGCCGTTCTTCACGGCCAGCACCTCGGCCATGATGCTCACGGCGATCTCGGGCGGCGTCTTGCTGCCGATGTAGATGCCCAGCGGGCCGCGCAGGCGCACCAGGCTCGCCTCGGTCTGGCCGAAATGCTCCGCCATGCGCGCGTGCCGCGCCGCATTGTTGCGGCGCGAGCCGATGCCTCCCACGTAGAACGCGGGGCTGTTCAGCGCTTCCAGCAGGGCCAGGTCGTCGAGCTTGGGGTCGTGCGTGAGCGCCACCACGCAGGTGCGCGCGTCGGGGCGGAAGGCGGCGACCACGTCGTCGGGCATGCCAGTCGCCACCGTGGCGCCGGGCACGTTCCAGTGGCCCCGGTATTCCTCGCGCGGGTCGCACACGGTCACGGCGAAGCCGCTGAACAGCGCCATGGTGGCGAGGTATTCCGAGATCTGCCCCGCGCCGATGAGCAGCATGCGGTACTCGGGGCCGAAGGTGGCGACGAGCCGCTCGCCGTCCACGCGCAGCGCCTCAGGCGCATCGGCCGGGGCCAGCGTGGCGGCGCCGGTAGCCAGGTGCACGGTGCGCTGCACCATGCGGCCCGCGGCCAGGCCATCGACCAGCGTGGCGAGGTGCCCGGCGTCGGGGTCGAACTCCAGCAACAGCTCCAGCGTGCCGCCGCAGGGCAGGCCGAAGCGGTGGGCCTCGTCGGCGCTCACGCCGTACTTGGTGAACTGGGGCGGCCCGCTGGGCATGGTGTGGCCCGGCCCCGCGCCGCCGCGCGCGTAGGCGCGCGTGTAGCGGTCGATCAGGTCATCCTCGATGCAGCCGCCCGACACCGAGCCCACCACGGCCCCGCTCTCGCCGAGCGCCATGATGGAGCCCACGGGCCGGGGCGAAGACCCCCAGGTGTGCACCACCGTGGCCAGCAAGGCGCGCTGGCCCGCGCGCCGCCAGCCCAGCAGCGTGCGCAGGACGAGTACGTCGAGGTTTTCCATGGCGATGGTCAGGCCAGCGCGTAGGCCGCGGCGATGACGACGAGGGCCAGCGCCACCCAGGCCCACACGGGCATGCCGCCACTGGCTTGCGAAGCCTCGGCGGGCACGGCGAGCACGGCGGAAGGGGCGGCTTCCGGCGTGGCGGGCGCCGCCTCCGCAGGCGGTTCCGCGCGCGGGTGGCGGCGGCGCATCTCTTCGTCGAAGCGCTTGAAGAAATCCTCGGCCATGCCCTTGGCCGCGCCGTCGATGAGCCGCTGGCCGAGCTGGGCGATCTTGCCGCCCACCTGGGCCTGCACCTGGTAGTGCAGCGCGCAGCAGGGCTGGCCCAGCGCGTCGGGCGGCAGCGCTTCGAGCCGCACCTGGGCCTGGCCCTTGCCGAAGCCCGCCACGCCGCCCTGCCCGTCGAAGGCGATGGTGTAGCTTTGCGGCGGCACGATGTCCGACAGCGTGATCTTGCCCGCGAACCTGGCGGACACGGGCCCGATCTTGAGCGCCATGCCCACGGCGTACTGGTGCTCGCCCGTGGCCTCGACCTTGTCGCAGCCGGGGATGCAGGCCTTGAGCACCTCGGGGTCGTTGAGGGCGTCCCAGGCCTGCTGCTGGCCCACGGCCAGGGGGCGGCTGGCTTGCATTTCCATGGTGGTTCCTCCTTTGTCTTCAGTTCGGCGGCCGCACCAGCCGCGCGAGGCTGGCGGCCAGGTCCTGCAGCCGCTCCAGGTTGTGCACGGCGAGCATGGCGTGGGCCTGGCGGTGCAGCGCGGCCGCGCCGCGCGCGGTGGGCGCGTAGCCGTCGAAGCGCAGCAGCGGGTTGAGCCACAGCAGGCGCGCGCTGCGGCGGCGCAGCCAGGCCAGCTCGCGCTCGAGCTGCGCGGGCTCGCCCGTGTCGAGCCCGTCGCTCACCACCAGCACCAGCGTGCGCCGGCCCACGAGGCGGCGCGCGTGCTGCCCGCGCAATTGCGCCAGCGCCTCGCCCATGCGCGTGCCGCCCGCGAAGTCGGCGATGGCGCGGCCCGCGTGGGCAAGCATGGCGTCGGTGTCGGCATGGCGGAAGGCGGGGGTGAGGTCGGTCAGGTGCGTGCCGAAGGCGAACACGTCGCGCCGCACAGCAACGCCCTGCCCCGGCGCCGTGGCCGCGTGCAGGAAGGCCAGCAGCAGGCGCGCGTAGCGCTCCATGGAGCCCGACACGTCCACCAGCACGAGCAGCGGCAGCGGCTGTTCGCGCCGCGCCAGCAGCGGCAGGTCGAGCAGCTCGCCGCCCGTGCGCGCGGCGCGGCGCAGGGCGCCGCCCCAGTGCACGCGCGCGCCGCGCGTGCCGGGCCGGGTGCGGCGCGCGGCGTAGGTAGGCAGGGGCAGCGGGATGTCGCGCGCGAGGCGCTCCACGAGCCGGTATTCGCTCGCGCTGAGCTGGTTGAAGTCCGCATGGCGCAGGTGTTCGGCGTCGCTGGCGGTCATGGCGGCGTCGAAGTCGATCTTCTGCTCTTCGCGCGGCGGCGCGTTGCGCGCGGCGTAGATGGGCGCCAGGGCCTCGCTCACGCGCGGGCGGTGGCGTGGCGGGGCCTTGGCGGGGGCGCTGGGCAGCATTTGCGCGAGGAGCTTTTGCGCCACGTCGGGGTTGCGAAAGCAGGCGTCGAACAGCTCGCGGAAGACGGCGCGGTCCTGCTCACGCGACACGAGCACGGCTTCGAGCGCGGCGGCCAGGTCGGCCCGCTCCAGGCCCACGAGCAGCGCGGCCTGCTGCGCGAGTGCCATGCGCGCCGCGTCCACGCGCACGCCCGCGCGGCGCAGCGTGCGGCCGAAGCCCGTGAGGTTGTCGGCGAACTTGCCGGTGCGGGCATCGCCCAGCAGGGAGGTCATACGGGCTCCGGAGCGAGCAGCTGCGTGGCCAGTTCGTGCGTGAGCGCGGCCACGTCCTCGCGCTGCTTGAACAGGATGCCGGCCGTGTCCACGGCCACCTCGGGGTCGAGCACCAGCGTGTCGAGCGCGACCAGGGCCTTGGCCCATTCCACGCTTTCGGCGATGCCCGGCGCGCGCTGGAAGGCGTTGGCGAAGGGCTGGCTGCGCAGCCGCGCAACGAACTGCGCCACCTGGGCCGAGAGCGCATCGCCCGCCTGCGGCACCTGGGCGCGCACGATGGCGAGCTCGCGCTCGCGCTCAGGGTAGTCGAGCCAGTGGTAGAGGCAGCGGCGCTTGACGGCGTCGTGCAGCTCGCGCGTGCGGTTGCTGGTGAGCAGGGTGATGGGCGTGGCCTCGGCGCGCACCGTGCCCACCTCGGGGATGCTGACCTGGTACTCGCCCAGGTATTCGAGCAGGAAGGCCTCGAAAGGCTCGTCGGCGCGGTCCACCTCGTCGATGAGCAGCACCGCGCCGGGCGCGGGCGCCTGCAGCGCCTGCAGCAGCGGGCGGCGGATCAGGTAGCGGCTGCCGTACACCTCGCGCTCCACGGCCTCCACGCTCTGGCCCTGGCCTTCGGCCGCGCGCATGTGCAGGAGCTGCGCGGCGTAGTTCCATTCGTAGAGCGCCTCGCGCTGCTCCATGCCGTCGTAGCACTGCAGGCGGATGAGCGCGCGCCCCAGCACGCGCGCCAGGGCCTGCGCGAGCGCGGTCTTGCCCACGCCGGGCTCGCCTTCGAGCAGCAGCGGGCGCTGCAGCTTGAGCGCGAGGAAGGCCGCCGTGGCCAGGCGCCGGTCGGCGTAGTAGCCCTCGGCCTGCAGGGCCTGGGCCAGGGCGTCGATGGAGCCTGCGGCGGTGGTCATCACTACTGTTTCGATAGCTGCTTGCGCGCTCTGGGCGGGCGCTGGAGGCCTAAAAGGCTTGAATTCAGACCAACTGGGCGACTGCCCGCTGCGTCTGCACGCTGATGAGCTGGGCGCGGTAGGCGGGGCTCGCGTGCAGGTCGCCGTTCAGGTCGCCCGCGTCGATCCGCACGGCGGCCGCGGCCTGGGGCGTGAAGCTCTGGTTCAGCGCCGCCTCCAGCCCCGCGTGGCGGAACACGCAGCTGGCCGCGCCCGTGACGGCCACGCGCACGCCCGCATCGGTCTGCGCGACGAACACGCCCACCAGCGCGAAGCGCGAGGCCGGCTGCTTGAACTTGAGGTAGACGGCCTTCTTCGGGATGGGGAAGCGGATGGCCGTGATGAGCTCGCCCTCCTCCAGCGCCGTGGTGTACATGCCGAGGAAGAAGTCGTCCGCCGCGATCTGGCGCTTGGTGGTGACCACGGTGGCCCCCAGGCCCAGCACGGCGCTGGGGTAGCAGGCGGCGGGGTCGTTGTTGGCCACCGAGCCGCCCAGCGTGCCGCGCGCGCGCACCTGCCGGTCACCGATGCCCGCGGCCAGGGCAGCCAGCGCGGGAATGGCGGCGCGCACCTCGGCGCTCTCGGCCACGTCGGCATGGCGCGCCATAGCGCCGATCACGACGGCATTGCCCTCGCGGCGGATGCCCGCCAGGTCGTCCACGCCGCCCAGGTCCACGATCTGGCCGGGGTTGGACAGGCGCAGGCGCATGGAGGGCAGCAGGCTCTGCCCGCCCGCAAGCAGCTTGCCGCCCGCGGCGGCCAGTTGGGCGGCCGCGGCGGCGGTGGCGGGGCGTTCGTAGGTGAATGCGTACATGGTGCTCTCCCCTCAGGCCTTGGCAGCTTGGATGGCTTCCCACACGCGGTGGGGCGATGCGGGCATGTCGAAGTCCTTCAAGCCGAGCGGGTGCAGCGCGTCGAGCACGGCGTTGATGACGGCGGGCGGCGAGCCGATGGCCCCGGCCTCGCCGCAGCCCTTGGTGCCCAGCGGGTTGTGCGTGCAGGGGGTGCAGACGTGGCCGAGCTTGAACTCGGGGAAGTCGTCCGCGCGCGGCATGGCGTAGTCCATGAAGCTGCCGGTGAGCAGTTGGCCGGTCTCGCGGTCGTACACGCCGTGCTCCATGAGCGCCTGGCCGATGCCCTGCACGATGCCGCCGTGCACCTGGCCCTCGACGATCATGGGGTTGATGATGGTGCCGAAGTCGTCCACCGCGCAGAAGCGGTCCACGCGCACCACGCCCGTGGCCGGGTCCACCTCCACCTCGCAGATGTAGGTGCCCGCGGGGTAGGTGAAGTTGGTGGGGTCGTAGAAGGCGGTTTCGTTCAGGCCCGGTTCGAGCTTGTCGAGCGGGTAGTTGTGCGGCACGTAGGCCGTGAGCGCCACCTGGCCGAAGGGGATCTTCTTGTCGGTGCCGCGCACGGTGAACTCGCCGTTCGCAAAGTCGATATCGGCATCGCTCGCCTCCATGAGGTGCGCGGCGATCTTCTTGGCCTTGGCCTCGATCTTGTCCAGCGCCTTCATGATGGCCGCGCCGCCCACGCTGATGGAGCGCGAGCCGTAGGTGCCCATGCCGAAGGGCACGCGGCCCGTGTCGCCGTGCACCACGTCCACGTTTTCCACCGGGATGCCCAGGCGCGCCGCGACGACCTGCGCGAACGTGGTCTCGTGCCCCTGGCCGTGGCTGTGCGAGCCGGTGAACACCGTGACGCTGCCCGTGGGGTGCACGCGCACCTCGCCGCACTCGAACAGGCCCGCGCGCGCCCCCAGCGCCCCGGCGATGTTCGAGGGCGCGAGGCCGCAGGCCTCGATGTAGCTGCTGTAGCCGATGCCGCGCTTCAGGCCCTGGGCCTCGCTGGCCCGGCGGCGCGCCTCGAAGCCCGCCACGTCGGCCAGTTGCTGCGCCTGGTTCATGCACGCGGGGTAGTCGCCGATGTCGTACTGCAGCGCCACGGGCGTCTGGTAGGGGAAGCTGGTGACGAAGTTGCGGCGGCGGATTTCGTCCTGCGGCAGGCCCAGCTCCCAGCCGCAGCGGCTGACCAGGCGCTCCAGCAGGTAGGTGGCCTCGGGCCGGCCCGCGCCGCGGTACGCATCGACGGGCGCGGTGTTGGTGAACCACGCATCCACCTCCACGTGGATCTGCGGCGTGGTGTACTGGCCCGCGAGCAGCGTGGCGTAGAGGATGGTGGGCACGCAGCTTGCGAATGTGGACAGGTACGCGCCCACGTTGGCATCGGTGTGCACGCGCAGCGCGAGGAACTTGCCGTCCTTGTCCATGGCCATCTCGGCATGGCTCACGTGGTCGCGGCCGTGCGCGTCGGAGAGGAAGGACTCGCTGCGGTCCGCCACCCACTTGATGTTGCGGTTGAGCTTCTTGGCGGCCCAGGTCAGGCACACGTCCTCGGCGTAGAGGTAGATCTTGGAGCCGAAGCCACCGCCCACGTCGGGCGCGATCACGCGCACCTTGTGCTCGGGCAGGCCCATGACGAAGGCGGTCATGAGCAGGCGCTCGACGTGCGGGTTCTGGTTGCTCACGTAGAGCGTGTACTCGTCGTTCGCGCGGTTGTAGCTGCCGATGGCGGCGCGCGGCTCCATGGCGTTGGGGATGAGGCGGTTGTTGACCAGGTCGAGCTTCGTGACGTGCGCGGCGCTGGCAAAGGCGGCGTCCACGCCCGCCTTGTCGCCGATGGCCCACTTGAAGCAGTGGTTGTCGGGCGCGATGTCGTGCACCACGGCGCCGGGCACCGCGCCCGCGGCGGCGGCGCCCACCTGCACCACGGCGGGCAGCACGTCGTAGTCCACCTCCACCAGCTCGGCCGCGTCGCGCGCCTGCTGCTGGGTGTGCGCCACCACCATGGCCACGTGGTCGCCCACGTAGCGCACCTTGTCCTGGGCCAGGATGGGGTGCGGCGGCTCCTTCATGGGCTGGCCGTCGGTGCTGGTGATGAGCCAGCCGCAGGGCAGGCCGTTGATCTTGTCGGCCGCCACGTCGGCGCCCGTGAACACGCCCAGCACGCCGGGGGCGGCCCGGGCCGCGTCGGTCTTGACGCCGTTGACCTTGGCGTGCGCGTGGGGCGAGCGCACGAACACGGCGTGGCACTGCGCGGCAAGCACCACGTCGTCGGTGTACTGGCCCGCGCCGGTGAGGAAGCGGTAGTCTTCCTTGCGCTTGTAGGCCTCGCCGATGTGCGGCAGCTGGGAGAAGTCGGATGCACCCATGGCGGTTCTCCTTGATGTTTACGCCGAGGTGTGTGCCGAAGCCATGGCCTTCTGGCCCTGCTGCACGGCGCGCACGATGTTCTGGTAGCCCGTGCAGCGGCACAGGTTGCCTTCGAGCAGCTCGCGGATCTCGCCCTCGCTCGCGTGGGGGTGGTGCCTGCACAGGTCCACCGCGCTCATCACCATGCCCGGCGTGCAGAAGCCGCACTGCAGGCCGTGGCATTCCTTGAACGCCGCCTGCATGGGGTGCATGGTGCCGTCGGGCGCGGCCAGGCCTTCGATGGTCTGCACCTGGGCGCCCTGGGCCTGCACGGCCAGCATGGCGCAGGACTTGACGGCGCGGCCGTCCACGATCACGGTGCAGGCGCCGCACTGGCTGGTGTCGCAGCCCACGTGCGTGCCGGTGAGCGCGAGGTGCTCGCGCAGCGCGTGCACCAGCAGGGTGTTGGGGGGAACGTCAACGCTGGCCGCCTGGCCGTTGACGGTGAACTGGACTTGCATCTGGCTGTCTCCCAGGAGAGGTGATGGCTGGATTGGCGCGTTCCATCGTGTACCCGCGCCTGCCCCCTCTCCCTAGGGAGAACCCTGAATTCCCCGCCCCCTGCGCCGGATATTCTCAAAATGAAACATGCTGCAGCGCAACGCCGGTGCACCATGCGTTCCAGCCATGCTCCCCGCACAGCCAGCCCCCTCCCGCAGCCACCAGATTGCCCTGGCGCGGCGCGCCCTGCTCGACGGCGCGGCCCCCACGGGGGTGGAGCCGTGGATCGTGCGCTCCTGGCAGCGCTGCCTGGCCGCCGGGCAGCAGCCGGGGCAGCGCGTGGCCTTCCACCCCGTGAGCGCGCAGTGGCTGCGCCAGACGCAGGAGCGCCACCACGGCCTGCTGCGCGCCGCGCGCCCCGTGCTGGAGCAGCTCACGCGCGCCATCGCGGGCATGCGCTACTTCGCCATGCTGACCGACGCGCACGGTACCGTGATCGAGGTGCAGGGCGCGCAGGGCCATACCGACCCGCGCGCACGCGCCATCGGCCGCGTGGGCGTCGATCTGTCCGAAGCCAGCGTGGGCACCACGGCCATCGGCGCGGCGCTCACCGAGCTGCAGCCCGTGTGGCTGCACCAGGGCGAGCATTTCTTCGACGACAACCAGGGCTACAGCTGCGCGGGCGCGCCGCTGTTCGGCCCCGACGGCCAGTGCATCGGCATGCTAGACCTCACGGGCGTGGATGTGCCCGAGCGGCCCGAGCTGCGCCACCTCGTCGCGCGCTCGGCCCGCGCGGTGGAGGACGCGCTGCTGCTGCAGCGCCCCCACGCGCTGCTGCTGCGCCTGAACTGGCCCGGCGCCGCGCTGGGCCACGAGGGCGACGGCCTGCTCGCGATCGACGCCGAGGGCTTCGTGGCGGGCACGAACGCCATGGCGCGCCAGCTGCTGCCCTTGCCGCTGCGCGCGCCGGGCACCCGCCTGCACTGCGACGAGCTGCTCGCCCTGCCCTGGGGCCAACTGCTCGATGCCGCGCGGCGCGGCGCCGCCGCGCCGCTGGCGCTGCCCGTGTGGTCCGGCCTGCGCCTGGCCGGCCTGCCCTGCCTGCCCGCGCAGGCCGCCGCCCCGCTGCGGCTGCCCGCAGGCACCGCGCCGCTGCGCGCGGCCGAGACGGCGCTGATCCGCCAGGCCGTGCAGGCGGCGCGCGGCAACGTGGCCGAGGCCGCGCGCGTGCTGGGCATCAGCCGCGCCACGGTCTACCGCAAGCTGGGCGGCAAGTAGAACCGGAAGAACTAGACCGCCAGGACGACGGCCGACTCGTCCACGCGCAGCACCACGCGGCTGCGCGGGCGCAGGCCGCTGGCGGCGGGCGCCACGCCCACCATCTGCATGCCCACGTCCAGCTCGGCGGACACCTCGTCGCCCGCGTCGCCGTGCGACACGCGCGTGGCGCGGCCGAACCAGGCGTTGGCGCCCAGCACAACGCCCGCCACGGCCTTCTCGACCTGCACCGCCGTGGCCTTGCACAGTGCCAGCACGCTCTGGCCGGGCGCCAGGCCCAGCAGCTCCACGCTCTCGCGCGTGATGCGGGCGGTCAGGGCCAGCGGGTGCGTGCCCGTGGCGTCCAGGTGCACGCGCACGATCTGGCCCGAGCCATCGATGGCACGCACCGCACAGGGCCACTGGTTGCGCATGCTGGTGCGCACGGCCAGGCGCGCGGCCGTCTGGCCGCCGTCCTGCGTGCCCGCGAGCCGCGCCAGCACGGCGTCGCGCGCCTGGGCCATGGCGTCGGCGGCGGCCAGCAGGGCACGGCCCGCGTCGGTGAGCACGGCGCCGCCGCCGCCGGTGCCGCCCACGGTGCGGTCCACCAGCGGCACGCCCGCGAGGTTGGTGAGGGTGTCGATGGCCTGCCACGCGGCCTTGTAGCTCACGCCCACGGCGCGCGCGGCCTGGGAGATGGAGCCGCCCTGCCCGATCTGGCGCAGGATGTCGATGCGCTTGTCGGCCATGCCATGGCCCAGCGCTTCGGAGAAGGAGACGGGTTGCTGCTGCATGGGCCGAATCATGCCGTGGGTCAAGCAAACTTGCTCGTTATACTGGTTCGCTATTCATCAACAGCATAGCGAAGGAAGAACCGCATGGCACACCTGAAGAACCCCATTCTCCGCTCCCTGGCGCTGGCGGGCCTGGCCCTGATCGGCCTGCAGGCCCAGGCCGGCGAGGTCTCCGTGGCCGTGGCGGCCAACTTCACCGCGCCCATGCAGAAGATCGCCGCCGACTTCGAGAAGGACACGGGCCACAAGGCCGTGCTCTCGTTCGGCGCCACGGGCAAGTTCTACGCGCAGATCGCCAACGGCGCGCCCTTCGGCATCCTGCTCGCGGCCGACGACGCCACGCCCGCGAAGATCGCCAAGGAAGGCCTGGGCGACGGCGCCACGCGCTTCACCTACGCCATCGGCCAGCTGGTGCTGTGGAGCAAGCAGGCGGGCTACGTGGACGCCGAGGGCAAGGTGCTACACAAGACCGACTGGCAGCACATCGCCGTCGCCAACCCCAAGCTGGCGCCCTACGGCCTGGCCGCGATGCAGACGCTGGACAAGCTGGGCCTGACGGCGCAGGTGCAGCCGCGCATCGTGCAGGGCGAGAACATCGGCCAGACCTACCAGTTCGCCGCCTCGGGCAACGCCGAGATGGCCTTCGTCGCGCTCTCGCAGGTGACGGAGAACGGCAAGCTGCGCGAAGGCTCGGGCTGGGTAGTGCCCGCCAACCTGCACGAGACGATCCGCCAGGACGCCATCGTCCTCAAGCCGGCCCAGGGCAACGAGGCCGCCACGGCGCTGATGCAGTACCTGCGCGGCGACAAGGCGCGCGCCGTGATCCAGTCCTACGGCTATTCTTTTTGATAGCACCTGGCGCCTGATGCAAGCGGTTTTCAGTATCATTTGATATTGAAAACAATACACAGCAGGCGCAAGCAGCTCCTGCTTCAATAGCATTGCCTTCCTTCAGCCCCGAAGACTGGGCTGCCATCCGGCTGACGCTGGAGCTGGCCGCCACCACCACCGCGCTGCTGCTCGTGCTGTGCACGCCGCTGGCCTGGTGGCTGGCGCGCACGCGCTCGCGCTGGCGCGGCCCGGTGGGCGCGGTGGTGGCGCTGCCGCTGGTGCTGCCGCCCACGGTGATCGGCTTCTACCTGCTGGTGACCATGGGGCCCAACGGGCCCATCGGCCACCTGACCACCGCGCTGGGCCTGGGGCGGCTGCCGTTCACCTTCCCGGGGCTGGTCGTGGGCTCGCTGGTGTACTCGCTGCCCTTCGCGGTGCAGCCGCTGCAGCGCGCCTTCGAGTCCCTGGGCCCGCGCGCGCTGGAGGCCGCGGCCACGCTGGGCGCGGGGCCGCTGGACCGCTTCTTCACCGTGGCGCTGCCGCTGGCGCGGCCGGGCTTCGTCACGGCGGCGGTGCTCAGCTTCGCGCACACGGTGGGCGAGTTCGGCGTGGTGCTCATGCTCGGCGGCAACATCCCCGGCGTGACGCGCGTGGTCTCGGTGCAGATCTACGACCACGTGGAGGCCATGGAATACACCCAGGCGCACTGGCTGGCGGGCGGCATGGTGGTGTTCTCGTTCCTCGTGCTGATGGCGCTGCACTGGCTTCAGCCCCGGGAACCGCGGCCATGATCGAGGCGCGCATCGGCATCGAGCGCCCGGGCTTCACGCTCGACGTGGACCTGCATCTGCCCGGGCACGGCGTGTCGGCCCTGTTCGGCCCCTCGGGCTGCGGCAAGACGACCTGCCTGCGCGCGCTCGCGGGCCTGGAGCGCTCGGCCCGGGGCCGCGTGGCGGTGAACGGCGAGGTCTGGCAGGACGAAGGCGTCTGGCGCCCCACGCACCGGCGCGCGCTGGGCTACGTGTTCCAGGAGGCCAGCCTGTTCCCGCACCTCAACGTGCGCCGCAACATCGAGTACGGCCTCTCGCGCGTGCCGCCCGCGCGACGCCGCGTGCCGCTGGAGCAGGCCGTGGAGCTGCTGGGCTTGGCCGCGCTGATGGAGCGCCGCCCCGCCACGCTCTCGGGCGGTGAGCGCCAGCGCGTGGCCATCGCGCGCGCGCTGGCCGCCAGCCCCGCGCTGCTGCTGCTGGACGAGCCCCTGGCCGCGCTCGACGCGCCGCGCAAGGCCGAGGTGCTGCCCTACCTGGAGCGGCTGCAGCGCACGCTCGACATCCCCATGGTCTACGTGAGCCATTCCGCCGACGAGGTGGCGCGCCTGGCGCAGCACCTGGTGCTGCTGCGCGCGGGCCGGGTGGTGGCCACGGGCGCTACGCAGGCGCTGATGGCGCGGCTCGACCTGCAGGACCTGTTCACCGCCCAGGGCGACGCTGCCGCCAGCGTGGTGAGCGCCGTGGTGGAGCGCCACGACGCGGCCGACTGCCTGGCCACCGCGCGCTTCCCCGGCGGCCAGCTCCACTTCGTGAGCGCGCAGGCGCCCGCGCCGGGCCAGGCCGTGCGCTTGCGCGTGCAGGCGCGCGACGTGAGCCTGGCCCTCACCTTCCAAAGCGGCACCAGCATCCTCAACGCCGTGTCCGCGCACGTCACGGCGCTGCGCGAGGACGGCCCCGGCCAGGTGCTGGTGGCGCTGGACGCGGCGGGCACGCCGCTGCTCGCGCGCGTGACGCAGCGCTCGGCCCAGGCCCTGGCGCTGGCGCCGGGCCTGCCGGTGTTCGCGCAGATCAAGAGCGTGGCGCTGCTGGACTGAAGCGCCGGGGGCCGCGGTCTATCATCCGGGCATGCTGATCGAGACCCTCGGCACCGCGCGCGACCTGGGCCGGCTCCACGAAATCCTGGGCGTGCTCATCCGCCACGGCTTTGGCGATACCGTGCGCCGGCTGGGCCTGGCGGGCACGCTCGAACGCGCGGGCCACATGCTCCGATGGGAACACGCGGCCGACCTCGCGCGCGTGGAGCCGCCCGCCCAGGTGCGGCTGGCGCTCGAGGAGCTGGGCCCCACGTTCGTGAAGTTCGGCCAGATCCTCGCGGGCCGCGCCGACCTGTTCGGCCCCGAGTGGATCGCCGAGCTCGAAAAGCTCCACAGCCAGGTGCCCGCCGTGCCGCTGGAGAGCCTGCGCCCGCAGCTGCGCGAGGACCTGGGCGGCGAGCCCGAGGCGGTCTTCGCGCGCTTCGACACCGAGCCGCTCGCCGCCGCCTCCATCGCCCAGGTGCACCGCGCGCGGCTGCACGACGGCAGCGAGGTCGTCGTGAAGATCCGCCGCCCCGGCATCGCCGAGGTGATCGAGGCCGACCTGCGCCTGCTCACGCGCCTGGCCGCGCTGGCCGAGACCGAGCTGCCCGCGCTCGGGCCCTACCACCCGCGCCAGCTCGTGCGCGAGTTCGCGCGCTCGCTGCGCCGCGAGCTGAACCTGGCGGCCGAATGCCGCCACGCCGAGCGCATCGCGCAGAACATGGCGGCGCTGCCGTACATCGTCATCCCGCGCGTGCACTGGCAGCACACGGGCGAGCGCGTGAACGTGCAGGACTTCGTGCAGGGCGTGCCCGGCGGGCAGCTCGGCCAGCTCACGGCCGAGGCGGGCTTCGACCGCGCGGTGCTCGCGCGGCGCGGCGCGCAGGCCGTGCTGCAGATGATCGTGCGCGACGGCCTGTTCCACGCCGACCCGCACCCGGGCAACGTGTTCTACCTGCCGGGCAACGGCATCGCGTTCATCGACTTCGGCATGGTCGGCCGCCTGTCGCAGCGCCGCCGTGCCGAGCTGCTGCACCTGCTGCTGGGCCTGGTCGAGGGCCAGCCCCACACGGTGGCCGAGGTGCTGCTCGACTGGGCCAGCGACGAACACGGCGTGCAGCCCGCACAGCTCGAAACCGAGATCGAGGCCTTCGTGGACCAGTACCACGGCATGCCGCTGGCCCAGCTCGACCTGGGGCAGATGCTGGCCGACGTGACGGCCATCCTGCGCGAGCACCGGCTGGGCCTGCCGCCCGACCTGGCGCTGCTCATCAAGGCCTTCATCTCGCTCGAAGGCATGGGCCGCAACCTCGACCCGGCCTTCCACATGGCCGCCGAGGCCCTGCCGCTGCTGCGCGCGGTGGCGCAGCACCGCTACGCACCCCGGGCCGTGGCGCGGCGCTCCTGGCACACACTGCGCCAGCTGCTCGCCACGGCAGAGCGCCTGCCCGAGGACCTGTCGCGCCTGCTGCGCAGCGCGCGCCGCGGGCGGCTGCAGGTGGGCATCGAGGTGGCGCACCTCAAGCGCGTGGGCGACCAGATCGACCGCGCGGCCAACCGGCTCGCCATGGCGCTGGTGATCGCCGCGCTCATCGTGGGCTCTTCGATCGTGATGACCGTGCGCGGGGGGCCCACGCTGTTCGGCCTGCCGGCCTTCGGCTTCCTGGGTTTTTGCGGGGCCGTGGTCTGCGGGCTGTGGCTGGTGCGGGCCATCTGGCGCAGCAGCCGCCAGCGCGACGGCGGCTGAACGGGCCTTCACGCCCTCCTATACGGCCTTTTCTGCTGCTATTTGCATAGCAAAGCCGGGGGATAACACCGTCACGATCCCGTCAGGCTCCAGCTAGAGTGCTCCGTAGAATCACGCCGTTGCAAAAAAACCGTCCGGCCCAGGCTCTCACCCTCGCCTGCGGCCCCAAGCGCGCACCCAGCCTTTCAATTGGAGACACCATGCAGGCTTTACTCTCACTCTCACGGGCCATCGACCGGCTCAATGCCTTCGTCGGCAAATATTGCATCTGGCTGATCTTTGCCTCCACCTTCATCAGCGCGGCCAACGCCGTGGTGCGCAAGGTGTTCGACACCAGCTCCAACGCCTTTCTCGAGGTGCAGTGGTACCTGTTCGCGTGGTCGTTCCTGATCGCCGCGGGCTACACGCTGCTGCACCGCGAGCACGTGCGCATCGACGTGGTGAACAGCCGCCTGTCCAAGAAGACCCAGGTGTGGATCGACATCGTCGGCTTCGCCTTCTTCCTCACGCCGCTGTGCATCGTCATCCTGGTGCTGTCCACGCCGGAGGTCATCGACAAGTTCACCTCGGGCGAAGTCTCGGGCAACCCCGGCGGCCTGATCCGCTGGCCGGTGTGGGTGGCCATTCCCGTGGGCATCACGCTGCTGATGCTGCAGGGCTGGTCCGAGCTGATCAAGCGCATCGCCTTCCTCGCCGGCCAGGGGCCCGACCCCATGGGCAAGCTCGCCGACAAGAGCGCCGAGGAAGAACTCGCCGAGGCGCTGCGCGCCGAGGCCGAGAGGAAGCAGGCCGAGGCCCTGGCCGCCGCACAACGCTAAAGCGCAGGAACCTCGACCATGGAATTCATCACCACCAACTACGCCCCGATCATGTTCGCGGGGCTCATCGTCTTCCTGCTGCTGGGCTTTCCCGTCGCGTTCAGCCTCGGCGCCGCAGGCCTGACCTTCGGCTTCCTGGGCATCCAGCTGGGCGTCTTCCCCTCCACGGTGATCGCCTGGCTGCCGCAGCGCCTCATCGGCATCATGGCCAACGACACGCTGCTGGCCGTGCCCTTCTTCACCTTCATGGGGCTGATCCTAGAACGGTCAGGCATGGCCGAGGACCTGCTCGACACCGTGGGCCAGGTCTTCGGCCCGGTGCGCGGCGGCCTGGCGCTGGCCGTGGTCTTCGTGGGCGCGCTGCTGGCCGCCACCACGGGCGTGGTGGCCGCGTCGGTCATCTCCATGGGCCTGATCTCGCTGCCCATCATGCTGCGCTATGGCTACGACCGGCCGCTGGCCAGCGGCGTGATCGCCGCCTCGGGCACGCTGGCGCAGATCATCCCGCCCTCGCTGGTGCTGATCCTCATGGCCGACCAGCTCGGCCGCAGCGTGGGCGAGATGTACAAGGGCGCCTTCATCCCCGGCTTCATGCTCATGGGCATGTACGTACTGTGGGTTGTCATCCTGGCCATCTTCAAGCCCAGCGCCGTGCCCGCGCTGCCGCCCGAGGCGCGCATCTACCGCGAACCCAACGGCAGCGGCGGCTACCCCTCGCTGATCGTGGTGATGGGCATCGCGACCGCCGCGGCCCTCTTCCTGGCCGAGCACCTGGCGAGCGTGCACACCTGGTGGCTGGGCCACGAGGTGCTGGAGGTGGCAACGGACGAGAAGGTCGTCACCGCCATGTGCGGCGGCACCTTCCTGGCCTTCGTGATCGCCGGCATCAACCGCATCTTCAAGCTGGGCCTGCTCTCGCGCCTGGCCGAGCGCGTGACCTTCGTGCTCATTCCGCCGCTGCTGCTGATCTTCCTGGTGCTGGGCACCATCTTCCTGGGCATCGCCACCCCCACCGAGGGCGGCGCCATGGGCGCCATGGCCGCGCTCGTGATCGGCTTCGCGCGCAGGCGCCTGGACATGAAGCTGCTCAAGCAGGCGCTGGGCTCCACCACGCGCCTGGCGAGCTTCGTGATGTTCATCATGGTGGGCGCCACCACGTTCAGCATGATCTTCCAGGCCGCCGACGGCCCCAAGTGGGTGGAGCACCTGCTGACCAACCTGCCCGGTGGGCAGGTGGGCTTCCTGCTCGTGGTCAACCTGATGATCTTCTTCCTGGCCTTCTTCCTGGACTACTTCGAGCTGTCCTTCATCGTGGTGCCCCTGCTGGGCCCCGTGGCCGACAAGATGGGGATCGATCTGATCTGGTTCGGCGTGCTGCTGGCCGTGAACATGCAGACCTCGTTCATGCACCCGCCGTTCGGCTTCGCGCTGTTCTTCCTGCGCTCCGTCGCGCCCGAGAAGCAGTACGTGGACCGCGTGACGCAGAAGGTCATCCAGCCCGTGACCACCATGCAGATCTACAAGGGCGCGATCCCCTTCGTGCTGATCCAGCTCACCATGGTGGGCGTGCTGATCTTCTTCCCCGGCATCGTCACCGGCTCCCTCGACAAGAAGGTGAAGGTGGACCTGGACGCCGTGGGCACGCAGATGATGCAGAACATGGGCAGCGACAGCGGCGGCTATGGCGAAGGCGGCGGCTACGGCAGCGACGAGCCCGCTGCCGAGCCCGGGACGCCTGCGGCCTCCGATGCCCAGCCCTCCACGCAGGACGAGGGCGGCGACGACCCGCTCAAGGCCGCGCTTCAAGAGGCCGCGCAGTCCGCCGCGCCCGCTGCCTCCAAGTAATCCAGCAGCAGCTCGACAAGAAGCAAAAATAGCTGCCAGCGCCTGTCCAACAAGCGCTGGCAGCTATTTTCTTTGCAGCAACCTTCCTGCTGCCCGCCCATGAAAAAACCGCCCGGAGGCGGTTTTTTCATGGGCGCAGGAAACGCTCAGATCTTCACGCCGTTCATGTACTGGTTGTACGGGAACTCGGAAGCGCGGTTCCACAGGATCTGGTCGCGCTGGAAGGCGCGCATGTCCTCGTAGATCTTCTTGAACTCGGGCGACTTGGCCACGTGCTCGGCATACACCTCCATCGAGGTCTTGAAGCCCGCGTCCACCACCGCCTTGGGGAAGGCCGTGAGCTTGGTGCCGGAGGCCACGAGGCGCTTGAGCGCGATCGGGTTCTGCGCACCGTACTTGGACGTCATGTCGCTGGCCGCCACGGCGGCGGCGGCACGCACGATGGCCTTGTTCTCGGACGACAGCTTCTCGAACGCCTTGTTGTTGACGAAGAACTCCAGGTCGGCACCGCCTTCCCACCAGCCGGGGTAGTAGTAGTAGGGCGCGACCTTGTTGAAGCCCAGCTTCTCGTCGTCGTAGGGACCGACGAACTCGGCCGCGTCCAGCGTGCCCTTTTCCAGCGCCTGGTAGATGTCACCGGCGGGCAGGGACTGCGCCACCACGCCCAGCTTGGCCATGGCCTCGCCGAAGATGCCGCCGCCCAGGCGCATTTTCAGGCCCTTGAGATCTTCCGCGGTCTTGATCGGCTTGCGGTACCAGCCGCCCATCTGGGTGGTGGTGTTGCCCGAGCTCAGGATGTTGAAGTTGTACTTGGCGAAGAAGTCGTTGAGCAGCTTGCGGCCGTTGCCATGGTCCTTCCAGGCGGCCATCTGCAGCGTGGTCAGGCCGAAGGGCACGGCGCAGCTCATCGAGAAGATGGGGTCCTTGCCGGCGAAGTAGTAGGCGGCCGTCTGCGCCATTTCGATGGTGTCCTTTTCGAGCGCGTCCACCACGCCGAAGGCGGGCATCAACTCGCCGGCCGCGTGCACCGACACCTCGAACTTGCCGCCGGACAGTTCCTTGACGGTCTGCGAGAACTTCTCGGCGCTGCCGAAGATCGTGTCCAGGGACTTGGGGAAGCTCGAAGCCAGGCGCCAGCGGACGGCGGCCTGCGCATGCACGGCGGGTGCCACGCCAGCGGCCAGCACACCGGCGAGGCCGGCATTTTTGATAAGGGAACGACGATCCATGAAGGGTCTCCAAATGAGTGTTGACGAAATGGGCCGAGTGCATTGTAGAAACATGCCCCCCCTGCTTTTTGCGGGTTAACCCCGGCAAACGCGCGGCGCGCGCGGGGCCTTCAGGCTTTTGCAAGCCTTCGCGCGGCGCTCAGAGTTTCTGGGCCGACAGGTACGTGTCGTAGCGCGCCTCGGCGAAGCGGAACCAGAGGATCTGGTCGCGCTGGAAGCTGCGCATGTCGGCGTAGATCTTCTTCCACTCGGGGCTCCTCGCGTCGTTCTGGGCGAAGACCTCCATCGAGGCGTTGAAGGCCGCATCCATTACCGCCTGCGAGAACGGCTGCACGCGGGTCTTGGCCGCCACGAGTTGCTTGAGCGCGGCGGGGTTGCGCGCGTCGTACTTGCCCAGCATGTCGGTGTGGGCGATGGCGGCCGCGCCCTGCACGATGGCCTTGTGCTCGGCCGAGAGCGCGTCGAAGGCCTTGCGGTGGATGTAGAAATCCATCTCGGGGCCGCCCTCCCACCAGCCGGGGTAGTAGTAGTAGGACGCGGCCTTGTGCAGGCTGAGCTTCTGGTCGTCGTGCGGCCCGATCCATTCGGCCGCGTCGATGGTGCCGTTGCGCAGGGCCTGGTAGGTGTCGCCGCCCGGCAGGTCCACGGGCACCACGCCCAGGCGCGACATCACCTCGCCCGCCAGGCCGCCGCCCAGGCGCATCTTGAGGCCCTTGAAGTCGGCCAGCGTGCGCAGCTCCCGCAGGTACCAGCCGCCCATCTGCGTGCCCGTGTTGCCGCCCGCGAAGCTCACGATGTTGTAGCCCGCGTAGAACTCGTTCATGAGCTTGCGGCCATTGCCGTGCAGCATCCAGGCGGTCATCTGGCGCGCGTTGAAGCCGAATGGTATGGCCGAGCCCAGCGCGAACGCGGGGTGCTTGGCATAGAAGTAGTAGGGCGCGGTGTGCGCCACTTCCATGGCGCCGGTCTGCACGGCGTCGAGCACGCCGAAGGCGGGCAGCAACTCGCCGCCCGCATGGACCTGCACCTCGAAGCGGCCGCCCGACATGGTGCGCACGGCCTGCGCGAACACCTCGCCCGCGCCGTAGATGGTGTCGAGCAGCTTGGGAAAGCTCGACACCAGGCGCCAGCGCACCACGGGCTGCGCATGCACGGCCGGCGCAGCCCCGGCGGCCAATACACCCGCCAGGCCGGTCATGCCGGTGTGCTGGAGTACGGTGCGGCGGTCCATGGCGGGCGGTGAATCGGCGGTCTTCTCAGGCGAAGCGCTGCGTGATGGCGCGCTGTATGCCCTCAGCATCGAGCCCTTGCAGCGCCAGCAGCTTGGCCGGGTCGCCGTGCTCGATGAACGCATCGGGCAGGCCCAGCTGCAGCACCGGCCGCACCACGCCCGCCGCGTTGAGCGCCTCGCACACGGCGCTGCCCGCGCCGCCCAGGGTGGCGCCCTCTTCCACGGTCACCAGCGCATCGTGGCTGGCCGCCAGCTCCAGCAGCAGCGCCGTGTCGAGCGGCTTGGCCCAGCGCATGTTGGCCACGGTGGCATCGAGCGCCTCGCCCGCCGCGAGCGCGGGGTACAGCAGCGTGCCGAAGGCCAGGATGGCGATGCGCGCGCCCTGGCGCCGGATCTCGCCCTTGCCGAACGGCAGGCTGTCGAGCCCCGGCAGCGGCGCCACGCCCGCGCCGCTGCCGCGCGGGTAGCGCACGGCCACGGGGTGGTCCTGCTCGAAGGCGGTGGTGAGCAGCTGGCGGCACTCGCGCTCGTCGGCCGGGCAGGCCAGGCTCATGTTCGGGATGCAGCGGATGAACGGGATGTCGTAGGCACCCGCATGCGTGGCGCCGTCTGCGCCCACGAGGCCCGCGCGGTCGAGCGCGAAGACCACGGGCAGGTTCTGCAGCGCCACGTCGTGGATGAGCTGGTCGTAGGCGCGCTGCAGGAAGGTGGAGTAGATCGCCACCACGGGCTTGGCACCCTCGCAGGCCATGCCCGCGGCGAAGGTGACGGCATGCTGCTCGGCAATGCCCACGTCGTGGTAGCGCCCGGGAAAGCGGCGGTGGAACTCGACCATGCCCGAGCCCTCGCGCATGGCGGGCGTGATGCCCACGAGGCGCGGGTCCTTCTCGGCCATGTCGCACAGCCACTGGCCGAAGACCTGGGTGAAGGTCTGCTTCGGCGGCGTGGCGGGCTTGGTCAGGCCCACCTCGGGATCGAACTTGCCCGGGCCGTGGTAGGCCACGGGGTCGGCCTCGGCCAGCTTGTAGCCCTGGCCCTTCTTGGTGACCACGTGCAGGAACTGCGGGCCCTTGAGGCCCTTGATGTTCTCGAGCGTGGGGATAAGCGAGTCGAGGTCGTGCCCGTCGATGGGGCCGATGTAGTTGAAGCCGAACTTCTCGAACAGCGTGGCGGGCACCACCATTCCCTTGGCCTGCTGCTCGAAGCGCTTGGCGAGTTCGAGCAGCGGCGGCACGGGCTTGAGCACGCTCTTGCCTACATCGCGCGCCTTGGCGTAGAACTGGCCGCTCATGAGCTGCGCCAGGTAGCGGTTGAGCGCGCCCACGGGCGGGCTGATGCTCATGTCGTTGTCGTTGAGGATGACGAGCAGGTTCGCGTCGGCCACGCCCGCGTTGTTGAGCGCCTCGAAGGCCATGCCTGCCGTCATCGCGCCATCGCCGATGATGGCCACGCAGTGGCGCTCATCGCCCCTTTGCTTGGCCGCGAGCGCCATGCCCAGGGTCGCCGAGATGCTGGTGGACGAGTGCGCGGTGCCGAAGGTGTCGTACACGCTCTCGGCGCGCTGCGGAAAGCCCGAGAGGCCGCCGAGCTGGCGCAGCGTGCCCATACGCTCGCGCCGGCCCGTGAGGATCTTGTGCGGGTAGGTCTGGTGGCCCACGTCCCACACGAGCCGGTCCTCGGGCGTGTGGAAGACGTGGTGCAGCGCCACCGTGAGCTCAACGGTGCCGAGGTTGGAGCTCAGGTGGCCGCCGGTCTTGGACACGCTGTCGAGCACGAAGGCGCGCAGCTCGGTGGCGAGCTGCTTGAGCTCGGCGCGCTGGAGGCGGCGCAGATCGGCCGGGTCGTTCACGCGCTCGAGCAGCGGGTAGTTCGTCGTGGACATAAGCTATTCTTTTAGTAGCTTCCAGCGCCCGCCACGCGGGCGCCAGAGGCCGATTTGGCTTGAAGTTCAGCCATCGTCAGTGCGAGCGGTTGACCACCATGTCGGCCAAGGCAGCGAGCGCGAGCGTATCGGGCAGGCCGCTGGCCGCCAGCGCGGCATGGGCGTCGCGCAGCAGCGCATCCGCATGCGCGCGGGCGCGGTCGAGGCCGAGCAGGGAGACGTAGGTGGGCTTGTCGCTCGCGGCGTCCTTGCCGGCGGTCTTGCCGAGGGTGGCGGAGTCCTGCGTCACGTCGAGGATGTCGTCCACCACTTGGAACGCAAGGCCCAGCGCCGCGCCATAGCCTTCGAGCGCCGCGAGCGCGGCCATGGAGGCCTGGCCGCAGGCGGCGCCCATCATCACGCTGCCCTGCAGCAGCGCGCCGGTCTTGAGGCGGTGCATCTGGCGCAGCTGGTCCTCGGTCAGCGCCACGCCCACGCTCGCCAGGTCGATGGCCTGGCCGCCGGCCATGCCGCTCGAGCCCGCGGCGCGCGCGAGCAGCCGGCACAGCGTGGCCTGCACGGCGGGCGCTACCACGTCACCCTGGGCATCGCCCTCGGGCGCGAGCAGCTCGAAGGCCAGGGCCTGCAGCGCGTCGCCCGCGAGCAGCGCCTGCGCCTCGCCGAAGCGCACGTGCACCGTGGGCTTGCCCCGGCGCAGCACGTCGTTGTCCATGCAGGGCATGTCGTCGTGCACGAGCGAATAGGCGTGGATCAGCTCCACCGCGCAGGCCGCGCGCAGCGCGGCCTCGGCACCTGCGCCCAGGGTTGCACCCACGGCCTCGCTCGCGGCCAGCACCAGCAGCGGCCGCAGCCGCTTGCCGCCGTCGAGCACGGCATAGCGCATGGCCTCGCCCAGGCCCGCGGGCGTGTCCAGCGGCACCCATTGCGACAGGGCCTCTTCCACGCGGCCCAGGTGGCGGCCGCTCCAGGCGGCCAGATCGAAGCCCGTCACTCTTGCGTCCATGGCTGCAGCGCCCCTTCGTCCAGCACCTTGATCTGGTCTTGCACGGCTTCGAGCCGGGCACGGCAGAACGCGAGCAGCGTGGCGGCACGCTGGTAGCCCGCCAGCATCCCGTCGAGCGGCAGCTGGCCCGACTCGATGCGGCCCACGAGCTGCTCGAGCTCCTCCAGCGCCGCTTCGTAGCTGGCGGGTTCCGGAGGGGCGGGGGGAGTGGCGGGGGCCTTGGGCATGGGCGGGGCGGGGGGTCAAAACGGGCGATTTTAGGCGCACCCTGCTGGGGCACGCCTTCGCACGGCACGCCAATACACGTAGGGGGGCTACGGGAATAACCCCACCGCCTATAATCCCATTCTCTTGGAAGACCGGCTGTGGGTGTCCCGCTCGGCCGGTTTTGTCTTTTCCCGCCCGTGCGCGTGCGCACCCTCCCGTACCCTCCCTGTGGGGAGTCTTTAGGTCAGGTCACCCATGTCTGATTTAAGTCTTCAACTGCAGCAGGCCGCAAGCCAACTACCAGTTTCGAGCTATTTTGACGAGGCGCTGTTCCAGCGCGAGCTGGAGACCATCTTCCAGCGCGGGCCCCGCTACGTGGGGCACCAGCTCGCCGTGCCGAACCCCGGCGATTACTACGCCCTGCCCCAGGAGGGCCAGGGCCGCGCCCTGGTGCGCAACGCCCAGGGCGGGGTGGAGCTGGTCTCCAACGTCTGCCGCCACCGGCAGGCGGTGATGCTCAAGGACCGGGGCTCGCTGCAGGACCAGGGCAAGGGCCATGCGGGCGGCAACATCGTGTGCCCGCTGCACCGCTGGACCTACTCCCCCCAGGGCGAGCTGCTGGGCGCCCCGCACTTCGCGCACGACCCGTGCCTGAACCTCAACAACTACAAGCTGCGCGAGTGGAACGGCCTTCTGTTCGAGGACAACGGCCGCGACATCGAGGCCGACCTCGCGGGCATGGGCCCGCGCGCCGAGCTGTCGTTCGAGGGCTACGTGCTCGACCGCGTGGAACTGCACGAGTGCAACTACAACTGGAAGACCTTCATCGAGGTCTACCTCGAGGACTACCACGTGGGCCCGTTCCACCCGGGCCTGGGCAACTTCGTGACCTGCGACGACCTGCGCTGGGAATTCCGCGAGGAATATTCGGTGCAGACCGTAGGCGTGGCCTCCACCTTCGGCAAGCCCGGCTCCGACATCTACAAGAAGTGGCACGAGGTGCTGCTGAACTACCGTGAGGGCAAGATGCCCGAGCGCGGCGCCATCTGGCTCACCTACTACCCGCACATCATGGTGGAGTGGTACCCGCACGTGCTCACCGTGTCCACGCTGCACCCCGTCAGCCCGGGCAAGACGCTGAACATGGTGGAGTTCTACTACCCCGAGGAGATCGCCGCCTTCGAGCGCGAGTTCGTCGAGGCCCAGCAGGCCGCCTACATGGAAACCTGCATCGAGGACGACGAGATCGCCGAACGCATGGACGCGGGCCGCAAGGCACTGTTCGAGCGCGGCGACAACGAGGTCGGGCCCTACCAGAGCCCCATGGAAGACGGCATGCAGCACTTCCACGAGTGGTACCGGGAGAAGATGGGAATGACGCAAACGGTGTGATACCGATCACCCGATGAAAACCGCGTACCGCAGGGCACGCGGTTTTTTTACATCCGCGACAAGATGACAATAGGCACACACTTATGGTTAAGATGCCACCATGAAGCCCTTTCGCTGGAATGCCGAGAAAAACGAGACGCTGGCGTCCGGCCGAGGGATTTCGTTCGAGCGGGTCGTCGTCGCCATCGAGTCTGGCGGCTTGCTGGACATCCTGGCCCACCCCAATCCCGAGAAATACCCCAGGCAGCGCATCCTCGTCGTCGCATGCGACAACTATGCCTACTTGGTGCCATTCGTTGAAGAAAACGATTATTTCTTCCTCAAAACCATCATCCCCAGCCGCAAGGCAGCGCGGGATTATTTGTGAAGCGAGGTGATGCAATGCCCAAATCCGACGCCTACGAACGCGACATCCTGAGTGCCTTCGAGCGCAACCAGCTGCCCTCGATTGCCACCAAAGCCGAGCTCGCCCGGTTGAAAGCCGCCGCGCGCGCCACGGCCATCAAGGATCGCCGGGTCAACATCCGCCTTTCCTCCGGCGATCTCAGCGATATCCAGGTGAAGGCGCTGGAGGAAGGCGTGCCGTACCAGACGCTTATCGCCAGCGTCCTGCACAAATACGTTACCGGCCGGCTTGCCGAACAGCCACGCCCCACGGAAAGCACGCCCAAGCTCACGCACAAGAGCCATACGGCATGATGCAGGACAAGCATATCGCTATGATTAAGGTAGCTTTCAGCGCTTGATTCATAAGCGCTGACAACGATTCAACCCCAACCCTCAACTCCCCATGCAAGCCCTCTGGATGGTGCTGGCCGCGTTCCTGTTTGCCAGCATGGGCGTGTGCGTCAAGATCGCATCGGCCCACTTCACCGCGGCCGAGATGGTCTGCTACCGCGGCTTCATCGGCATGGCCATCCTCTGGGCGCTGGCGCGATCGCAAGGGGTCACACTCGGCACGCGCTACCCCGGCATGCATGCGTGGCGCAGCCTGATCGGCGTGGTGTCGCTGGGGGCGTGGTTCTACGCCATCGGGCGCCTGCCGCTGGCCACGGCCATGACGCTCAACTACATGAGCAGCGTGTGGATCGCGGCCTTTCTCGTGGGCGGCGCGCTGCTCGCGTGGCGCCCCGCCGCCGCCACGCCGCGCCCGCCGCTGCAGGCGCCGCTGGTGCTCACGGTGCTGGCGGGCTTCGCGGGCGTGGTGATGATGCTGCGCCCCAGCCTGGACGGCCACCAGATGTTCGCGGGCCTCGTGGGCCTGCTCTCGGGCCTGTCGGCCGCCTTCGCCTACATGCAGGTGATGGCGCTGTCGCGCCTGAACGAGCCCGAGACGCGCACGGTGTTCTATTTCGCGGTGGGCTCGGCCGTGGCGGGCAGCGCGGCCGTGGCGGTGACGGGCATGTCCCCCTGGCCGGGCTGGCCCGCGCTGTGGCTGCTGCCCATCGGCATTCTGGCGGCGCTGGGGCAGTTGTGCATGACGCGCGCCTACTCGCGCGCACGCACGCCGCGCGGCACGCTGGTGGTGGCCAGCCTGCAGTACTCGGGCATCGTGTTCGGGGCGCTGTACAGCGTGCTGCTGTTCGGTGACCACATTCCGCTCGTGGGCTGGGCCGGCATGGCGCTGATCGTGGGCAGCGGCATCGGGGCCACCATCCTGCGCTCGCGCGCGGCGCCGGGCACGCCCGCAGAAGAGCACTGAGCCACAATGGCGGGCATGCCCTACACCACGCTCATCTCCGCCACCGAACTGCAATCCTTCCAGGCCAGCGGCGCGCCGCTGATGGTGTTCGACTGCAGCTTCGAGCTTGCGCAGCCCGACGCGGGCGAGCAGCACTACCGCGCATCGCACATCCCCGGCGCGGTCTACGCACACCTGGACAAGCACCTGAGTAGCAAGAGCGGCCCCGCCGCCTCGGGCGGGCGCCATCCGCTGCCCACGCACGAGCGCTTCGCGGCCTGGCTGGCCAGCGTGGGCTTTGCCAACGGCATGCAGGCCGTGGTGTACGACCGCAACGGCACCGGCCAATGCCCCCGCCTGTGGTGGATGCTCAAGTGGGTGGGCCACGACGCCGCGGCCGTGCTCGACGGCGGCTTGCAAGCCTGGACGGCCGAGGGCCTGCCCGTAGCCGAGGGCATGGAGCCCGCGCGCGCGCCCGGCGCCTTCACGCTGCAGGCGCCGCTGCGCCGCCTGGTGAGCGCCGCCGAGGTGCTGGCCGCGCTGGGCCAGCCGGGGCAGACCGTGGTGGACGCGCGCGCCGCGCCGCGCTACCGCGGCGAGGTGGAGCCGCTTGACCCCGTGGCTGGCCACATCCCCGGCGCGCTCAACCGCCCGTTCACGGAGAACATCGCGGCCGACGGGCGCTTCAAGCCCGCCGCGCTGCTGCGCGCCGAATTCGAGGCGCTGCTGCAGGGCCGCAGCGCGAGCACCGTAGTGCACCAGTGCGGCAGCGGCGTGACCGCGCTGCCCAACCTGCTGGCGATGGAGATCGCGGGCCTGGGCGCCACCGGCCTGTTCGCGGGCAGCTGGAGCGAGTGGTGCAGCGACCCGGCCCGCCCGGTGGAACGCGGCTGAACCTGCGACCCTTGTAGGGCAAATTCCTACAAGCCCTGCTGTGCAACCAGACACGCTGCGCAGCCGAACCCCGACTTAATTTTTGATTGGGCCAAATTCACAATCCATTTCAACGGATCACGCAAAGCCCGCATGCGGCAGGCGATGCGAATCCCGACTGGAAAGGATTGCGCCATGACCAACGACCAACTGCTCGCCGAGATCCGCGAAGCCAACCTCACCTACCTGATGCTGGCCCAGACCCTGATCCGCCAGGACAAGGCCGAAGCGGTGTTCCGCCTGGGTCTGAACGAGGAGGCCGCCGATATTCTCGCCGCCCTCTCGGCCGCGCAAGTGCTCAAACTGGCCTCCCGCAACACCCTTCTTTGCAGCTTCCGCGTGGACGACAACCTGGTGTGGAGCCTGCTCACGAACCACACCGCCAAGAAGGTCGGCAACGAAGCCACCAACACGCTGCACGCCAACATCCTGATGGCCAGCCGCGTGTCCGAAGTGCTCTGAACCGGGAGAAACCGCCATGACCGCCGCACCCGTCAAGAGCGTCCTGAACGAGTCCAAGCAAATCGAGCGCGCCGCCATGCTCATCGAGATGGGCGCACGCATGCAGGTGCTCGAATCGGAAACCACGCTGTCGTACGAACGCCTGATCCGCCTGTACAAGGAGATCGCGGGCAAGTCACCCTCCAAGGGCCAGTTGCCGTTCTCGACCGACTGGTTCCTGACCTGGCAGGAGAACATCCACAGCTCGCTGTTCCTGAACATCTACGAGTACCTCGCCAAGGGCGTGAACCTCGACTCCGTGGAACAGCTCACCAAGGCCTACCGCCTGTACAACGAGCAGATCGAGGCCGCGGGCCTGGAAGCGCTGCTGTCGTTCACGCGCGCGTGGCGCCTTGTGAAGTTCGTCGATGCGCAGATGCTCACGCGCACCAAGTGCTCGCAGTGCGGCGGCCAGTTCGTCACCGAGCCCTACGAGAACGCACGCCACTACCAGTGCGGCCTGTGCAACCCGCCCGCCCGCGCCGGCAAGAGCAAGAGTGCCGGCGCCCTGATGCTGCATTGATTAAAAAGGCCTCTGGCACCCGTGGAGCGGGCGCCAGAAGCTATTTCTTCAAGAGCAAATCCGCTCCCAATCCGCTCAGCGCCCCATGAGCAGCGCGCGCACGTTGCCATCCATGGGCAGCGCATAGTCGTAAGCGGCCACCACCTCATTGCCCTGCGGGCGCACGAGCTTGAGGCTCACGAACACCTGATGGGCCGACACGGCATAGGTGCCCACCACGGCGGCCTGCGCCGGGTGGGAGCGGGCCACGTCGCGCAGCTCGCGCGAGAGCAGCAGCTCGCCCTGGCCGGGCTGCAGGGCGATGTCCTCGCGCAGCCGCAGCTCGGTCACGCGCAGGCCGCGCTGCGTGAGGCGCCCCGCGATCTGCTCCGACAGCAGCCGCCCGAAGCGCGACGACTCGCCGAGCCGGTCCACGCTGACCAGCGTGGCCACCAGCACGCCCTCGCGCGGATCGAGCGGCGCGCGCTGCAGCAGTTCGTCGGCCGCGCGGTGGCTGGCCTCGACCAGGTCGGCCTGCGCCACCGCCTGGTCGCCGTAGTAGTAGCGGGCACAGCCCGGCAGCCACAGCGCCGCGGCCACGGCGAGCCAGGCGGCCAGCAGGGTGCGGCGCGGCGTCATGGCGTCACCACCCGCCAGGTCTTGACGGACGGAGCTGGCTGCGTGCGCGGCTGGTACAGCGCCGTATCGCGCTGCTCGACCGAATACACGTCGGCCGTGCGCGCCAGGTAGCGGCCGCCGCTTTCGACCGACGTGGTCACGAGGATCTCGGCACGGGCCGGCGCATTCGGCGCCGCCGCCGCGGGGGCGCCGCTCCCCGTCTCGCCGTACGGGTCGCGCACCACGGAGACCTGCGCATCCAGCGGCATCCAGGCCGCGCCCGCATCGTGCTGCACGAGCTGGGTGTCGAACTTGAGCTCCACGGCCGTGGGCCCGGTGGACAGCGCCACGCCCCGGTCCAGCAGGCGCGTGAGCAGCAGCTTGCGAAAGCCCGCGTTGAAGCTCGAATCGCCCGAGGCGGACACGTAGATCGGGTGCTCGCCCGGCGGCCAGTCGCGCATCTTGTCGGCCAGGCGCGCGGCCACGTCGTCGGCCAGCACGTCCCAGTGGTGGATGGCGCGCGCCGTCTTTTGCACCGAAGGCGGATGCGGCTCGGCTTGGGGCAGATCGGCGGGCAGCGGCGCGGCGCAGCCACCGGCGAGCAACGCCAGGGGCAGCAATGCCCCGAATGGAATGCGGGTAGGCATGCGCCGATGCTACCGGCGCCCGGCCCGGCCCATGGCCCGAACTGGGGCAGGTTTGCGGGCCAGATCAGCCCGTATTGCGCAGCCCCGCAGCGATCCCGTTGATCGAGATGTGGATCCCCGTCTGCACCCGTTCGTCGCCCTGCCCCGCGCGCCAGCGGCGCACCAGCTCTACCTGCAGGTGGTGCAGCGGGTCGATGTACGGGAAGCGGTGCTTGATGGAGCGCGCCAGCGCCGCGTTGTGCGCCAGGCGCTGCTTGTCGCCCGTGATGCGCACGAGCGCGTCGGCCGTGCGCTGCCACTCGGCCTCGATGGCGCCGAACACGCGGCGGCGCAGGCGCGCGTCGCTCACCAGTTCGCTGTAGCGCGAGGCGAGCGCGAGGTCGCTCTTGGCGAGCACCATGTCCATGTTCGAGAGCAGGGTGCGGAAGAACGGCCACTGGCGGTACATCTTCTGCAGCAGCGCAAGCTGCGCCTTGGGCTCCTTGCCCCCGGCGTTCACGAACGCCTCCACCGCCGTGCCGAAGCCGTACCAGCCCGGCAGCGTGAGGCGGCACTGGCCCCAGCTGAAGCCCCAGGGAATGGCGCGCAGGTCTTCGATGCGCTGGCTGGCCTTGCGGCTGGCGGGGCGTGAGCCGATGTTCAGCTCGGCAATCTCGCGGATGGGCGTGGCGTTGAAAAAGTAGTCGGTGAAGCCCGGCGTCTCGTACACCAGCGCGCGGTAGGCGGCCATGCTGGCCTGCGAGAGCTCGGCCGCGGCCTCCAGGAAGGCCTTGGTGGCGGGCTTGGTGGGCTGCAGCAGCGTGGCTTCGAGCGTGGCGGCCACGAGCGTCTCGAGGTTGCGCCGGCCGATCTCGGGGTTGGCGTATTTGGAGGCGATGACCTCGCCCTGCTCGGTCAGGCGGATCTGCCCGCGCACCGTGCCCGGCGGCTGCGCCAGGATGGCCTGGTAGCTCGGGCCGCCGCCGCGGCCCACCGTGCCGCCGCGGCCGTGGAACATGCGCAGCTGGATCGCGTGGCTCGCGGCCAGTTCGTCGAACAGCTCAACCAGCGCGATCTCGGCGCGGTACAGCTCCCAGTTGCTCGTGAAGATGCCGCCGTCCTTGTTGCTGTCGCTGTAGCCCAGCATGATGTCCTGCTCGGCGCCGCCGCGCTGCACCAGCGCCGCTACGCCGGGCAATGCATAGAACTCGCGCATGATGGGCGCGGCGTTGCGCAGGTCTTCGATGGTCTCGAACAGCGGCACGACGATGAGATCGGCCACGGGCTCGCCGTCCAGCGTGCCGTGCATCAGGCCCACTTCCTTTTGCAGCAGCAGCACTTCGAGCAGGTCGCTCACGGCCTCGGTGTGGCTGATGATGTAGTGGCGGATGGCCTCGCGCCCGTAGCGCTCGCGCATGCGCTTGGCGGTCTCGAAGATGGCCAGCTCGCTGCGCGCAAGCGCGGAGTATTCGGCGCCCACCACGCGCAGCGGCCGTGCGTCCTGCAGCAGGCGCACCAGCAGCGCGCGCTTGGCGGCTTCGGCCAGGTGCGCGTAATCGGGCTCGATGCGCGCGCGCGCCAGCAGTTCAGCCACCACGGCCTCGTGCTGGTCGGAGCTCTGGCGCAGGTCCACCGTGGCGAGGTGAAAGCCGAACACCTCCACCGCGCGGATCAGCGGGTGCAGGCGCTCGGCGGCCAGGGGCGCGCCCTGGTGGGCCTGCAGCGAGTGCTCAATCACGCGCAGGTCAGCCAGGAACTCCTCGGCGCTGGCATAGGGGTTTTGCGGCGCCACGGCATGGCGCGCGGCCTCGCCGCCCGTCAATGCCTTGAGCGTGGCGGCCAGGCGCGCGTAGATGCCCGTGAGCGCGCGGCGGTAGGGCTCGTCGTGGCGGTGCTCGCTGGTATCGGGCGAGCGGTCGGCCAGTTGCTGCATCTCAGGCGTGACGGGCGTGAGCCGGGCCGAGAGCGAGAGCTCGCCGCCCAGGTAGTGCACCTCGGTCAGGTGGTGGCGCAGCGCCACCTCGGCCTGGCGCGAGAGCGCGAGCGCGAGCGTGTCGGCGCTCACGTTGGGGTTTCCGTCGCGGTCGCCGCCGATCCACTGGCCCATGCGCAGGAAGCTGTGCACGCGCAACGCGCCCAGCTCCTGCTCCAGCGCCGCGTAGATCTTGGGGATTTCCGACAGAAACGTGGCCTCGTAGTAGCTCAGCGCGTTCTCGATCTCGTCGGCCACGGTGAGCTTGCTGTAGCGCAGCAGCCGCGTTTGCCACAGCTGCATCACGCGGGCGCGCAGCTGCGCCTCGTTGCGGGCCAGCTCGCGCGGCGTGAGGGCGTCCTTCGCGCTGTTGTAGAGCTGCGCGTGCGCCTGGATGTCGTCGCGCTCGGCCAGCAGCCGGGCGATGTCGCGCTCGGCCGTGAGGATGCTCTGGCGCTGCACCTCGGTCGGGTGGGCGGTGAGCACGGGCGCCACGTAGCTCCGGGCCAGCGTCTGGGCCACCGCGCCGGGCGCGATGCCGGCCCAGCGCAGGCGCGCCAGAGCCACCTCGATGCTGCCCTCCTGCGTGTTGCCCGCGCGCTCGTGCACGGCGCGGCGGCGGATGTGGTGGCGGTCCTCGGCCAGGTTGGCCAGGTGGCTGAAGTAGGTGAAGGCGCGAATCACGCTCACCGTCTGGTCGCCCGTCAGGCCCTTGAGCAGTTTCTTGAGCGCCTTGTCGGCCTCATGGTCGGCATCGCGGCGGAAGGCCACCGAGAGCTTGCGCACCTGCTCGACCAGCTCGTAGGCGGCCACGCCCTCCTGCTCGCGGATCACGTCGCCCAGAATGCGGCCGAGCAGGCGGATGTCCTGGATCAGCGGGGCGTCCTTGTCGGTCTTGCGCACGGGCTTGTCGGCAGTCGTCATGGGGCAGGCTCTCAAGAGGGGAGTTGCGGGAGGGTGTTGCGGTGCAGCATGCTAGCATCCACGCGCCCTATGAATACGCCCTCCACCACCCCGTTTTCCCTCACCATCGCCACGCGCGAAAGCCGCCTGGCCCTGTGGCAGGCCGAGCACGTGCAGGCCCTCCTGCGCGCGCGCGGCCACACCGTCGAGCTGCTGGGCATGACCACCCGGGGCGACCAGATCCTGGACCGCTCGCTCTCCAAGGTGGGCGGCAAGGGCCTGTTCGTGAAGGAGCTGGAAGTGGCCCTCGAGGAAGGCCGCGCCGACCTGGCCGTGCACTCGCTCAAGGACGTACCCATGGAGCTGCCCGAGGGCTTCGCCCTGGCCTGCGTGATGGAGCGCGAAGACCCGCGCGACGCCTTCGTCTCGCCACGCTACGCCCGGTTGGCCGAGCTGCCGCAGGGCGCGGTGGTGGGCACCTCCAGCCTGCGCCGCCAGGTGCTGCTGCAGGCCCTGCGGCCCGACCTGCGGATCGAGCCGCTGCGCGGCAACCTCGACACGCGGCTGCGCAAGCTGGACGAGGGGCAGTACGACGCCATCGTGCTCGCCGCCGCGGGCCTCAAGCGCCTGGGCCTGGACAGCCGCATCCGCGCCATCTTCGAGCCGTCCGAAATGCTGCCCGCCGCGGGCCAGGGCGCGCTGGGTATCGAGGTGCGCAGCAGCCGCCGCGACCTGGTCGCCGCGCTGGCGCCGCTGGCCCACCAGCCCACCTGGCTCGCCGTGGCCGCCGAGCGTGCCGTGAGCCGCGCGCTGGGCGGCAGTTGCTCCATGCCGCTGGCCGCGCACGGCCATTGGCAGGGCGCCGCGCTGCGGCTCGATGCGGCCTGGGGCGACCCCGAAGGCAGCGCGCCCCTGGTGCGCGCGCAGGGCGAGGCCTCCGTCGCCACGCTGGCCGAGGCCGAGGCGCTGGGCGAATCCACGGCCCGGCAACTGCGCGCCCTCGGAGCCCGGGTTTAAAAAAGCGCCCCCCATGCGCGCCATCGTCACCCGCCCCGCGCACGACGCCGTGCAGTGGGTCGCCGACCTGCAGGCGCATGGCATCGCGGCCGTGGCGCTGCCGCTCATCGAGATCGCGCCCTGCCCCGGCCCGCAGGTGCAGGCCGCGCGCGAACGCCTGGCCGGCTACCGCGCCGTGATGTTCGTGAGCGGCAATGCCGTGCAGCATTTTTATGAGCCAAATTGGCCTCTAGCGCGCTCTGGCTCTGCGCAAAAAGCTATTGAAACAAGAGCATGGAGCCCCGGCCCCGGCACGGCCCGCGCGCTGCGGGCGCTGGGCGTGCCGGCCGCGCGCATCGACAGCCCCGCGCCCGACGCGCCCCAGTTCGACTCCGAGGCGCTCTGGGCGCGCGTGGCGCCGCAGATACACCCGGGCGACAAGGTGCTCATCGTGCGCGGCACGGTGGCAGGCGCCCCCGAGGGCACGGGCCGCGACTGGCTGGCCGCGCAGATCCGCCAGGCGGGCGGCAGCGTGGACTTCGTCGCCGTCTACGCGCGCGGCGCGCCCCGCCTCACGCCCACGCAGCAGGCCCTGGCGCGCGAGGCCGCGGGCGACGGCTCGCTGTGGCTCCTGAGCAGCTCCGAGGCCGTGGCCCACCTGTGCGCGGCCCTGCCCGGCCAGAGCTGGGCCCGGGCCCGCGCGCTGGCCACCCACCCGCGCATCGCGCAGGCGGCGCAGGCGGCGGGTTTCGGCTGCGTCAAACAGTGCAAACCGGCGCTCGCCGACGTGGTGGCGTCGATAGAATCCACCCCATGAGCGCCGTGCCCCCCAACGACCAGCCCACGCCACCCGCTTCATCGCCCGCGCCCAGCGGCACCCACCGCACGGCATGGCTCCTGCTCGGCACGGTGGCCGCGGCGGGCGTGGTCAGCAGCGCGCTGCTGTGGCAAAAGCTCGGCAACATCCAGGAGCAGCTCGCGCGCCAGAGCGCCGACACGGGCGCGCAGGCCATCGAGGCGCGCACGCTCTCGCGCCAGGCGCTGGACCTTTCGCGCGAAACTGCCGCGCGCCTCACGGTGGCCGAGACGCGGCTGTCCGAAGTGGCGCTGCAGCGCACCCAGCTCGAAGAGCTGATGCAAAGCCTGTCGCGCTCGCGCGACGAGAACCTGGTGGTGGACATCGAGTCGGGCCTGCGCCTGGCCCAGCAGCAGGCCCAGCTCACGGGCGGGCTGGAGCCCCTGGTGGCCGCGCTCAAGAGCGCCAACCAGCGCATCGAGCGCGCCGCCCAGCCGCGCCTGGCGCCCGTGCAGCGCGCCATCGGGCGCGACCTGGACCGCATCGCGCGCGCCACCGTCACCGACACGGCGGGCCTGCTCGCGCGGCTTGACGACCTGGTGCGCCAGGCGGACGAGCTGCGCGTGCTCAACGCGCCGGCCCTGGCCTCGTCCATGCGCCGCCCGGACGAAGCGCAGGCCGCCCCGCGCCCCGCGCCGGCGCCCGGCGAGCCCTGGTGGCAGTCCACGCTGCGCCGGGGCTGGGAGCAGGTGCGCGACGGCGCGCGCGGCCTGGTGCGCGTGAGCCGCATCGACCAGCCCGAGGCCGTGCTGCTCTCGCCCGAGCAGACCTTCTTCCTGCGCGAGAACCTCAAGCTCAAGCTGCTCAACGCGCGCCTGGGCGTGCTGGCGCGGCAGTTCGAGTCGGCGCGCGCCGACCTCGCCTCGGCCACCGCCGCGCTCAACAAGTATTTCGACCCCGCCTCGCGCCGCACGCAGAACTTCGCCACGCTGATGCAGCAGGCCCAGGCCCACATGAAGACCGCCGACCTGCCGCGCCTGGACGACACGCTCTCGGCCCTGGCCACCGCCGCGGCAGGACGTTGAGCACCATGCGCGCGGCACTCTGGCTCCTCGGATTGTTCGGCGTCGCCGTGGCGGTGGCGCTGTTCGCAGGCAACAACCAGGGCACGGTCACGCTGTTCTGGCCGCCCTACCGCATCGACCTCTCGCTCAACATGGTGGTGCTGCTGCTCGTGGGCGGCTTCTTCCTGCTGCACGCCGCGCTGCGCGCGCTGGCCGCGCTGCTGGAGCTGCCGCACCAGGCCCGCCGCTGGCGCCAGCAGCAGAAGGAACGCGCCATGCACGGCGCCCTGCTCGACGCGCTGGCGCACCTGCAGGCCGGGCGCTTCCTGCGTTCGCGCAAGGCGGCCGTGGCCGCGCTCGCGCAGGAAAGCGCGCTCCAGGCCGCGGGCGACAGCGTGCCCCACGGCCGCCAGCTGCGCGCGCTGGCCCACATGGCCGCCGCCGAGAGCTCGCACGCGCTGCAGGACCGCGCCACGCGCGAAAGCCACCTGGCCCTGGCGCTCGAACAGGCGGACGCCCATGGCAACGCGCAGGAGCAGGGCCTGCGCGAGGGCTCGCAGATGCGCGCCGCGCGCTGGGCGCTCGACGACCGCGACAGCGAGGGCGCGCTCGAATGGCTGGCCTCCCTGCCCCAGGGCGCGGCGCGGCGCACGCTGGCACTGCGCATCAAGCTCAAGGCCACGCGGCTGTCGGGCCAGGCGCAGAGCGCGCTCGAAACCGCGCGCCTGCTGGCCAAGCACCGCGCGTTCTCGCCCGCCGCCGCGCAAAGCATCGTGCGCGGCCTGGCGGCCGAGCTGGTCCAGGGCGCGCACGACCCGGCGCAACTGCAGCGGGTCTGGCTCGGCTTCGAGCCCGCCGAGCGCGCCATGCCCGAGATCGCCATCCAGGCCGCGCAGCGCCTGGTCGAGCTCGGCGGCGAGGGCGACCAGGTGCGCGCCTGGCTGCTGCCCGTGTGGGAGCGCATGGTGGAGCTGCCCCACGGCCTGCCGGACGCGCAGGCACTCAAGCTCGTGCGCGCGCTCGAGGCCGGTATCGGCACCATCGACGGCACCTGGCTCGCGCGCATCGAGGCCGCGCAGCAGGCCAACCCGCGCGACGCGCGCCTGTCCTACCTCGCGGGCATGGCCTGCCTCAAGCGCCAGCTCTGGGGCAAGGCCCAGCACCTGCTGACCCAGGCCGCCCAGCACCTGCCCGACGCGGCCCTGCGCGGCAGCGCCTGGCGCCACCTGGCCGAGCTGGCCGACCAGCGCGGCGACGCCGAGGCCGCCACCCGCGCCTGGAAGCAGGCAGCGCTGCAGCACTGACCCCCCGCCCCCCGGCGGGGAAAAAAGCAGGCCGCCCGGTAACACCGCTGGCGGCATGGGCTTTTTTGCCCGCAAACACGAATTTGAAATGAATCTTACGATTCGGCCCCTGAACCCGTAGCATAGGCAGGCGCCCGGTTTCCTGCGCCCCGCAACCCACGAGAGTGCGCCCCACGCGCACCGGATACAGAAAGGAATCCCCCGATGGACAGCGCCCTCCTGAGCCTGCTGAGCGCCTTCTTGTTGTCGATCATCGGCCTGTTCGCCTTCATATGGTCGCTGCGCAAGGGCCTGCTGGTCGAGAACCCCAAGGCGGCCTCCGCGATCTTCGCCGCGGGCGAGATCGGGCACATCGACGATCCGGCGCTGGGCCGGGACGGCCAGCAGCGCCTGCAGGCCGCGGCGGCCGAGCCCGGCGACAGTGCGCACCCGCCGGACGCCCAGGAGATCGAGGACCGCATCGCCGCCGACCGCTCCAGCGCCTTCCCGGTGTTCATGTTCATCGCCTTCGCCTGCATGTGGCTGCTGTTCGGCGGCATCGCGGGCCTGACGGCGTCGCTCAAGCTGCACATGCCCGACTGGATGGTGAGCGAGGCCTGGATGACCTTCGGACGCATCCGCACCGTGCACCTGACGGCCGTGCTCTACGGCTGGATCACCAATGCCGAGCTGGGCATCATCATCTGGCTCATGCCGCGCCTGCTGCGCCGCCCGCTGATCGGCAGCCTGTGGATCATGATGGGCGGCGCCCTGGTCAACGTGGCCATCGCCAGCGGCATCGGCGCCATCGGCGCGGGCTGGACGGACGGCATGGAGTACCTGGAGATGCCCTGGCAGATCGGCATCTTCTTTGCCGCCGGCATGGTCTGCATCATCGGCCCGGTGCTCTACACGCTGGTCAACCGCAAGACCGAGTCGCTGTACGTGACGAGCTGGTACCACACCGCGGGCCTGCTGTGGATCACGCTGCTGTTCATCGTGGGCAAGGTGCCGGGCGTGCACTTCGGCGTGCAGCAGGCGGCGATGAACTGGTGGTACGGCCACAACGTGCTGGGCCTGTGGTTCACGCCCGTGGCCGTGGGCTCGATCTACTACTTCCTGCCCAAGATCATCGCGCGGCCGATCCGCTCGTACAACCTGTCCATCCTGGGCTTCTGGACGCTGGCGTTCTTCTACGCCCAGGTCGGCGGCCACCACCTGGTGGGCGGGCCGGTGCCGGGCTGGCTGGTCACGCTGTCCATCGTGCAGAGCATGATGATGATCATCCCGGTGCTGGCGTTCTCCATCAACATGGGGCTCACGATGCGGGGGCGCATGCGGCTGGCGCTGTATTCGCCCACGCTGCGCTTCATGATGTTCGGCGGGCTGATGTACCTGCTGTCGTCGCTGCAGGGCTCGTTCGAGGCGCTGCGCTCGGTGCAGCAGGTGGTGCACTTCACGCACTTCACCGTGGCCCACGCGCACCTGGGGGCCTACGGCTTCGTCACCATGGTGCTGTTCGGCGCCATCTACTTCATGATGCCGCGCATCCTGCACTGGGAGTGGCCCTTCCCCCGGCTGATCTCGCTGCATTTCTGGCTCGCGGCGGTGGGCATCCTGATCTACTTCGTGGGCCTGAGCTACGGCGGCTGGCTGCAGGGCCTGGCCATGCTCGATGCGTCGCGGCCGTTCATGGACTCGGTGGCCGTGACCATTCCGTGGCTGCAGTGGCGCAGCGTGGGCGGCGGCCTGATGGTGGCCAGCCACCTGGTCTTCGTCGGCCACTTCCTGGCCATGGCGCTGCGCTTCGGCCCGGACCGCGCCGGCGCCGCGCTGTTCGCGGCACAACCCCAGGCCCGGGAGCTCGCCCATGGAAAATGAAGTCAAACTCGCCGCGGGCGCCATGGTGACCTTCGCCATCGCCGTCTCGGCGCTGGTGATCGTGCCCTACATCCAGGTGCGCGACGTCAAGCCGCCCGAGGGGCTCAAGCCCTACACCAGCGCCGAGCTGCGCGGGCGCTCCGTCTACATCGCCAACGGCTGCATGTACTGCCACAGCCAGCAGCCGCGCTCCGAAAGCTTCGCGCCGGCGGACGCCAAGCGCGGCTGGGGCCGCGCCTCGGTGCCGGGCGACTACTACTACGACAAGCCGCACCTGCTGGGCAGCATGCGCACCGGGCCGGACCTGTTCAACATCGGCGTGCGCCAGCCCAGCAAGGACTGGCACCTGGGCCACCTGTACCAGCCGCGCGCCTACGTGCCGGGCTCGATCATGCCGTCCTACCCCTACCTGTTCGACGTGAAAGACAAGGCCGACCCGGGCGAAGAGGCGCTCAAGCTGCCGCCGGGCACGGCGCCCGAGGGCAAGGTGGTGGTGGCCAGGCCCGAGGTGCAGGACCTGGTGAAGTACCTGCTGTCGCTCAAGCGCGAATACCCGGTGCTGCCGCCCGAGCCCCACGAGGCCGCAGGCGCCCAGGCCGCCCCCGCATCATGAAAGGACCGTCGCGATGAGCCAAGACCCGGTCACCCGCGCGCAGCAGCGTGAAAACGAAGACCCCGAGGAAGCCATCCGGCCCATGCCGCTGTCCGCCCTGCTGGTGGCGGCCTTCATGGTGCTGTGGGCGGTGGTCTACATCCTGTACACCGAGCCCCTGGACTTCGCCCAGTGGGGCGACCAGCGCACCCGGGCCGAGCTCTCCGGCCCTGCCCCGGCGGCGCCCGGCGCGGCCGTGGACGGCAAGGCGCTGTTCGCGGCGCAGTGCGCTGCCTGCCACCAGGCCACGGGCCTGGGCCTGCCGGGGGTGTTCCCGCCGCTCGACGGCTCGGAATGGGTGCAGGGCGAGCCGCGCGTACTGGCCAACATCCTGCTGCACGGCATCACGGGCGAAATCACCGTCAAGGGCGCCAAGTTCCAGGGCGCCATGCCCAGCTTCCAGCAACTGAGCGACGACGAGCTCGCGGGCATCGCCAGCTTCATCCGCGGCAACTGGTCCAACAAGGCTGGGGCCCTGGCGCCCGATCTGTTCGCCAAGGAACGCAAGGACGGCAGCCGCACCACGCCGTTCGAGGGAGAGGCCGCACTCAAGGCCCTGCAGCCGTGAAGCGCCCATGCTGCGCACCGCCCTGCTGAGCGCCGCGCTGCTGCTGGGCGGCTTTGCCGCGGCGCGCTGGCTGACCTGCGACTTCCAGGTCTGGACCGACGAGGGCGCGCGCCGCCTGGAGGTGGCGCTGCACCCCGTGCAGGCGCCGCCCGTGGCCGTGCAAGGCCCGGGCGTGGCCGCCCCCGGCCTGCCCGCGCTGCTGGCCCAGGCGGGCGGCGCCACGGTGGCCGATTTCATCTACACCCACTGCGAGACCGTGTGCCTGTCGCTGGGCAGCGGCTTCCAGCAGATGCAGGCCGCGCTGCAGGCCGGCCAGGCGAAGGGGGAGGCAAAGGGCGAGACAAAGGGCGAGGCGCCAGGCGTACGGCTGCTGTCCATCAGCTTCGACGGCGCGCGCGACGGCCCCGCCGCGCTGCAGGCCTATGCCCAGGGCCTGGGCGCCGACCCGGCCCTGTGGCGCTTCGTGCGCGTGCCGGACGGCGCGCAGCAGCAGGCCCTGCTGCGCCGCCTGGGCGTGGTCGTGGTGTCCGACGGGCGGGGCGGCTACGAGCACAACGCCGCGCTGCTGGTGTTCGACGCGCAGGGCCGCATGGTGCGCATCTTCGACCTGGCCGAGCAGCAGCTCGCGCTGGACTACGCCCGCCACCTGGCGCGGGGGCCGCAGTGAGGCCGCCACTGAGGCCGCTTGCCGGGTGCACGCCCGCGTGCCAGGGCCTGGCCAGCGGGCTGCTCGCGGCGCTGCTGGCCAGCCCCGCGCCGCGCCAGTGGCTGGAGGCAAGCATGTGGCGCCACATGCTGCTGCAGTTCCCGCTGTGGATGCTGGCCGGCGGGCTGCTCGCCGCCGCCCTGCCGGCGCGCGCGCGCGGCGGCGTCGCGCGCTGGAACGCCCACGGCATCGCCGGGCTGGTGGGCGTGGGCGTGGCGCTGTCGGTGCTCATGGTGCCGCGCGTGCTCGACCTGGCGCTGCGCGACATGGGCGTCGAGGCCACCAAATGCGCCGCGCTGCTGCTCGCGGGCGCCCTGCTGCGCCTGTCATGGCAGCCGGCGGGGATGGTGGTGCAGTGCTTCTTCCTGGGCATGCTGCTGCCCATGATGGCCGTCGTGGGGCAGCTCTACATCGACGCGCCCCTGCGCCTGTGCAACGCCTACCTGCTCGACGACCAGGAGCGCCTGGGCCGCTGGCTCATCGCCCTGGCCGCCCTGCTGGCCCTGGCCTGGCTCGCGCACGCGGCCTGGCAGCTGGTGCGGCGCGAAGAGGCGGCGCTGGCCCCGCCGCAGCCGTGATTCACCTAACGTAAATCAATTACGAATAGTACAATTGCAGGCATTCCAACCCGGGAGACCCGCATGACCGCCGACCTGCCCCCGCCCGCCGCCGTCCAGCAACTGCACCACTTCGCCTACAAGGCCCGCGACGCCGAGGAAACGCGGCACTTCTACGAAGACATCCTGGGCCTGCCGCTCTACCACATCATCCAGAGCGACTACGTGCCCAGCACGGGCGAATACTGCCCCTACACCCACTTCTTCTTCCGCCTGCAAGACGGCTCGTTCATCGCCTTCTTCGACCTGGGCGACGATGTGAAGGCCGAGCCCTCGCCCAACACGCCGCTGTGGGTCAACCACATCGCCTTCCGCGTGGACACGGTGCAGGAGCTGGAGAACACCAAGGCGCGCCTGCAGGCCCACGGCGTGGAGGTGCTGGGCGTGACCGACCACCACATCTTCAAGAGCATCTACTTCTTCGACCCCAACGGCATCCGGCTGGAGCTGTCGGCGCAACTGGCCGACGCGGTGCAGATGCAAAAGGAAAGCACTACCGCCCACGCCCGCCTGGCCGAGTGGACGGCGCGCAAGGAGCAATGGCGCCGCGAGCGCGCCGAAGGCAAGGCCGGCCAGCCGCTCAAGCCGCAGAGCAACGACCGGCCGGAGTTCGTGCCAACCGTGACCGGGTAGCGACGGCATAAAATCGCCCATCCTCCGAACCTTTGCCACCAACGGCATCCTGCGGGATGCCGTTTTTCATTGCCATGAGCGACACGATTGAACAACCCGGCCTGAACAGCCTCTCCAAATCCTTCGAGCCCGCTGCCCTGGAAGCCCACTGGGGCCCCGAGTGGGAAAAGCGTGGCTATGGCACGGCGGGCTACCGGGGCACGGGCGCCCCGCAGGCGGGCGAACCCGCGTTCTGCATCCAGCTGCCGCCGCCCAACGTGACGGGCACGCTGCACATGGGCCATGCGTTCAACCAGACGATCATGGACAGCCTCACGCGCTACCACCGCATGAAGGGCTTCAACACGGCCTGGGTGCCGGGCACCGACCACGCGGGCATCGCCACGCAGATCGTGGTGGAGCGCCAGCTGCAGGACCAGGGCGCGAGCCGCCACGGCCTGGGCCGCCCGGAGTTCGTGAAGAAGGTGTGGGAGTGGAAGGAAAAGAGCGGCAACACCATCACCACGCAGATGCGCCGCATGGGCGACAGCGTGGACTGGAGCCGCGAGTACTTCACCATGGACGCCAAGCTCTCCAAGGTGGTGACCGACACCTTCGTGAAGCTCTACCAGCAGGGCCTGATCTACCGCGGCAAGCGCCTCGTGAACTGGGACCCGAAGCTGCAGTCCGCCGTGTCCGACCTGGAGGTGGAGAACGAGGAGAAGGACGGCTCGCTCTGGCACATCGCCTACCCGCTGACCGACGGCAGCGGCCAGCTCGTGGTGGCCACCACGCGCCCCGAGACCATGCTGGGCGACGTGGCGCTGATGGTGCACCCCGAGGACGCGCGCTACACGCACCTGATCGGCAAGACGGTCGAGCTTCCGCTGTGCGGCCGCCAGATCCCCGTGATCGCCGACGAGTACGTGGACAAGGAATTCGGCACCGGCGTGGTGAAGGTCACCCCCGCGCACGACCAGAACGACTACGCCGTGGGCCAGCGCCACAAGCTGCCGATGGTCGTGGTGCTCACGCTGCAGGCCGCCATCAACGACAACGCGCCCGAGAAGTACCGCGGCATGGACCGCTTCGTGGCCCGCAAGGCCATCGTGGCGGACCTGGAGGCCATCGGCGCGCTGGTCGAGGTGAAGAAGCACAAGCTCATGGTGCCCGTCTGCACGCGCACGGGCCAGGTCATCGAGCCCATGCTGACCGACCAGTGGTTCGTGGCCATGAACAAGGTAGGCGAAGGCGACGCCACGGGCAAGAGCATCGCGCAGAAGGCCATCGACGCGGTCGCCTCGGGCCAGGTGCAGTTCGTGCCCGAGAACTGGGTCAACACCTACAACCAGTGGATGAACAACATCCAGGACTGGTGCATCAGCCGCCAGCTCTGGTGGGGCCACCAGATCCCCGCGTGGTACGACGACGAGGGCAACGTCTACGTGGCCCGCAACGAGGCCGAGGCGCAGGCCCAATCGGACAAGGTTTCGCCCGGCAAAACGCTCCGCCGCGACGAGGACGTGCTGGACACGTGGTACTCCTCCGCCCTCGTGCCGTTCAGCACCATGGGCTGGCCCGAACAGGGCGACGCCGCAACGGACGACTACAACCTCTACCTGCCCTCGTCCGTGCTGGTCACGGGCTACGACATCATCTTCTTCTGGGTCGCCCGGATGATCATGATGACCACGCACTTCACGGGCCGCGTGCCGTTCAGGCACGTGTACATCCACGGCCTGGTGCGCGACGCGCAGGGCAAGAAGATGAGCAAGAGCGAGGGCAACGTGCTCGACCCCGTGGACCTGATCGACGGCATCGCGCTCGACCCGCTGCTCGACAAGCGCACCCAGGGCCTGCGC
>Ga0222423_1000085_pt1 | contig 96776 bp, 91 predicted proteins | sample 3A0metagenome_FD_182472 | JGI IMG/M metagenome (GOLD analysis project Ga0222423, IMG submission 182472) | Enriched microbial communities from leaf-cutter ant dump, University of Wisconsin, Madison, United States - 3A0 (version 2) | ecosystem: Environmental > Terrestrial > Nest > Insects nest >...
CGCGAGGCCTTCCCGGTGTCCGCCAAGCCCGCCGCCGCGCCCGCGGCCAAGGCCCCCGCGGCCCCCAAGCCGTCCGCACCCAAGCCCGCCGCCCCCGCCAAGCCCGATGCCGCCCAGCCCGACGCTGCCCAGCCCGACGCTGTGGCTCAGCCCGCGGCACCGGCACCGGAGACCCCCGCTCCCGCCGCCCCGGCAACGGCTTCGGCGCCCGCCGAGGCAGCGTCGGACATGCCGCGGCCGCGTCCGCGCCCCGGCGGCAACAACCCCTTCGCGGACCGCACCGCGGTGCCGCGTCCCCGCCCGCGCCCCGGCGGCAACAACCCGTTCCAGGCCCCGCGCACGCCCGGGCCTCGCCCCGGTGGTGCTCCCGGCGGTGCCGTGCCGCGTCCCGGTGCCCCTCGCCCCGGTGGGGCCGGTGCCCCGCGTCCCGGTGGCTTTGCCCCGCGTCCGGGTGCTCCGCGTCCCGGTGGCGCTCCCGGTGCGCCGGGCGCCGCGGCTCCCGGTGGGCGTCCGGCTCCCGGTGGCCGTGGCCGTGGCGGTGGAACCGCTGGAGCCTTTGGACGCCAGGGCGGCAAGCCCGCACGCTCGCGCAAGAGCAAGCGCGCCAAGCGGCAAGAGTACGAACAGCAGCAGGCACCCGCTATCGGTGGCGTGCAGATCCCTCGCGGTGACGGCTCTACGCCCATCCGCTTGCGTCGCGGTGCAACGCTCACGGACTTCGCCGAGAAGATCGACGTCAACCCCGCCTCGCTCGTGACGGTGCTGTTCCACCTTGGCGAGATGGCCACGGCCACGCAGTCCCTTGACGAGGACACGTTCGAGGCGCTCGGCGTGGAGTTGGGCTACACGATCGTCATCGTGTCCCCCGAGGACGAGGACAAGGAGCTCCTCGAGGACTTCGGCCTTGACCTCGATGCCGAACTCGCCGCAGAGACCGACGAGGACCTCGAGCCGCGGCCGCCGGTCGTGACCGTCATGGGTCACGTTGACCACGGTAAGACGCGACTTCTGGATGCGATCCGCAAGTCCGACGTGCAGTCGGGCGAGGCCGGTGGCATCACCCAGCACATCGGTGCGTACCAGGTGTGGCACGAGCACGAGGGCGTTGACCGCGCCATCACCTTCATCGACACCCCGGGTCACGAGGCGTTTACGGCCATGCGTGCACGTGGTGCGCAGGTGACGGACATCGCGATCCTTGTGGTGGCCGCGGATGACGGTGTCATGCCGCAGACCATTGAGGCCCTTAACCACGCTCAGGCGGCCAACGTGCCGATCGTTGTCGCGGTGAACAAGGTGGACAAGGAGGGGGCGAACCCCGCCAAGATCCGTCAGCAGCTCACCGAATACAACCTCGTGGCGGAGGAGTACGGCGGCGACACGATGTTCGTGGACGTGTCTGCGCTCAAGGGCGTTGGCATCGACGAGCTGCTCGAGGCGGTTCTGCTCACGGCCGACGCCGGGCTTGACCTGCGCGCGAACCCCAACAAGGACGCGCGCGGCGTGGCGGTGGAGGCGCACCTCGACAAGGGTCGCGGTGCCGTGGCCACGGTTCTCGTCAACTCGGGAACTCTGCGGGTTGGCGATGCGATCGTGGCCGGTACGGCTCACGGCCGCGTCCGTGCCATGTTCGACGAGCACGACCAGCAGATTCCGGAGGCGCTGCCCGCACGGCCCGTGCTGGTGATCGGCCTCACCTCGGTGCCTCGCGCCGGTGACACGTTCCTGGTGGCCGATGACGACCGCACGGCGCGTCAGATCGCCGAGAAGCGCGAAGCCGCGGAGCGTGCCGCCCAGCTGGCCAAGCGCCGCAAGCGCATCAGCCTTGAGGACTTCAACAAGGCCCTCGAGGAGGGCAAGGTCGAGACCCTCAACCTCATCATCAAGGGTGACGTCTCCGGTGCCGTCGAGGCACTCGAGGACGCGCTGCTGCAGATCGATGTGGGCAAGGAAGTGGACCTGCGCATCATCCACCGCGGTGTGGGTGCGGTCACGCAGAACGACGTCAACCTCGCCACGGTGGACAACGCCATCATCATCGGCTTCAACGTGCGCCCGGCAGAGCGCGTCCAGGACCTCGCGGACCGCGAGGGCGTGGACATGCGCTTCTACTCGGTCATTTACCGCGCGCTCGAGGACGTGGAGGCATCGCTCAAGGGCATGCTCAAGCCCGAGTTCGAGGAGCGGTCCACCGGCGCCGCGGAGATCATGGAGATCTTCCGCTCGTCGAAGTTCGGCAACATTGCCGGCTGCCTGGTCCGCGACGGCGTCATCAAGCGCAATGCCACGGCACGCGTGTCTCGCAACGGCGTCGTCATCGGCGAGCCGAGCATCGAGACGCTGCGCCGGTTCAAGGACGACGTCACCGAGGTGCGCGACGGCTTCGAGTGCGGTATTGGCCTTGGCAAGTTCAACGACATCCAGGTGGGCGACGTCATCGAGACCTTCGAGATGGTCGAAATCCCGAGGGACTGATGAGCGACAACCCGCGTGCTCTCAAGCTCGCCGGCACGATCAAGAAGATCGTTGCCGGCGCGCTGGAGAGCGAGATCAAGGATCCCCGCCTGGGGTTCGTCACGGTGACCGACGTTCGCGTCACCGGAGACCTGCAGCAGGCGTCGGTGTTCTACACGGTGCTCGGCGGCGAGGAAGAGCGCGCCGGCACGGCCGCCGCGCTCGCCTCCGCCAAGGGCCGATTGCGCTCGCTCGTGGGTTCGCAGCTGGGCATTCGCCTCACGCCCACTCTCGAGTTCCACCTCGACGCCGTCCCTGAGACCGCGGCGACCCTCGACAAGGCGCTCCACGAGGCCGCGTTGAGGGACGCCGAACTCGCGAAGATTCGCGAGGGTGCGCAGTATGCGGGCGACTCCGACCCGTACAAGCACGCGGAAGAGGATGACTAAGCCGCACGGGGAGGGGCCGTCGGGCCTCATCGTCGTCGACAAGCCGGCTGGCTGGACGTCGCACGACGTCGTGGGCCGCATGCGCCGCCTGCTGGGAACCCGCAAGGTGGGCCACGGCGGCACGCTGGACCCCATGGCAACGGGAGTGCTCATCGTGGCCTGCGGCAAGGCCACTCGCCTCCTCCAGTACATTTCTGCGCACGACAAGGCCTATGAGGCCACGATCCGGCTGGGCCAATCCACGATCACGGACGACGCCGAAGGCGAGATCGTCTCCCAGGCCAGTGCGGCGCGGGTCACCGACGCGGACCTGGCCCGTGCCGTGGCGGCGCTCACGGGGGACATCCTCCAGCGTCCCAGTGCGGTAAGCGCCATCAAGGTGAACGGCGAGCGCGCGTACGCGCGCGTGCGGGCGGGGGAGCAGGTGGAGCTTGCCGCACGCCCCGTGACGGTGTCGCGTTTTGAGGTGGCCTCCACGCGGCATGCCGACGATTGCCTAGATGTGGACGTGGTGGTCGACGTCAGCTCGGGAACCTACGTGCGCGCCCTTGCGCGCGATCTTGGCGAGGCGCTCGGCGTGGGCGGACACCTCACCGCATTGCGGCGCACTCGCGTGGGCGAGGTGGGCATCGCTCGAGCCGTCACGCTTGAGCAGCTGGAGGCCGACGGCGCACTCACCCACCTCGTGGGTCTCACCGAAGCCGCTGCGAGAACCCTTCCCACCTTGGCCATCGATGCCAAGGCGGCCACCGCACTGGGGTTTGGGCAGCGCATAGCCACCCACGGCGTCGGGCCGGCAGTTGCCGTGAACGAGGGCACGGCCGTGGCGATCGTGGACCGCGCACACGGCGTGGCGCGCCCCGTCGTCGTGTTCGAGCCCGCGGGCCGGGCACAATAGCGCTCATGCAGGTGTGGCGTTCGCTCGCTGAAGTGCCCAGCGACCTTGGACCGGCCGTGGTGACGGTGGGCAACTTCGATGGCGTGCACCGTGGTCATCAGGCGGTGCTGGAGCGCATGGTTGCCGACGCCAGGGCCCGGGGGCAGGCGGCCATCGCGGTGACGTTTGATCCCCACCCCAAGGCCGTGCACGATCCCGCCCACCAGCCGGAGCTTGTCACGGGGATTGCCGATCGCCTGGAGCGGCTCGCCGCCACAGGCCTCGATGGCGCGCTCGTGATCCACTACACCCTGGACTTTGCCGCACAGACTCCCGAGGAGTTTGTGCGCGACTTCCTCGTCAACGGATTGCATGCCGCGTGCGTGGTGGTGGGGCACGACACCCGCTTTGGGCGCGGCAACGCGGGCGATGTGGAGACGATGCGCTCCTTAGGGGCGCATTACGGATTCGACGTGGAGGTGGTGGACGACGCGTGTGCGCTGTCCGAGTCGGGGCGCAGATGGTCCTCCACCTGGGTGCGCGAGCTGCTCGACAAGGGGGACCTTCCCGGCGCCGCCGAGGTGCTGGGGCGCCCACACCGCCTGCGCGGCACCGTGGTGCACGGCGACAAGCTGGGGCGAGAGATCGGGTTCCCCACGGCGAACATTCGCGTGGACGCTGGCATGATTCCGCGGCATGGCGTGTACGCGGGGTGGCTCACCGTGGTGGCGTCCGCCGACCCTGCCGCCGCAGCGCTCGTTGGCGAGCCGCTTCCCGCTGCCGTGAGCCTTGGCCTGAACTACACGGTGGGCGGCACCGACCTGAGGGTCGAGGCGTTCGTCATCGACAGGCAGGGACTGCCGCTGTACGACGCCGAGGTCACGCTTGACCTCATCGCGTGGCGCCGGCCCATGCTCGACTTTGGTTCGCTCGAGGCGCTCGTGGTGGCGCTCGGCGAGGACGTCGAGTGGTGCCGATCCGTGCTCGCGTGAGGCGGCGTCGGCTGGTAGTATTGATCTTCGCCGTGTAACGGCCGCGGTTTCCAGTGCCCCGGTGAATAGGCCCGGGTGCGCCGCGCAACAACCTTGAAGAAGGAGACACAGTGCCGCTCGACGCAGCTACCAAGAAGTCCATCATGACCGAGTACGCCACCCACGAGGGCGACACCGGCTCTCCCGAGGTTCAGGTCGCCATGCTCTCCAAGCGCATCGCGGACCTCACCGAGCACCTCAAGGAGCACAAGCACGACCACCACAGCCGCCGCGGACTGCTGCTGCTCGTTGGCCGTCGTCGCAACCTGCTGAACTACCTGCAGCGCGTGGACATCGAGCGCTACCGCTCGCTCATCGAGCGCCTCGGCCTGCGCCGCTGACCGACGCGCCCGGCGGCGCCGCTGTGGCGCCGCCGCAGGGGCGGTTCCGGGCGCGCCGCATGGCGTGCTGGTAGACTTGTTCCGGCCCTGAGGGCCACCAACCACACATCAGCAGGCTGGTTGAACGCTGATCCTCGGTGGTGATGAGCGGGGCCACAGGGTCCCGTGCATTTCGACTGACGATCAGTGGCGAGGCGCAAGCCCCCTGTTCTGCCTGCCTGCTCCACACAGAAATGGAGCCACCTTTCACATGGAAGGTCCCGAAATCCAGTTCGCCGAAGCCGTGATCGACAACGGCTCGTTCGGCACTCGCACCGTTCGCTTTGAGACGGGTCGCCTCGCCAAGCAGGCAGCCGGCACCGTCGCTGCCTACCTCGATGGCGAGACGATGCTGCTCTCGGCCACCACGGCGGGCAAGAGCCCCCGTGACGGCTTTGACTTCTTCCCGCTGACGGTTGACGTCGAAGAGCGTTCGTACGCCGCCGGCAAGATCCCCGGCTCGTTCTTCCGCCGCGAGGGTCGCCCCACCACCGACGCCATCCTCACCTGCCGTCTCATCGACCGGCCGCTGCGCCCCACCTTCGTGTCGGGACTGCGCAACGAGGTGCAGGTTGTCGTCACGGTGCTCGCCATCGACCCCGACGACGCCTACGACACCCTGGCGATCAACGCGGCCTCCGCGTCCACGCAGATCGCGGGCCTGCCGTTCACCGGCCCCGTTGGCGGTGTGCGCGTTGCGCTCATCGACGGCCAGTGGGTCGCGTTCCCCAAGTACTCGCAGAAGGAGCGCGCCGTCTTCGACATGGTCGTGGCCGGCCGCATCGCCGGTGACGACGTCGCCATCATGATGGTGGAGGCCGAGGCCACGGACGACGCCTTCCAGCTGGTCTCCGAGGGCGCCACCGCCCCCACCGAGGCCGTGGTGGCCGAGGGTCTCGAGGCCGCAAAGCCGTTCATTCGCGCGCTGTGCGAGGCGCAGATCCGCCTCGCCGAGCAGTCCGCGAAGGAGACGCGCGAGTTCCCGCGCTTCCTGGACTACCAGGACGACGTCTACGCGGCCACGGCGTCGGCCATCGAGGGCGACCTCGCCGCCGCGCTGACCATTGCCGACAAGCAGGAGCGCGAGAACCGCCTCGACGAGATCAAGGCCGACGCTCACGCTCGCCTTGACGCCCAGTTCGAGGGCCGCGAGGGCGAGATCAGCGCCGCGGTGCGCTCGCTCACCAAGAAGCAGGTGCGTCAGCGCATCCTCAAGGACGGCGTGCGCATCGACGGACGTGGCCTCAAGGACATTCGTCCGCTGAGCGCCGAGGTTGCGGTGCTCCCGCGCGTGCATGGCTCTGCGCTGTTCGAGCGCGGCGAGACCCAGATCCTTGGTGTCACCACGCTGAACATGCTCAAGATGGAGCAGCAGATCGACTCCTTCTCTCCGGAGACGCACAAGCGCTACATGCACCACTACAACTTCCCGCCGTTCTCCACGGGCGAGACCGGCCGCGTGGGCAGCCCCAAGCGCCGCGAGATCGGCCACGGAGCGCTCGCCGAGCGCGCGCTGGTTCCGGTGCTCCCGTCGCGTGAGGACTTCCCCTACGCGATCCGTCAGGTGTCCGAGGCTCTCGGCTCCAACGGCTCCACGTCCATGGGCTCCGTGTGCGCCTCGACGCTCGCGCTGCTCAACGCCGGTGTTCCGCTCAAGGCTCCGGTTGCTGGCATCGCGATGGGCCTCGTGTCCGACACCGTTGACGGCGAGACCCGCTACGCGGCGCTCACCGACATCCTCGGTGCCGAGGACGCGTTCGGCGACATGGACTTCAAGGTTGCTGGCACGCGTGAGTTCGTCACGGCCATTCAGCTCGACACCAAGCTCGACGGCATTCCCGCCTCGGTGCTTGCCGGCGCGCTGCAGCAGGCCCACGACGCCCGCATCCACATCCTGGGTGTCATGGAGCAGGCGATCTCCGAGCCCGACGAGATGAGCCCGCACGCTCCTCGCGTCATCGCGGTGAAGATCCCCGTTGACAAGATCGGCGAGGTCATTGGCCCTAAGGGCAAGATGATCAACCAGATCCAGGACGACACGGGCGCGGACATCTCCATCGAGGACGACGGCACCGTGTACATCGGCGCCACCGATGGCCCCTCCGCCGAGGCTGCGCGCGCCGCGGTCAACGCGATCGCCAACCCGCACGTTCCCGAGGTGGGCGAGCGCTTCGTCGGCACCGTCGTCAAGACGGTGGCGTTCGGCGCGTTCATCTCCCTCACGCCCGGCAAGGACGGTCTGCTGCACATCTCGCAGATCCGCAAGCTGGTGGGTGGCGCGCGCGTGGAGAACGTCGAGGACGTGCTGTCCGTTGGCCAGAAGATCCAGGTGGAGATCACCGAGGTTGACCCGCGCGGCAAGCTCTCGCTTGGCGTGGTGGAAGAGGCCGACGCTGAGGCGGCTCCCGCCGAGGCGTAACCAGATCTGACGCGCGAAAGGGCGGTCCCGGGCAGCCGGGGCCGCCCTTTCGCCTGTTGCGAGGATGCTGTGCACGTCGCGTCGGCCCGCGCAGGTAGGCTCGCGCTCATGCCTCAACCGCTTCCCCTGACCCCCGGCACCTGGGCCTTCGAGCAAGACCACGGAGCCGTCATTCGCCGCACGGTTCTGCCCGGCGGTGTGCGCGTCTTCACGGAGACGATTCCCGGCATGCGTTCCGCGACCATTGGCGCGTGGGTTGGCGTGGGATCGCGGGATGAGGCGCCGCAGCACGGCGGGTCCACCCATTTCCTGGAGCACCTGCTGTTCAAGGGAACGTCCCGCCGCTCCGCACTCGATATCGCCGAGGCCTTTGACCGTGTAGGCGGCGAGTCCAATGCCCTCACGGGCAAGGAGCACACGTGCTACTACGCGCGCGTGCTCGACACGGACGTGCCCATGGCGATCGACGTCATCCTCGACATGATCACCGGTGCGCGGCTCGACGAGGGCGACTTTGAGCTCGAGCGCGGTGTGATCCTCGAAGAGATCGCCATGAACGAGGACGATCCCGGCGATGTGGCGCAAGAGAGGCTCACGGAGTCGCTCTACTTGGGGCACCCCCTGGGCCGCCCCATCGGCGGCACCCCACAGCTCATCGAGGCGGTGAGCAGGGCCGCCGTGTGGGAGCACTACGGCGAGCACTACGTCCCGGCAGGGCTGATTGTGACGGCGGCGGGCGGCGTGGACCACGACCTCGTGTGCGCGCTCGTGTCCGACGCCTTGGTCAAGGGCGGCTGGCAGCTCACCGAGGGAGCGGCGCCCCTTGCGCGACGCGACGCAAACGCCGCCTTTGAGGCGGGATTGCGCGAGGAGGTCGCGATTGCGCGGCCCGATCTTGAGCAGACCCAGATCATGATCGGAGTCCGGGGCCTGCGTGCGATCGACCCTCGCCGCGCGGCCCTCGGCGTCTACAGTGCCATTCTCGGCGGTGGCATGAGCTCGCGGCTGTTCCAGGAGATCCGTGAAAAGCGCGGCCTCACGTACGCCGTGGGCTCGTACGCGGCGCCGAGCACCGAGACCGGCATGTATGCGCTGTATGCCGCGTGTGCGCCGTCGAAGGCTCCCGAGGTGGAGCGGCTCATGGTTGCGGAGTTTGAACGCATCGCTGAGGGAGTCACTCAGGGCGAACTGGACCGAGCCAAGGGCCAGATCGCCGGGTCTACGGTGCTGCGCCTCGAAGACTCGTACTCACGCATGTCTCGCTTGGGCAAGGCGGAGCTCGTCTTTGGCGAACTGTGGAGCATTGGCGAGTCCCTCAGCGACGTTGCCAACGTGACGGTCGATGACGTGCGGGCCATAGCGTCTGAGCTTGCGCACGCGGCGCGCTGCGTGGTGAGGGTGGGACCCAGCGCCTAGCCTCGCCGCTAGGCTCAAGTCATGATCAACGTCACCGTCCTCGGTGCCTCAGGGCGCATGGGAACCACCGTCACCCGGGCCGTCGAGGCCGCCGCGGACATGGCTCTCGTCGCCGACCTGGCCCACGCCCAAGTCGCCGTGGAATTCACCGTCCCCGCAGCGTCGGAGGGCAACGTGCATCGCCTCATCGACGCCGGCGTTCATGCGGTGGTCGGCACAAGCGGCTGGACCGATGACGCCCTGGCACGGGTGCGTGAGCACCTCGCCACAGCCCCGGGGGTGGGCGTGCTGATTGCGCCCAACTTTGCGCTGAGCGCGGTGCTGTCCATGCGCTTTGCCGCGCTGGCGGCGCCGTACTTCGAGTCCGTGGAGATCGTCGAGCTGCACCACCCTGACAAGCTTGATGCCCCCTCGGGCACCGCGCTGCACACCGCCAAGGGCGTGGCCGCGGCTCGATCCGCCAAGGGCGTCGGGCCGTCTCCGGACGCCACGGCGAGCGATCCGGGCGGTGCTCGGGGTGCCGTGGTGGAGGGCATTCACGTGCATGCCGTGCGGTTGCGTGGACTCACCGCGCATGAGGAGGTGTTGTTGGGCAACCCCGGCGAGCAGCTCACGATCCGCACGGACTCCTTTGACCGATCCAGCTTCATGCCCGGCGTGCTCCTGGGGATCCGGGAGGTGGCGAACCATCCGGGCCTCACGGTGGGGCTGGACGGCTACCTGGCGCTGTGAAGCTCTTCCGTAATCCCGCCTTCATGGCCGCGGCCGCCATGACGGCCCTGCTCGCGATCTATCTGGGCCTCGTGGCGCAGCGCGCGGTGCTGCTCTTGCAGTCCGACGCTTGGGTGGGCAAGGGCATGGGCGTTGCCTTGTGTGTGCTTCCGGTCATTGGCGTGTGGTACCTGAGCAAGGAATGGCGACTGGGCAGCACGGTGCAGCGCATGGCATCGCGTTTGGAGATCGAGGACCGCTTGCCCGCATTTTCCGGTGAGGCCACCGCCTCCGGCCGGCTTCCCGAGGCGGCGGCGCATGAGGCGGTGGAGTTCGCCTCGCGTGAGGTGGAACTGGCGCCCCAGGACTGGGCCGCATGGTTCCACGTGGCGTGGGCGTATGACGCGGCGGGGGATCGCCGTCAGGCTCGCAGATGCCTGCGTTACGCCGCGGAGTTGTTCCGCGCCGCACAGCGGCGCTAGACAGTCGCCACCCACAGGCGTTCGGCGAGTTCGCCATAAGGTCCCTCGAGGACCCGGCGCACCCCTCCCAGCCCCATGCCTGCACCGCCAAGGAACGCCTCGCGGGCCTCGTCGCCTTCGAGCGCCCACGCGCGGACCTGCTCCGCGTTGGCCATGCGCAGCGTGTCCACGCACGCGGCCAAGAGCCTGCTGCCGTGTCCTTGACGGCGATGCTCCGGCGCTACCTCAAGGGCCACGATCTCGGTGGGAGCCAGCGCGGCGAAGCCCACCACGCGCGGGCCGTCGGTGGCCACAAAGAGGCGGTGCTTGCGGCTGGGGGGAGAGGAGATCGCCGCGGCCCATTGCTGCGCGATGTCTGCTTGGGGGAGAGCGTCAACGGCGTCGGCCATCCAGTCGCGCCAGGCCGCCAGTTGAATGGCGGTGATCGCTGCCTCGTCGCCGGGAACGGCTGGGCGAGCGGAGACGTCGGCGGTGGGCACGGTTCCCAAGCCTACGGCAGGCCCACCCACCGCAGCAGGGCCGCGGTAAGCGCGGCGGCGAGCACCACAAGCCAGAAGGGGGCCTTGCGCCACAGCAGCACCGCGGCCACGGCAACCGCCGCGAGGCGAGAATCCAGCGCGAGGTCACCGTCGCTCGTGAAGGCCTGCACCCCAAAGAGCGCCGCGAGCATCGCCACCGTAATGTAGCCGGCAATGCGGTGAATGCGGGGGTTCTCAAGCCACGATTCGGGCACGGAGTGGCCGGCGAACTTGATGCCCCACGCCAACACGGCGGCGGCGACGATGGCCACCCAGGTCCAGGAGTATGCGTTCACTAGTCCGGCACCTCCTCGGTGGCGGGAGGAGCGTTCCAGCCCGCCATGATCGCCACCACGGCGGCCGCCAACACGGGGATTCCGGCGGGGAGCACGGGGGTCAGGGCGAGCGCCACCAGCGCAGAGACTGCGGCAACGACCTTGGCCCTGTGCGGTCCAAGGCGCGGCCACAACAGGCCCAAGAAGGCCGCCGCCGCGGCGGCGTCGAGCCCATAGCGCGCAGGGTCACCGAGCGCGCTGCCGAGCGCGGCGCCCACCAGAGTGAAGGCGTTCCAGAAGACGAACACGCCAACGCCGGTCCACCAGAAGCCCTCCCGGCGTGCCGCGACCTGGTCATGGGGTTGGGCGAGCGCGACCGCGGTGGACTCATCGATCGTGACCTGCGCCGCCCATGCCTTGCGGGGCCCACGCAGGGGCCTCAGCACGGGTGCCAAGGCCACCCCATAGAAGCCGTTGCGGATGCCCAGAAACGTGGAGGTCACCACTGCCGCGATGGGCGAACCGCCCGCGCCCATGACGCCGATGAAGGCAAACTGCGAGCCGCCCGTGAACAGCAGCAGGCTGAGCGCCATGGTCTGCCATGCGTCGAGTCCCGCGGCAATGGACAGCGCCCCAAAGCTCACCCCGTACGCACCGGTGGCGATGGATACGGACAGTGCCTGCTCTCGCGCGGGTGAGCCCGGCCTGAAGCGACCCCCGCTCATGGAGACCCGCTCATGTGGGCCATGCCAGCGGGGAGCCCGTGGCGTCGAAGATGTCGGGACGGGGCGCGGCGCTCGCTGCCGAATCGGCAAACGTTGCTGCCGTCAGCGCCCACACCTGGTTGTCGTCTTCGATGTGATCGAGCGCAAAGCCCAGGCGGCGTGCCACGTTCCCGGACCGCACGTTCGGCAGTTCGCAGCGAATTTCTACCCGTTGGGCGTGTGCGTACGAGAATGCCACGCGGGTGAGCGCGGCCGCGGCCTCCGTCATGAGGCCCTGACCCTGGCGGTCCTCGGCGAGCCAATATCCAATCTCGAGGATGCCCGGACCCTGCCGTGTGTGAAATCCGGTGCCACCGATGTACTCGCCCGTGGCGCGGTCAAACATGCCCATCGTGAAGTCCTCGCGAGCGCGGAACTTCGCGATGAACTCCTCGACCAGCTCCGTGCGCTTTACTGTGCCAACGGGCTCCTCAAGCGCCCACGGCAAGAACTCCTTCAGATGGTCTCGGTTCGCCGGAATCACGATGTCCATGGCGGGAACGTCCTCGAGCTCGTAGCGCCGCAGCACCAGCCGCTGCGTCTCGATCCGCGCCGGGATTCGCCATTGACCCACCTTCATGCGCCAATCCTGGCATGCGCCAGCGGTGCCGCAGCGCGCGGTGCTGGCCCTAGCGTCGGGGGCTCACCTGCACCCGCGCCCGCACGCTGTCGGTACGCCGGTGCGGAATCCGTGCGCTGAAGACACCGCCATGTACCGACAGCCGTCGTTGACCGGCAGGTGGACGCAGGTTAGCAACTGACACCCGGGCACTGTCGACGTCGCCAAGGCAGCCTTCGTGGCAAAGTTCATTGACACCAAGAGCATGCCTTGATATCGTGCCGACTGAGTTTCAGGTACTACGACCAACGTGCGGAGGCAATTGTGCTAAGGCAAGTGATTTGTCGTGTCACTGTTGTGGCGGGCGTAAGTATGATTGCGGTGGGAGCCTTCGATGCTCCATTCTGTACACGCGATTGAAGTCGATGCCAACAACGTACGATGTTGAGTTCACGCAATCTCGCACCTGTTCTGGAACTCACATGGCGACAGCGAAGAAAATGGACACCACGTATAACCAATGGTGAGACCGGAGTGAAATTTCACGACACCCTCGGTAGGGCGTTCATTGCGCTGGTAGGGATTCTCGCGCTGTTCGGATGCTCCAAACCTCCTGTGGATGTGCCAAGTGGCGATCAAGGCTGGGGCGTGGTCGAGGTACCGGCCGGCTTCAACCAAGTTGGTTTCGTAGGGCTTCCCACTGACATAGACATTCCCGATTATCAGTTTGACTTGTTCCAGCGTAATGACCAGTCGGATGACTACGTGGGCGTGTTTGTGGCGGTTTTGGGGCCGAGTTGCGCTTCCGGAGAAGTCGCATTGAAGGACGATTTGCCAGGTTTGAGCGCGTGCCGCAACAACACTCAGATCGTTGTTGCCTCGCGAACGCATGACCTGGAATCTGTTTCATCCGAGGTGTCGGTTTCGGCGACCAACACACTTGAGATTCCCGGATTTGTGGTGATTGCTCACCAGGATCATGCAGCCGTACCAGGAATTGGATCATTACCAATCTCATACTTCGCCACTGGCTCCGTTTCGGCATACGTGATGCAGGATTTCGATGCAAGCAGCGAAGACCAACAGTCTATCGCCGTGGGTTCATATATTGGTGCTCGCTCTGATATTGCGGTTCTGGACTGGTGGTTTGGCTACGACGGAAGCCTTGGGCTCGGGCGAAATGAGGCAGAATATTCGTATCCTGCATTCTCCGCCGGAGATAGCGAGCCGGTACCGACGGCTACCTTGCGGATTCAACAACGCGGAGATTGGATAGTAATGGTACGCACCACCGACGGCGCCGGAATCTCGTCGCGTGACGTACTTGAGATGGTGAAAGTTGTACCCGTCGATTTCTTGAGAGATCAGGGACGATGAAGCGGGAAGGTGGTTAGTACAACGGAGTTTACACGACGATCCGCGCACATACTGGTGTGGGTGGTGCGCATCCTGTGCGCCTTTGAAGTGGTTGATGGCCTGGCTTTCGTGGCAGACGCGGGAGGCCACGGGTTGAGTCCGCTGCTCGTGGTGCTCATGGTTGCAGGCGTGGTGGGCGCAGTCGTTGCATGGGTGAGCCACCGTCCCGGAGTGGTAGCCGCCGGTGGTCTTCTGACGGCGATCGCTCCCTCTATCGTCTACCCGCTGGCGTTCCTCTTGGGACTCGCCGCGGTAGCGCTGGCGGCGCTCGCGCTTGTGGCGTGGCGTCAGTCTCGTTAGCGCGGCGCCACAGTCAGCGCGCCAACGCGAGCGCGGCGGGCGTCGCTACTAGGCTGGTTGGCGTGAGCGACACCGACATTCAGTTCCGTACCGACATGACCGTGGAGTTGGTGCGCGGACACGCTGCCGATGCAGACGTGCTGTTCGCCGCTCGCGTCTCCACCAAAGGTGAGCAGTCCCTGGAGGACGTCAATGCGGACGCCACCAAGAGCGCGGGCCTCATCAACTACCTCATGCGGGACCGTCATGGCAGTCCGTTTGAGCACAACTCGATGACCTTCTACGTGCAGGCTCCGATCTTCGTGTTCCGCGAGTTCATGCGCCACCGCATCGCCAGCTACAACGAGGAATCGGGCCGCTACCGCGAACTGCGCCCCGTCTTCTACTACCCCGGCCCGCAGCGCAACCTCATCCAGCAGGGTAAGCCCGGCGCCTACGAGTTCGTCCCCGGGACTCCGGAGCAAACCGACCTGGTAGAGCGTGAGATCAAGGCGAGCTGCACGGCCGCCTACGAGAGCTACCAGCGCATGCTCGATGCCGGGATAGCCCGCGAGGTTGCCCGTGCGGTGCTGCCCGTGACCACCTACTCGTCCATGTATGTGACGATGAACGCCCGGTCCCTCATGAACTTCCTGTCCCTGCGCACCAAGCGTGAGGGGACCCACTTCCCGTCGTTCCCGCAGCGTGAGATTGAGATGGTGGCGGAACAGATGGAAGACCTCTGGGCGGGGCTGATGCCGCTCACCTACGAGGCCTTCAACAAGAACGGACGGGTTGCGCCATGACCGAGTTCGAGTCGCGACACAAGGGCACTAAGACCGTCACGGTTGTGCTGCTGATCGCCCTTGTTGTTGGCATCGGTGGTGGTTGGCTCATCGGTGCCTTCACCTCGGGTTCGAGCGAGTCCCCAGGGTCTGTGTACGCGGCACGCGCTGACGGCGGCTCGCTCGTTGGCGGGCTGCTCACGCTCAAGGCAGTGGGCAATTCCGTGGTCAAGGTGGACTCCAACACCAAGGAGGCGCAGCCCAGCGATGCGGCCGCGTTCTTCTCCGGTTGGAACGACACGTTCGGCTCCGGTGCGCGCTCGGCGGTCGTCACCGGTACCACGCCCGACGGCGAGGTCCAGTTGGTCCTCGAGCTCACCAATGCCTCGTTCAGTGAGATCGGTTATGTGGTGGAGTTTGACGCTGACGTGGTCTCCGGACCCGCCGAGGTGCGTGGCCTCACCAACGTCACCCTGCTCATTGACGGCGACTGACCGGCGAGCGCCCGCGATAGGTTAGCCCCATGACCGATTCCGCGCGCCCCTTCGGTTCGCTCCTGACCGCAATGGTCACACCCATGCACGCCGACGGCGAGATCGACTTCGCCGCCACCCAAGCGCTGGCGCGGTTCCTCGTGGCGCAAGGCAACGACGGCCTGGTGCTCAGCGGCACCACCGGCGAGGCTCCCACCACCCACGCACCGGAGAAGGTGGAACTCATCGAGGCCGTTCGCGACGCGGTGGGCCCAAGCATCAAGATCGTGTCCGGAGCCGGGTCCAACGACACCGCGCACGCCGTACGCATGGCGGAACAAGCGGCCGACGCTGGGGCGGATGGCATCCTGGCGCTCGTTCCGTATTACTCCAAGCCGCAGCAAGCGGGGATCGTGGCGCACCTGCGGGCCGTAGCGTCGGCCAGCGACCTGCCGGTGATGCTTTACGACATTCCCGGCCGCACGGGCATTGCGCTCGCGGATGCCAGTTTTGATGCGCTCGCGGACGTGAGCAATATCGTGGCCAATAAGGACGCCACGGGCCAGGTTGAGGCGGCCAAGGATCGCCTCGTGCGCACGGGTCTTGCCTGGTATTCGGGGGATGATCCGCTCACACTGGAGTTCTTGCGGGTGGGCGCCGTGGGCGTCGTGTCCGTGATCAGTCACGTGGCGAGCCCCTGGATTCGCGCAATGATCGACGCTCACGACGCAGGCGACGCGGCCGCCGCCGAGTCGTGGCACGAGCGCCTCCTGCCGGTGGTTGACGCCATCATGGGCCGCGGCCCCGGCGGCGTCATGTCCAAGGCCGCGCTGCAAGCGGCGGGGATTATCCCCAGCCGCGCCACCAGACTTCCGTATGTCCCCGCGACCGATGAGGAGTACGTCGCCATCGCGACGTTCCTGCGCGACGCGGGCCTACCCATCAAGGAGTAGCCCATGCACTTCCACCCGGAGCTCCCTGAGCCAGAGCCGCTCGAGCCGGGCACCTTGCGCCTCGTACCGCTCGGCGGCCTTGGCGAGGTGGGTCGCAACATGCACGTGCTCGAGTACGAGGGCCGCCTGCTCATCATCGATTGCGGCGTGCTCTTCCCCGAGGACAACCAGCCCGGAGTGGACCTCATCCTGCCGGACTTCTCGTATATCGAAGACCGCCTGCAAGACGTCGAGGCGATCGTGCTCACTCACGGGCACGAGGATCACATCGGCGCCGTGCCGTTCCTGCTGCGACTGCGCCCCGACATCCCGCTCCTGGGCTCGCAGCTCACGCTCGCGTTCGTTGAGGCAAAGTTGCGCGAGTACCGCATCAACCCCATCACGCTCGCGGTCAAGGAGGGCCAGCGCGAGAAGCTGGGCACCTTCGACCTCGAGTTCGTTGCGGTGAACCACTCCATTCCCGACGCTCTTGCCGTCTTTGTGCGCACGCCGGCGGGGACGGTGCTCAACACGGGCGACTTCAAGATGGATCAGCTTCCCTTGGATGGCCGCGTGACGGATCTGCGCGCGTTTGCGCGGCTTGGCGAGGAGGGTGTTGACCTGTTCCAGGTGGACTCGACCAACGCCGAGGTGCCGGGATTCACCACGGCGGAGGTGGAGATTGGGCCGGTCATCGACCGGCTGTTCGCGCAGACCAAGGGCCGCATTGTGGTGGCGTCCTTCTCCAGTCACGTGCATCGGGTGCAGCAGGTGATCGACGCCGCGCAGGCGCACGGGCGCCGCGTTGCCTTCGTTGGCCGCTCGATGGTGCGCAACATGGGTATTGCGGCAGAGCTCGGCTTCTTGCGCGTGCCGGAGGGCATTCTTGTGGATGCCCGCCAGGCAGACGACCTGCCTCACGACCAGATCGTGTTCATGTCCACGGGCTCCCAAGGCGAGCCCATGGCCGCGCTGTCCCGTATCGCCAGCCTCGACCACAAGGTCAGGGTGAGCGAGGGGGATCTGGTGATCCTGGCGTCGTCCCTCATTCCGGGCAACGAGAACGCGGTGTTCCGTGTCATCAACGGGCTCATGCGGCTCGGTGCGAATGTGGTGCACCAGGGGAGTGCTCGCGTGCACGTGTCCGGACACGCGAGTGCGGGGGAGCTGCTGTATTGCTACAACATCCTGCGACCCAAGAACGTCATGCCCATTCACGGCGAGGTGCGCCACCTGCTCGCCAACGGCCGCCTCGCGATCCGCACGGGGGTAGATCCCGAGCGGGTGGTGTTCGCCGAGAACGGTGTGGTGGTGGATCTTCGCGATGGAGTTGCCCAAGTTGCCGGCGCCGTAGAGGTGCACAACGTCTACGTGGACGGTTCGTCGGTTGGTGAGATCACGGACTCGGAGCTCAAGGACCGCCGCATCCTGAGCGAAGAGGGGTTCGTCTCGGTGTTTGCCGTGATCGACTCCAGCAACGGCCGCGTGGTCTCCGGGCCTGAGGTGCACGCGCGCGGTATCGCGGAAGACGACAGCGTGTTCGACGCGATCCTTCCGGAGATCAAGAGCGCCCTTGAGGAAGCGGCCCGCGCGGGCAATGCCGACACTCACCAGCTGCAGCAGGTGGCGCGCCGAGTGCTGGGCCGCTACGTAGGCAACAAGCTGCGCCGGCGCCCCATGATCATTCCGGTGGTTGTCGAGGCGTAGGCCTGCCATGCCGCGCGTCGGCACCTCCAGCGGCGGTGCGTTGCGGGCGCCTTCCTCCACACAATCTGGGTGCAATCGTTGACGGGCCCGGGCAACATGCCAGGTAGAGGGCCGGTGCACCTGTTGCCACCAGCAGATTGTGTGGAGGAGGGCATGCGAGGGCGCGAACACCACCGCGGCCCATGCGCGGGGTGGCTCCCGCGCCCCCAAACCTCGCGGGAGTAACCTCGAACGCATGGCTTCCACCCGTCATTCACGCCCCGCGCCGCGCCCGCAGCGCAAGGCCCCAGCCAAGAAGCAGCCCCCCGCGCTCGTGCGTGGAGCGTCTGCAGTGGGGCGGGGAACGTCCTCGGCGGTAGGGGGAGCGGTACGTTCCGTGGGCACCGGGGCAAAGGCCGTGAGCCCTGAGGTGCGCCGCGACGGCGCTGCCGTGCTGCTCGTGATCGGTGCCGTGCTGGTGGCCGCAACCGAGTGGTTCGGCGTGGGCTCGTGGGCGGGCACCATCATCCACGGTGCGGCGGCGGGCCTGTTCGGCCTGCTCGCCAAGCTGCTGCCTATCGCCTTGCTGTTCCTCGCCGCACGCTTGTTCCGCGAGCCGCAAGAGGGTCACGCCAATCACCGCATCATGGTCGGCTTGCTGTTCTTGGCGCTCACGATCGACGGCATCATCCACATTGTCAAGGGGCAACCCTCGCCCACCGACGGCTGGGAACACGTCATGGCTGCGGGTGGTCTGCTCGGCTTCCTTGTGGGCACCCCGCTGGCCTCGGTGCTCACGGCGGGGCTTGCGGTGTTTGTGCTGGTCATGCTGGGCCTGCTTGCCATCCTGGTGACGCTGGGCATCCCCTTCCGCGAGGTGGTCTCGCGGGTCAAGCATCTCGTTGGCCGGGCCGACGCTGCGGCCGGCGACAACGCCGACGACCCCGATCTCCCGGAGCATCGCACGCTGCGCCGCCGTGGCCGCAAGGACGAGGTGCTCGATCATTACGACGCGGACGACGCGTTCGCCTCCGCGGTGGAGCGCGATGACTTCGACGAGATCATTGCGCCGCACGGCGCGGCGGCCGACGCCGCCACGCCCGCCTATGGCGTGCCGCGCCACGCCACCCCAGCGTCGGGCGTGCCCCTGTCACCATATGCGCCCTCCGAGGCCTACGAGCCCGCGGGTGAGGATGTGGATACCCAGCCCACCACCGTGCTTCCCGCACCCGCGGCTCCACCCACCTCGCGTGTGCCGAACGGCGTGCAGGGAGAGCTCGAGAACGCCACGCCGTATGTGCTTCCGAGCCCAGACCTGCTCGTCAAGGGCACGCCGCACAAGGCTCGCTCGGCGGCGAACGATCGCGTGGTTGCCGCGCTCACCAGCGTCCTGGAGCAGTTTGGCGTGGACGCCGAGGTCACGGGATTCACGCGCGGCCCCACGGTGACCAGGTATGAGGTGGAGCTGGGTTCTGGCGTCAAGGTCGAGAAGATCACGCAGCTGTCACGCAACATCGCCTACGCGGTGGCGAGTGCGGATGTGCGGATCCTCTCGCCCATTCCCGGCAAGAGCGCCATCGGCATCGAGATCCCCAATGTGGACCGCGAGACGGTGGCGCTCGGAGACGTGCTGCGCTCTACGACGGCCATGAAGAACGACCACCCCATGGCCATCGGCATCGGCAAGGACGTGGAGGGCGGCTACGTCATGGCAAACCTTGCCAAGATGCCGCACCTGCTGGTGGCGGGCGCCACCGGAGCCGGTAAGTCGAGCTTCGTGAACTCGATGATCACGTCCATCCTCATGCGCGCAACGCCCAGCGAGGTGCGCATGGTGCTCGTGGACCCCAAGCGTGTGGAACTATCCATCTACGAGGGGATCCCTCATCTCATTACGCCCATCATCACGGACCCGAAGAAGGCCGCGCAGGCCCTCGAATGGGTGGTGAAAGAGATGGACATGAGGTACGACGACCTCGCGATGTTCGGCTACAAGCACATCGATGACTTCAACAAGGCCGTGCGCGCGGGCAAGGTCAAGCCGCTTCCCGGCTCCGAGCGGCAGATTCACACCTATCCGTATCTGCTGGTGATCGTGGACGAGCTTGCGGACCTCATGATGGTGGCCCCGCGAGACGTCGACGACTCCATCCAGCGCATCACCCAGCTTGCTCGTGCCGCCGGCATCCACTTGGTGCTCGCTACTCAGCGGCCTTCCGTGGACATCATCACGGGAACGATCAAGGCCAACGTGCCCTCGCGGCTCGCCTTCGCCACGTCGTCCCTGGCGGACAGTCGGGTGGTGCTTGACATGCCCGGTGCCGAGAAGCTCATCGGCCAAGGCGATGCGCTGTTCTTGCCCATGGGGGAGTCCAAGCCCATGCGCGTACAAGGCGCGTGGGTGAGCGAGTCCGAGATTCACGCGGCCGTCAACCACGTGAAGCGCCAAGCGGATCCCGAGTACCGCAACGACGTCATCCAGGCGGGCTCTGGGGCGGTGGTTGCCGAGGACATCGGAGATGACCTCGATGACCTGCTGGCCGCCGCGGAACTCGTCATCACCACTCAGTTGGGCTCCACCTCGATGCTCCAGCGCAAGCTCAAGATGGGGTTTGCCAAGGCCGGCCGGCTCATGGATCTGCTCGAGAGCCGTGAGATCGTGGGCCCCTCACAGGGCTCCAAGGCTCGTGACGTATTGGTCACTCCGGACGAACTTGCGGCAACTTTGGCTATTCTTCGGGGCAATTCGGTCGATAACGTAGGTATGCCCGCCTACTCCGCCGACGAAGAGGATGATGCATGGGGGAACTCGTAGAGCTGTTCTCGCAGCCCCAGTTCGTCGTCATTGCCACGTCGCTGCTGGTGATCCTCGCGGCGTGCGCCTTCTTCTACTTCTGGCGTTCCAGCCGCGCTCGTGCCGCCTACCGCGAGACCGCCGCGCGCGAACGCGAGCTGCGACGCCAGTTTGAGGCGGTGGTCTCGTCCACGCGTGACGGCGTGGTGGTCCTCACCGACTCCAACGAGGTCGCGTTGATCTCGGACGTGGCCGCGCGCATGCTTGGGCTCAAGAGGGACGACGTCATCGGCAAGCCCGTAGCCCGCCTTGCGGTGCGTGTGGTGGACCCCAACATGCGCCAGATCCTCGTGCAAGAGGCGTTCGAGCCCACTGGGGACCAACCGCGCACCATTGGCGTGCCGGGTCGCCGCGGGGTGGAGGACGTGCGCTGGTTGCACGTGCGCTCGCGAGTGGTCACCGACGGGCCAGACGGCGGTCCCATCACGGTCACGACCCTCGCCGACCCCACGGGGCTGAGGGAGGCCGCGGAGGCGATCTCGCGCTCCGACGCACAGTTCCGCAAGGCCATGGAGAATGCACCAACGGGCATGGCACTCGTTGACCTCGAGTGGCGACTCATGGAGGTCAACAGAGCCTTCGCCGAAATGATGGGGTCCACAGTGGCCGCGCTGAGGGGCACGCCCTTCTCCGCGCTGTCGCACCCGCAGGACCTCTCCGCCGAGCGCGACCAGTTGCAGCGGCTCTACGCCGGCCGTCAGAGCCGATTCACGGTAGAAAAGCGCTACGTTCGCGCCGACGGGAACGTGGTGTGGGCGGTGCTTGATGTGGGCCTGGTGCGTTATCCGGGCGGTGCGCCCGACCACTACATCGTCCAGGTGCGTGACTCCACCGACGACCGCATGCATTCGGAGCTGCTGGCGCACCGTGCCATGCACGACCCCTTGACGGGGCTCGCTAACCGCACGCTGCTTCAGGAGGTCTTGCAGCAGGTCTTGGAGACACCCAACGCCCAGAGCCGCGTGGGAGTCATCGCCGTGGACCTCGATGGCTTCAAGGGGCTCAACGATCGCTTTGGCCACGCCACGGGCGACAGTGCGCTCGTGTACGTCGCTGGGGTGCTTCGTTCGGCTACCGCAGGCCGCGGGACCGTGGCGCGCATCGGCGGCGACGAGTTCGTCATCGTGGTTCAGGATCCCGACTGCTCCAAGGCGCTGTTCGACATCGCCGGGGCCATCCACGCGGGACTCAAGCGGCCCCTGCAGGTCAAGCGACACCAGATTCACTTGGGGGCGAGCCTCGGCATCGCTATGGCAGACGAGGAGACCATCGGCGGAGGCGCCCCCGGGCTCCTGAGTGCGGCCGACGCTGCGATGTACCGGGCCAAGGCCACCGGGAAGTCCCGCACCGAGGTCTTCGACCCCACGATGCGCACGTCTCGCGACACGCAGACCGCCCTTGCGGCCGATCTCCAACGCGCCATCGAGCACGGAGATCTGGTGCTTCACTATCAGCCCATCCTGGAACTCGCTACGCGGGCCGTGGTGGGCTACGAGGCACTCGTGCGCTGGCAGCACCCCACCCGGGGACTTCTCTTGCCCGGCGCATTCTTGCCGCTCATCGACGATCGCAACCTTGCGACCGTCCTGGGCAGCGCGCTCGTGGAGCAGGCAGCGAACTTCCTCACGATGAGCCCATCTGACAGCACGTGGGTGTCGATCAACGTCTCCGCCGATCAGTTGGGGGACTCAGAATTCGCGGATCGGGTGCTCAGCGCCATCGGCGCCCACCACCTCAGCCCCCAGCGCATCGTCGTGGAGCTCACCGAGGCGTCCCTCGTGGCGCCCAATACCCGCATTCGCCACGAACTCACCGAGCTGCGCAACGCTGGCGTACCCATCCTCCTCGACGACTTCGGCACGGGCGTATCGCCGCTGTCGTATCTGCGTGATCTGCCCGTCTCGGGCGTGAAGCTTGATATGTCGTTCGTGGCGGGAATCCCCGAGGACCCCGCCGGTGCTCGCGTATCGCGCGCGCTCGGCGCCTTGGCGCGCGAGCTGGGGCTGGCCACGATTGCCGAGGGGATCGAGACGGAGGCGCAGGCAGAGTTCCTCAGCGCGTGTGGCTGGCGCTACGGCCAGGGCTGGCTGTTTGGCGTTGCCCAGCCCGCCGCCGCGGTGCTCGATGCCAAGCCGCTGTACTCGGCAAGCCTCATCGATCCGCGCCCCCAAGAGCATGACGACCCGCTTGACATCTCCGGTGCTTCGTTCGGCGCCTGACGCGCCGCAGCGGGTGCCCGTTTAGGGCGTGCGCGTGGTGGACCACATGAAGTCGGCAAGGTGCTCTTCGTCGCCCGTGACCTCGGGCGCCTCGGTGCCCGCAGCGTCGGCCACCAACTGCCAGCGAGACTTCACTTGTGCGGCGCTGAGGCCGCCCACCTTGCCGGTGTTCTTGGTAATGGGATAGACCACGTGGCCGTGTGTGCGGTCAACCGTCACCGCGGACCAGCCAACGTCAACTGTCGGGGGGCCGTGGGGAGGCACGGTGAACGTGGCCCGTAATATCAGCCCATTTGCGGTCTCTTGGTGGCCCACCGTGCTGGCGTCCTGGTTAGAGATGAAGTTGCCCAGCCCGTACGCCACCCACATGCCGTCGCCACCGGGCCCACCAGGCAGCTTCGCGATGGGCTGCGGCACGTGGGCGTGGTGGCCGATGTAGAGGTCTACCAGGCCAGACTTCGCTATCTGGGTGGCGATGGACACCTGTGTTGAGGTGGGTTGGGTGACGTACTCCACGCAACAGTGCACGGAGGCGATGACGATGTCCGCGCCGTGGTCACGCGCGTCTGATGCCGCGTCCAGGATGGGTGTCACGTCTGCGCTCGAGGCATCAAAGACATTGACCGACCACGGCTTGCCTTGTGGCACGGGCAGCCCGTTAAGTCCATAGGTGTAGGAGATATGCGCCACCTTCACGGTGCGCCCGCCCTCCACGACGTTGTAGAACTGCACCTGGGTGGACTCCTGCTTGGTGCGCGCGGACCCGGCGTGCCCAAGGCCGGCCTTCTGGAATGCATCGAGTGTGGCTTCGATGCCGGGGTAGCCGCGGTCCACCGTGTGGTTGGACGCCGTGGAGCACCCGTCCCAGCCCGCGGCGCCGAGGTCTCGCACCAGCGAGGCGGGGGCGCCGAACATGGGATATCCGGATGGCTTGGTGCCCTTGGGCGCCACGGGCGTCTCCATGTGGCAGAGTGCGATGTCGGCTCCCGCGATGATCGCGGAGGTGGGCGCAAACTGTTTGGTGAAGTCGTACCCCTTGCCGGTGCTCGCGGAGGCGAGCACGGGCTGGTGCGGCAGCACATCCCCTGCGGCCACCAACGTGAAGGACACCGTGGGGTCGGGGATGATGGGCGCCGGCTGGCTTGGCATCACCACGGGCCCCGTGCCGGGGGTGCCCGACGCTTGGGGCGAGGTGGGCCCGCCCGTACCCACCGCGGGGGGTGGGGAAGCGTCGGCAATCGCGAGCGCGCTTCCTACGCCCACAAGGGCCGCCACGACGCATGCGGCTACGACCCACCATGCCCCGCGCGCGCGGAGAGCGTGCGCAGGGCTGGGGTTCATGCACCCATTATCCCGGGCGCAAGAATGGGTCCTTGACGCCGCTAAGGTGATGGCATGGAACGCCTGCCGAACTGGCTGACGTGGGCCAGGCTCGTCGCCGTGCCGATCGTCATGGTGCTGCTGGCCGCCGACGGCGGCAACGAGGGGCCCGAACGGGTGTGGGCGCTCGTGCTCTTTGTGGCGGCGGCGCTCACGGACTTCCTCGACGGCTATCTCGCGAGGCGCTGGCACGTCATCACCTCGTTCGGCAAGCTCGCCGATCCCCTTGCCGACAAGGCCCTGGTGCTGGGCACCCTGCTCATGCTGTGCATCACCGACGGCGTGCCGTGGTGGGCGTTCGCGGTGCTCTTGGTCAGGGAGGTCGCGGTGACGGTGGGACGGTTGCGCGTGGTGCACACCGCGGTGATCCCCGCATCCCGTGGGGGCAAGGTCAAGACCGTGCTCCAGCTCGTGGCGCTCGGCCTGTACTTGCTTCCCCACATGCCGCATGCGGTAGACACGGTGGCGTGGTGGCTGCTCGTGGCCTCCGTTGTGCTCGCCGTGGTGACCTGGGTGGACTACGAGGCGCGGCTGGCGCGGGCCCGCCGCATTGCCGCCGATGCTTCCTGAGGACATCCTGTCCACGGCTCGCGCTCGCGGCCTCACCATTGCGTGTGCGGAGTCCCTCACGGGCGGTGCCCTCGCCTCTGCGCTGATCGCCGTGCCCGGCGCGTCCGACGCTGTGGCCGGGGGAGTGGTCGCGTACACCATTCCCGTCAAGGTGAGCGTGCTCGGCGTGGACGCCGCGGTGATCGAACAGTACGGCGTGGTGAGCGAGGAGGTGGCGCTCGCTATGGCGAGACGCGCGCGCGAGCTGTTTGGAGCGTCGGCCGGTGTGGCGACGACGGGCGTCGCGGGGCCGGCCGACCACGGGGGAAAGGCGGCGGGGACGGTGTGTGTGGCGAGCGTCGGGCCGTGGGGAGAGCATGCGGCGACGGCCGTCCATGAGGGGGGACGCGAGGCCGTGAGGGCGGCCGCCGTGGGGGATGCCCTGGACCTGCTCGCGCTCGCTGTTGGCGAAACGTGACCTGCAGGCGTGCATTCCGTGGAACAACACTGAGGTAATGTGCGTTGCGTAGGTCATGATGAATGGTCAGATGATGAGGGGAGGGCGAATGCCTGTTCTGCGCAATGAGATTGGCGATGTCCTCCGTGACGCGCGCCTGTTGCAAGGCAAGACGCTCCGTGACATCTCGTCTGACGCACGCGTGTCGCTGGGGTACCTGAGCGAGGTTGAGCGTGGGCAGAAGGAGGCGTCCTCGGAGCTGCTCGCGTCGATCTGTGACGCTCTCGACGTGCCGATGTCCGCAGTGTTGCGTGAGGTGTCGGACAGGTTTGCCGCAGCCGAGGCCCTCCGCGAGGTGCCCGTGTTGCCGACCATTCCGGACACCGTTCCCGAGCTGCTGAGCACCTTCCGCGGGCGCTGATGCGCCTCAGCGAGTTCTGGGAACTCGCCGCCGATGTCTTTGGTGACAGTTATGCACCCACGCTCGCGCGCGAGCTGTCATTGACGAAGCTTGACTCGATGACGCCCTCCGCCGCGCTTGAGGCCGGCATTCCCGCACGGGACGTGTGGCATGCGTGGTGCGATCAAATGGACGTGCCGCTTGCGTTGCGCGACGGCCGCGATCCCCACCGCACGGTGCCACGCCGGCGCTGACCCGGCGTGTCGCGCGCGTTCGAACACGCGTTCGATTAGGGTGGTGTCCACAGGGCGAAGCTTCCGCACCGTTGTCCACAGGGCTCCGGGGGTTGCGGGACCCATGTCAGTGGGTGTGACTAGCGTCATGTCCATAGGCACATACGGCAGCGATGCCACGAACGATGGGACACGACATGGCGAACGCGGCGGACCGCTCCAAGGCACTTGAGGCGGCACTCGGTCAGATCGACAGGCAGTTTGGCAAGGGCTCCGTGATGCGGCTCGGCGAGCACGAGCGCGTGGCGGTGGAGGCGATCCCCACGGGCTCCATCGCTCTGGACGTGGCGCTCGGCATCGGCGGGCTCCCGCGTGGGCGCATCGTGGAGATCTACGGACCGGAGTCTTCCGGAAAGACCACGGTGGCGCTGCACGCGGTCGCCAACGCGCAGAAGGCGGGCGGCACGGCGGCGTTCATCGACGCAGAGCACGCGTTGGATCCCGAATACGCGAAGAAGCTTGGGGTCGACACCGACAACCTCATCGTCTCTCAGCCGGACACGGGCGAGCAGGCGCTTGAGATTGCGGACATCCTGGTGCGCTCCGGCGGCATCGACATCCTCGTCATCGACTCTGTGGCCGCGCTCGTTCCCAAGGCCGAGATCGAGGGTGAGATGGGCGACAGTCACGTGGGCCTGCAGGCGCGGCTCATGTCGCAGGCGCTGCGCAAGATCACCGGCGCGCTGAACAATACGGGCACCACCGCCATCTTCATCAACCAGTTGCGCGAGAAGATCGGCGTGTTCTTCGGCTCCCCGGAGACCACCACGGGTGGCAAGGCGCTCAAGTTCTACGCCTCTGTGCGCCTTGACGTCCGTCGCATCGAGACCCTCAAGGAGGGCACGGAGCCGGTGGGCAACCGTACGCGCGTGAAGGTCGTGAAGAACAAGATGGCGCCGCCGTTCAAGCAAGCCGAGTTCGACATCCTCTACGGGCAGGGCATCTCCACCGAGGGCGGCATCATCGACCTCGGCGTGGAACAGGGCTTCGTGAAGAAGTCCGGCTCCTGGTACACCTACGAAGGCGACCAGCTGGGTCAGGGCAAGGAGAACGCGCGGCAGTTCCTCAAGGACAACCCGCAACTCGCCGCCGAGATCGAGGCCAAGGTGAAGGCCAAGCTCGGTGTGGGCCCGGCCGCACTGGGCGAGGAGTCGCAAGACGTTCCCGAGGTGGACGAGGTTGCCGCGGCCATCGCCAAGGAAGACGCTCCGTTCTAGCAATGACTCGCGCTCGGCGGGAGGACGCCCCCACGACACCGGCGGACCCCGCCGAGCGCGCACGCGAGATTGCCTTGCGGCTGCTCACGCACTCCCCACGCTCATGCGCACAGCTGCGCGAGAAGCTCATCGCCCGCGATGTCGAGCCGGCTGTGGCCGAGGCGCTCATCGAGCGGTACGTGGAGGTGGGGCTTCTCGACGATGCCGCGCTGGCGGCACAGATCGCCCGCACCCGCCACGCGGAGCGCGGGCTCGCGCCGCGAGCGATCCGCCAAGAGCTCCAGCGCAAGGGCTTTGAGCCCGCAGACATCGAGGCGGCTCTTGAGCCCATTCCGCAGGCCATCGACGACCGCGCTCGCGAGCTCGCCCGCAAGCGCTGGGATGCGCTCGCGCATGTGGCGCCAGAGGCCCGAGTGCGCAGGGTGGTAGGGATGCTTGCCCGGCGCGGCTACTCGCCTTCGAGCGCTTTTGCAGTCGTGAAAGACTGGCAACGTGCCGATACAGCAGGTGAAACCTGACTCGCGCACGCCCAGACACCTGAGAGGGGAGCCTTGTGGAGACCACAGCCGTGATCTTGTTGCTCCTTGGTGCGTCCCTGGTGTCGCTGCTCTTGGTGTTCTTTGCCCGGCGTGAAGCCGCGGCCGTGCGTGAGGCGGCTCGCGAAGAGGTAGAGGGTCTTCGTGAGGACGCCCGCGCCATGATGGTCGAGGCCCAGCGCAGGGAAGAGCGTGTGGCACTTCGCGAGAAGGACACCGCCGCGGATCAGCGCGCGCACCAGCAATACGCACGCCAGCTCGACGAACGCGTCAACGTAGTTGCCCGTGACGAGCGCAGGCTCGCGGACGACAAAGCGAGCTTTGAACGGTCCGTGGCGGCAAAGCTTGCCGAGGTGGCGGACATGACCACGGACGAGGCGCGCGCGGAACTCACCGCCCGGCTGCGTGCGGAGGCTGAGGCAGATGCCGCGGTAGAGCGTCGGCGGCTGGAACGCGAGGTCAAACGCAAGGTGGACGAGCGGGCGCGCGAGATGCTCGCCGAGGCGATGCAGCGCCAAGTGGGCGCCACCACCGCCCAGTCGTCGGTGACGTGGATCGACCTTCCCTCGGAAGAGATGAAGGGCCGCATCATCGGCCGCGAGGGGCGCAACATTCGCGCCTTCGAGGCGCTCACGGGCGTCAACATCGTGGTGGAGGAGGGTGTTGACGCGGTGCAGCTGTCATCGTTCGACGTGGAGCGCCGTGAGATCGCCGAGATCACGTTGCGCGCCCTCGTCGAGGACGGGCGCATTCAGCCTCATCGCGTGGAGTTGGAATATGCGAAGGCCATTGCGGGCGCGCATGAACGCCACATGGATGCGGGCCTCGACGCGATCACGCAGGTGGGCATTCGCGGCGTGGATCACGAGATCATCGAGACGCTTGGTCGCCTGCGCCTGCGCAGTTCGTACGGCCAAAACGTGTTGGCACACCTCGTGGAGTCAGCGGAACTCGCGGGATCGCTTGCCGAACTGCTGGGAGCGGACGTCGAAGTATCGCGCCGAGCCGCGTTCCTGCATGACATAGGCAAGGCGTTCTCGGGGCAGCGGGAGGGCACACACGCCGCGATCGGGGCCGCCCTTGCCAAGGAGCATGGCGAGTCCGACGCCGTGATTCACGCCATCGCAGCACACCACGACGAGGTGACACCGCAGACGGTCGAGGCGATCATCGTGCAAATCGCCGACGCCGTGTCTGCCGCGCGCCCAGGGGCGCGACGCGAGGACCTCGAGGGATACCTGGAGCGCATGGAGTCGCTCGAGAAGTTCGTTGCCGAACACACGGGGGTGACGCGCGCCCTGGCGATGTCGGCAGGGCGCGAGGTGCGGGTGGTGGTGGAGCCATCTGAGGTGGACGACGACGGCGCCCAAGACTTGGCACGTACAATTGCCGAGCACATCAGCAAGGAATTCAACGTCCCCGGAGAGATCAAGGTGACGGTCATCCGCGAGCTTCGCGCGGAGGCCGTCGCTAACTAGCGCGATGACCACCACACCCACCTACGTCGTCAAGACGCTCGGCTGTCAGATGAACGTCCACGACTCCGAGCGCATGGCCGGACTCCTCGAAAGCGCCGGGTACACGGCCGCTCCTCCCGGCACCGACATCGCCGATGTTGTGGTCATCAACACGTGCGCCGTGCGGGAGAACGCCGCGAACAAGCTCTACGGCAACTTGGGCCAGCTGGCGCATGCCAAGGACGAACGCCCTGGCATGCAAATCGCGGTGGGCGGCTGCCTTGCGCAAAAGGATCGCGGCGAGATCGTGGACCGCGCCCCATGGGTGGACGTGGTCTTTGGGACGCACAACATCGACGTCCTGCCCGTGCTGTTGGACCGCGCACGCCATAACCAGCAGGCGCAAGTGGAGATCGAGGAATCCCTCAAGACGTTCCCGTCCACGCTGCCGAGCCGCCGCGACGCCATAGCGTCGGGCTGGGTGTCTATTTCGGTGGGGTGCAACAACACCTGCACCTTCTGCATTGTCCCGTCGCTGCGCGGCAAGGAGCGTGACCGCAGGCCGGGGGAGATCCTCGCGGAAGTGCAGGCGCTCGTTTCCCAAGGTGCGGTGGAGATCACTTTGCTGGGGCAAAACGTGAACTCGTATGGCGTGGGCTTTGGTGACCGCGCGGCGTTCGCCAAGCTGTTGCGTGCGTGCGGCGACGTCGAGGGGCTCGAACGGGTGCGCTTCACGAGTCCCCACCCCGCTGCCTTCACCGATGACGTCATCGAGGCGATGGCTCAGACCCCCAACGTCATGCCGAGCCTGCATATGCCGTTGCAGTCGGGCTCCGACGCCGTGCTGAGGGCCATGCGCAGGTCTTACCGCTCGGAGAAGTTCTTGGGGATTCTGGACCGGGTGCGCGCCGCGATGCCCGATGCCGCCATCACCACCGACATCATCGTGGGCTTCCCAGGGGAGACGGAGGCGGACTTCGAGGAGACGCTGCGCGTTGTCGAGGCGTCCCGCTTTGCGAGCGCGTTTACGTTCCAGTACAGCCCGCGGCCGGGGACTCCGGCCTTCGACCTTCCGGTGATCCCCAAAGACGTGGTGCAGGAGCGCTTTGAGCGGCTCCTCGCGCTGCAGGAACGCGTCGGGCTTGAGGAGAACCAGGCGATCGTTGGGCGCACGGTGGAGCTCTTGGTGCTCGACACCTCGGGCCAGGTGGGCGGACGCAAGGATGAGGCATCGGCACGGCTCAGCGGCCGCGCGCCCGACAATCGCCTTGTGCACTTCAGCGTGCCCGACGCCGGTGAGGCTCCGCGCCCCGGTGACCTGGTCACGGTGGACGTCACGTATGCCGCGCCCCACCACCTCGTGGCAGACAGCGCCCTTGCTGGTGGTGTCTACCAGGTGCGACGCACTCGCGCGGGTGATGTGTGGGATGCGGTCCAGGCCGGCGAGCACTCTCACGGCGTGAATGGCCACAGCGATGGCGGCTGCGGTGACTCGTGCGGAACCGGTGCCGCGAGCGCCGCGGGCCCCGTGGGGCTCGGCATGCCCACGCTGCGCCCCGTCTCGCCCGCGTGAGCGCGGACGAGGGCGCTCCGCCCATCATCGCGATCGTCGGCGCCACGGCCACCGGCAAGTCGGCAGTGGCGCTGGACCTCGCCGATCGCCTCGACGGCGAGATCGTCAATGCGGATTCCATGCAGTTCTATCGCGGCATGGACATCGGGACGGCCAAGCTATCGGTCGCCGAGCGGCGGGGCATTCCGCACCACCAACTCGACACTCTTGGCGTGCGCGAGGACGCATCCGTTGCGCGGTACCAGGCGCAGGCGCGAGCGGACATCGCCGCCATCCATGCCCGTGGCCGTAGGGCGATCGTGGTCGGTGGGTCGGGGCTGTACCTGCGTGCGCTGCTCGATCGCTTTGAGTTTCCCGGCACCGACCCCGCCCTGCGTGCGGCTCTCGAAGAGCGAGCACGGGTCGAGGGTCCGGGGATGCTGCACCGCGAACTTGCCGCACTCGATCCTGAGGCCGCCGCCAAGATCCCTGCACAGAATGCCAAGCGCATCGTGCGCGCGCTCGAGATCATCGAGCTCACCGGCGGCACGCGCAGCTCGCTGCCGCGCCACGAGTACGCGGCCCCCGCCATTCAGGTGGGCCTTGCGAGCCAGTACGGGCCGCTCGACGAGCGCATCGAGGCCCGGGTGACACACATGTGGGATGCCGGGCTGGTCGATGAGGTGACCACCCTCGTTGGCGAGGGACTGCGCGAGGGTGTGACCGCGCGTCGGGCCGTTGGCTACGCCGAGACCTTGCGGCACCTTGACGGGGAACTGGACGCCGCGGCCACCCAAGCGCTCATCGCTCAGCACACGCGCCGGCTTGCCCGCAAACAAGCGCAATGGTTCCGGCCGGACGCGCGCGTGCACTGGATTGACGCTCCACGGGACGCCGGTGATGTGGCGCGGGCAGCGTCGGCCATCGCGGCATTGACGCCGTAACCTAGGCGCATGCGCTTCACCAAAGGACACGGCACCAAGAACGACTTTGTGCTGCTGTTCGACGAGCGTGGCGAACAGCCCGTGGACGCCGAATTGGCGCGGTACCTGTGTGACCGGCGCGGTGGAATCGGCGGCGATGGCGTGATTCGTGCCGTGCGCGCGGGCGCGCTGGAGGCGGGGCGCGCATTCGCTCCCGACACGTGGTTCATGGACTACTGGAACTCCGACGGCTCCACCTCCGAGATGTGTGGCAATGGCGCGCGCGTCTTTGCCGCGCTGCTGGAAAGGGAGGCGGGGCTTGACCTGCGCGGCGGCCTCACCTTTGGTACGCGCGGTGGGCCGCGCACCGCCACGGCACTCGGTGGCGGACGCTACGCGGTGGGGATGGGCGAGTGGCGCCTGGGCGCCGCCCCGGATGGGTTTGATTCCGAGGTGGCGGCGCGCGGGCTCGAGCCGGTGCGGCCCGCGCTGAGCGTGGACGTGGGCAACCCGCACCACGTGGTGGCGCTTGCCGATGCCGCGGAGCTCATGGCGCTGGACCTCTCCTTGGCGCCCGTGGTCAACCCTCAACCGCCGCACGGGTCAAACGTGGAGTTTGTGGTGACGTTGGGCGGCGAGGTGCGCGACGGCGTGGAGCGCGGTCGCATCCGCATGCGCGTCCACGAGCGCGGGTCCGGCGAGACGATGTCGTGCGGCACAGGGGCGTGTGCCGCGGCGCTCGCGGTGCGCTTCTGGGCGGGCGAGGGCGCTCCAGACGTGTGGGACGTGGAGGTGCCTGGCGGCCTCGTCACGGTGCGCGTCACGGGCACTCGCGTGATCCTCGAAGGCCCCGCGGTATTGGTTGCCGACGGCGACGTGGCGCTGCCCGCATAGGCGCTGCCCGCGCTCAGCCGCCCGCAGCGTCAGCCGCGCAGCACGCGCAGCACGCGAAAGCCCTTGGCGCTTGCCACCTTGCGCACCTCGCCCCAGCCCTGGTCCGCAATCCACGCGGCCAGCGAGTCCGCGCCCAAGTTGCGCTGCACCACCAGGTACGCCTCGCCGCCCGGAGTGAGCCGGGGGATCCACGCCGCCAGCAGCTCGTGAAGAGCGGCCTTGCCGATGCGGATGGGCGGGTTGGACCAGATGGTGTCGAAGGTCTCCGCCGCCGGCACGTCCTGGGGGCGCAGCACCGTCACCCGGCCGGCCACGCCGGCAAGGTTTGCATTGCGCCGGGCAAGGTCCAGGGCGCGCTCGTTGACATCCACCGCGGTGACCTTCACGTCGGGCTCGGACAGGGCGGCGGCAAGGGCGATGGGCCCCCACCCGCACCCGATGTCCAGCACGCGTCCGCGTGGCGGCGGCACGGTGCGCAGCAACACTCGCGTGCCGAGGTCCACGTGGTCGGGCGAGAAGATGCCGCCGGCCACCTCCACCGTGAGGTCGTGACCGGCGAGGGTGACCTCGATGCGCCGCCGCTCGTCCGCGCTGGCTGGCTCGGCGCTGAAGTAGTGGTCCTCGCTCACGGCACGAGCGTAGCTGTGGACAGGTGAGGCCGCGTCGCACCCAAGTGCGACAATGAAGGGTCATGACCGAACCGCTGCTCAACGACGAGAACCCACCCAGCAGGGCCGACGCTGTGCTGGACCGGGTGCTGTCGCGCGCCGGTACGGCGGTGGCCGAGGGCGGCACCAAGACCACCTCGTACGACGGCGACCAGCTAGAGCGCGAGGAGCGTGCGGCGCTTCGGCGTGTGAGCGGGCTGTCGACGGAGCTCGAGGACGTCAGTGAGGTTGAGTACCGGCAGTTGCGCCTGGAGAAGGTCGTGCTCGTTGGCCAGTACGCGGGCAACGCCCAGGATGCCGAGATTTCCTTGCGCGAACTCGCGGCACTCGCCGAGACCGCGGGCTCTGAGGTCCTTGACGGTGTGCTGCAGCGCAGGCCCCACCCTGATCCTGCAACGTATATCGGCTCCGGCAAGGCCAAAGAGGTCAAGGACATCGTCGCCGCGGTGGGAGCGGACACCGTCGTCGTCAACGATGATCTCGCCCCCAGCCAGCGTCGAGCCCTCGAAGACGTCGTCAAGGTCAAGGTCATTGACCGCACGGCGCTGATCCTCGACATCTTTGCGCAGCACGCCAAGTCCAAGGAGGGCAAGGCGCAAGTGGAGTTGGCGCAGCTCGAATACCTGTTGCCGCGTCTTCGCGGCTGGGGTGAGTCGATGTCCCGCCAGGCAGGTGGCCAGGTGGGTGGCGCCGCTGCCGGCATGGGCTCGCGCGGCCCCGGCGAGACCAAGATCGAGCTGGACCGGCGTCGCATCCGCAATCGCATGGCGCAATTGCGTCGCGAGATCAAGGGCATGGCGCCCGCGCGCGCGGTGCGCAGGCAGAGGCGACTTGGCCTGCCAAATGTTGCCATCGTCGGCTACACGAACGCGGGCAAGTCCTCGCTCCTGAACCGCATCACGGGCGCTGGAGTGCTCGTGGAGAACGCGCTGTTCGCCACGCTCGATCCCACGGTGCGCCGCTCGCAGACGCCGGATGGGCGCGAGTTCACCGTCTCTGACACCGTCGGGTTTGTGCGGGACCTCCCGCACCAGCTTGTCGCCGCGTTTGCCTCGACGCTCGAGGAAGTGGCGCACGCGGACCTCGTGCTGCACGTTGTCGATGCGTCCCATCCCGACCCCGAAGGCCAAATCCGCGCGGTGCGGGAGGTGCTCGCGGACGTTCCCGGAGCGTCGGACGTGCCGGAGGTGCTGGTGCTGAACAAGTGCGATGTTGCTCAGCACGACGTGCTGTTGCGGCTCCGCGCGCGGCCAGAGCCCACCGTTGAGGTGTCCGCACTCACCGGCGAGGGCATCGACGATCTCCTGACGCTCGTCGCCGAACAGCTGCCGCGGCCGCACACCCGCGTGGACGTGCTGCTGCCGTACACGCGCGGGGACCTCGTGGCCGAGGCGCACGCCAAGGGCGAGGTCATCTCCGAGCAGCATGGTGCCGACGGCTATGAGCTCATCGCGCTCGTCAACGAGTCGCTCGCCGCCCGCATCACCGACGCCGCCGACAAGCACGCCGCGACCCGTGGGTGAGGACCTCACCCCGCAGCGGGTGCAGGACCTCCTCCGCGCCGCCGTCGATGCGCTCGGGGGGCAGTCGCGCGAGGGTCAGCAGCACATGGCCGCGGCCGTGGCCAACGCGCTGACCAACGGAGATCATGCGCTCATTCAGGCCGGGACGGGCACGGGAAAGTCGGTCGGCTACCTCGTCCCCGCGGTGGCGCACGCGGTCGCCACGGGGGAGCGCATCGTCATCTCCACGGCAACGCTCGCGCTGCAGCGGCAGATCTACACCAAGGACCTTCCCTTGGTGCTCGACGCTCTGGAGCCGGTGCTGTCAGCCCGCCCCGGCGTCGGGCTGTTCAAGGGGCGCTCCAACTACTTGTGCGTGCACAAGATGGATGGCGGCTACCCGCCAGAGGACGACACCCTGCCCATCAACCTCGGCCCCACGAGCGAACTGGGAAAGCACGTGGCGAGGCTGCACGAATGGGCTGCCGAGACCGAGACCGGCGACCGCGACGACCTGGTGCCGGGCGTGCCGGGGCGTGCCTGGGCGCAGGTTTCGGTGAGCGGGCGTGAATGCCTCGAAAGCCGCTGCCCGGCCCTCGAGCGCTGCTTCGCGCAGCGCGCCCGCGACGAGGCCGCAGACGCCTCGATCGTGGTGACCAACCACGCGGTGCTGGGCGTGCAGGCCACGAGCCACGACATGATCGGCGAGCACCAGGTGCTCATCGTGGACGAGGCACACGAGCTGGTGCAGCGCATCACGTCATCCGCGACCCACGAACTCACGGTGTTGGGTGTGGACAGGGCTGCGCGCAACGTCCGCCGCGTAGGCGTCGTCACCGAGCAGCTGGACAGGGCCGCACGCTCGCTTGACGCGGCGCTTGGTGAGGCTCGCGTTGGGAGGGTCCGCGGTGAACTGCCCGACGCCGTTGCGGACTCCCTGGAACTGGTGCGCTCAAGCGCGCGGCAGCTTCTCACGGGGCTGGCAAAGATGGACCCGGGCAAAGAGCTGCAGGGGCACGCGAAGGTGGCCACGGCGTCGGTCACCGAGGTGTTTGAGGTGTGCGAGGAGCTGCTGGGAACGTCCGGTCGCTACGTCATCTGGTTCGCGCCACGAGACGGCGACTACGGCTCCACCGTTGCCGAGCGCATCGTGGCGGCACCGCTAGATGTGGCCAGAACCATCCACGACAAGCTGCTCGCCGAGCGCGCAAGCGTCATGACATCTGCGACGCTTGCCCTTGGGGGAAATTTTGAGGCGATTTCCCGGCATCTTGGCGTGGAGGATGCCGTGACGCTGGACGCCGGCAGCCCCTTCGAATACGAACGGCAGGGCATGCTCTATGTGGCCGCGCACTTGCCTCGCCCGGGCACAGGCGGAATCTCGGACGAGGCCCTCGACGAGCTCGCCGCGCTCATCGAGGCGGCAGGGGGACGCACGCTTGGCCTGTTTTCGTCGCACCGCGCGGCCGTGGCAGCGGCCGACGCGATGCGTGCGCGTCTCGACGTTCCCGTGCTGTATCAACTCGACGACCAGCTGCCCACGCTCATGAAGGAGTTTGCCGCCGACCCGCGCGCATGCCTGTTCGGTTCCACCGCACTGTGGCAAGGCATCGACGTTCCGGGCGCCACATGCGCGCTCGTGGTGATCGACCGCATCCCCTTCCCTCGGCCCGATGATCCAGTCACCCAGGCGCGCACGGAGGCGGTGGAGAGCAACGGCGGCAATGGCTTCATGGCGATCAGCGCCACCCACGCGGCGCTGCTGTTGGCGCAGGGTTCGGGGCGCCTCATCCGTTCGGTTGCCGACAAGGGCGTTGTGGCGGTGCTGGATCCGCGGCTCGCGACGGCCCGGTACGGCGGCTTCCTGGCACGCTCGATGCCGCCGCTGTGGCCCACTACGGATCGTGACGTGGTGCTCGCCGCGCTGCGCCGCCTCGATGCCGAGGCGTTGACGGCCGAGTCCGCCGCCGCCCAATAGGCTGTGTGCATGACGGAATCCGACGAGTTCACCCGCGGCCAGCAGGCGGAGCGCGAGCGCTTCGCCGAATACCTCGAGCATTTCGAGAAGGGCTCTCGCGAGCTTGCCGAGAAGGCGGAGACGGACGAGTCTCGCGTCTACCAGACCACCATTGCGAACGCGATGCAGGCCATGCGTCAGGCCATCACGGGCGGCTTCCACTGGCAAGACGGCTGGCGCTCCTAGCCGTCCGGCGCTCACGCAGCAGTACCCGTCATCCTGCGCCCACGCAGCGCACTCGCCCGCGCGCTCCTTGAGTGCATGAAGTCGGCATGAGCGTCGCATTCCGGCCTCCTGCACTCACAGCGCGTGGCAGGCCACGTGGGCGTCACCACCACTGAGGTTGTGACGTACAACGTGACGGTCCACGCCGGTTAGTGTGCGCGACCGCTCAGATCTTTCGCAGCACCGAGACGACCTTGCCCATGATCCGGGCGTGGGTGCCGTCGATGGGCGTGTACGCGGGGTTGTGTGGCATGAGCCACACCTGGCCGTCCTTGTTGCGGAATGTCTTGACGGTTGCCTCATCGTCGAGCAGGGCGGCCACGATGTCGCCGTTCTCGGCGCTGTTCTGGCGGCGCACCACCACAAAGTCGCCGTCGCAAATCGCGGCATCGACCATCGAGTCTCCGCGCACCGTGAGCATGAACAGCTCGCCCTGGCCCGTGAGCTGACGCGGCAGGGTCACCACATCCTCAACCGACTGCTCGGCGAGGATCGGCCCGCCCGCGGCGATGCGGCCAACGAGGGGAACGTCAACGGTGGCCTCGCTGCCCGACGCCGTGGCCGGCAAGGCGACCACGTTGGGAGCGGAGGCGGGCTGCGCAGCCGGGGCAGCGTCGGGCAGCACCACCTCGATGGCGCGCGGGCGGTGGGGGTCGCGGCGCAAGAAGCCCTTTGCCTCAAGGGCGGAGAGCTGGTGGGTGACCGATGACGTCGAGGTGAGGCCAACCGCCTCGCCGATTTCGCGCATGGATGGCGGGTAGCCGCGATCGGTCACGGAGGCGCGGATGGTCTCGAGGATGAGGCGCTGGCGCGCGGTGAGATCGCCGCCATTGTCGACCTCTGGGAACTCGTGGACGGTGCCCGTCTCGCTCATGACCGCTCCTTCCGGGGCCTCGAGGCCGCCATGTCAGACCCTGCTGGTGTCCTTAGGTCATGACGGTAGGGCACAAGCACAGCGAAATCAAACATGTGTTCGAGTTTTTGTTGCGCGTGTCGCAACGCCGTGCTAGAAATAGAACAGATGTTCGAACGAACACGCGTTCGAACGTGATGACGGAAGGTTGGTGAGCGGCATGGCGATCTACGCACCGAACACGCCAGTGGCCCGGATGCGCAGGGCGCGGTTGCGTCGCGTCGCGTTGCTCGCGATCGCGCTCGTCGCCATCGCGGTCTTCGGGCCCAAGGCGTTCGCGAACGACGCCTCCGAGGCTCCCGTGCAGCTCGACACCTACACGGTGGGTTCCGGAGAGACGCTGTGGTCCATCGCGGCGAACCTGACGCCAGAGGGCAGGGACGTGCGCGACACCATGGCGGACATCCGTGAAGTCAACGCTATGACGGGGAGCCAACTCCAGGCGGGAGAGCAGATCCTGTTGCCGCATGCAGGGTGAAGGACCTCGCTTGAGGTGGTTCTCACGTCTGGTGGGTGCGGGCGAGGAGGTATGCCGAAGGCGACTCACAGGCTCTGTTGAACTTGCCATTGCTTTTGAAGCGGCGGGCAGTTACGGTTCGAATCATCCATAACATCATGGATGCAAGGAGGTTCTCGCCGTGAGATCACCTACGGTAGTTCGAGTAGCCGTCGTGGGGGTGGCGGGGGTCGCCCTCGCTCCCGGCGTTGGTATCGCCGCGTTTGCGGCCACTGACAGTGGCGTGCAAACCAAGAGTTGCGCTACCGGCAAATGGGGACAGTTGGCTGTGTTGCAGATGGGAGCAAGCGCGACATTCGCACCTGGCGATTGGTCAACTCATCGCCAATACAACCCAGACTTGCCCGCTGCCCATTGGGTATATGACAGCGCCACGTTTGCGGGCGGAGGGCAGTGGAGAGTTACCTCAGATACGGGTGACAGTTATTCCAGCGCGACCGCCTCGTGCGTGAACTTCGGCTAAGTCGACCCGGCCGCCCACTTCTTTTCACCGTTGTTGCGGCACTCGGGCTGGCTTCTTGTGCAATCGACTCATCTCCCAACCAGTTTGCAGGGCAGACGTGGGGTCCCGCAAGTTACAGCGAGTACGAGGCGGCCCGTGCTGAATGGGGTGCGAAGTACGTTGTGTGCGCCCGCAAGTATGGCGCCGCCGCAATACTTCATCCTGATGGAACTATCACGGACGCTGTTGCTCAGGGGCGTCCCACCACAGCACTTCTAGACGCTGGGTGCATTGACGAGGTCGGCCCGCCTCCCGAGAGCCCTCCCCTAACCCCTGAGCTTTTGAAGGGCCTGTACGCAATGCTGGTCCGGCAGGCTGATTGCCTCCGCGAGAAGGGATACGACATCTCCAATCCACCCTCCGAACGTACGTGGGCGGAGAACTACTCCCTTGATTCGTGGAACCCGCTACTGGACGTACGCAACGCCGGGCTGGACGTGGCCACCGCAGACGGAAAGTGCCCACAGCCGGACATTGGCGAGGCGTGGCGAACAGGGTATGCATCCTCGTAGTCGTGTGGCACCTTGCCGATTCGCGTGCCGCTGGAGAGGCCGACCGTATACCGTTGGTCCTGGGAGGCGGATTCGTGGTGGAACGCGATAATTCTCGACGTCGCTGGTTGCCGGTTGCAGGCTGGTTGCTCGCGGTGTTATGTGCGGCGGTGGCGGGCTGGTGGGCCGCGAGCCGCGTCACCCAACCTCCCGAGATCTCCACTCCCATGGCCTCGACCACAACGGTTGCCGTGGTGGAGGGAAGCGTTGAGGTAGCACAGGAGTACGGCATCGATGCCACGTGGCAGGCCTCGCCGCTAGGAGTCAACGGTTATTCAGGGACGCTTACCCACCTGGGGGTGTCGCCGGCTGGAACTCGCCTGGACGTTGGCGACGTTGCCTACTCTGTTGATTTGCAGCCCGCCGTCATGGCAGTGGGCGCCATCCCAGCGTTTCGCACTTTGGAGACTGGTGATGAAGGTGCAGATGTCAAGCAACTCCAGAGGTTCTTGAAGTCTCAGGGATTCGACCCCGGAAGCGTGAATGGCCGGTACGGGTCCTCCACGGCCGACGCCGTGGATAGGTGGTCCGCGCACTTGGGACTGCCCATGGACGGGCGCGTTCCACTGGGTCGCATCGTCTTCGTCCCCTCGTTGCCTGCCACCATTGCGACGGTGCCTGGTGCTCGGCTGGGGCTACGTGTTCAACCGGGCGACGAGCTCCTTACCGGCCCCAGCGGTGAGCCGCGGTTCACCTTCCGCGTGCTTCCCGAAGACGTGGGTCGCACCGTTGAAGGCATGCAGGTGAGCATGCGTGTGGGCGAGGACGTGTGGCGAGCGGAGGTCGCGAGCCTTGCCGCAGACCCCGACACGGGCGCAACAATCGCCGTGCTGCGGCCCGTAACCGGAGCAACCTCAATCTGTGGCGACGACTGTGCAGATGCCGTGGCCGTAGGCAACCAGGCCGTCCTACCTGGAACGCTGGTCATCGTCCCGCAGACGTCCGGGGCGCAAGTGCCCACCACCGCGATCGGGGCCGACGCTAAGGGGGTGACGTTTGTCACGATGGCGAGCGGAGAGCGCAGACCCGTCACGGTTAAGGCCTCGTCAGATGGTGCAAGCATTGTGTCCGGTGTCGATGCTGGAGAGCGGGTTGTGATTACGTCGGCGGGGGCGTGACATGCGGCTCTCGGTCAGCAATCTGGGGCACCTCTATCACAAAGGCTCGGCACCCGTCTTTCGCTGTCTCGATTACGCCTTTGAGCCGGGCAGCCTCACCGCGGTCACGGGGCCTTCGGGATGTGGAAAGTCGACACTACTGTATGTCCTTGCGCTAATGCTGACACCTTGGGAGGGATCTGTGGATTGGAATGGCGTAAATGTCCACAACCTCACCGATGGTGAGCGGGCACATTTGCGCGCCAAGCACGTGGGATTCGTGTTCCAGGACGCGGTGCTTGACCTCTCGCGGACCGCGGAGGACAACGTTGTGGAGGCCGCATGGTTGGCGGGATTGCGACCGGAGGTCGCCCGCCCCCGGGCGCGGGAGCTGATGGAGCGGTTTGGTGTGGGAGATATGTCAGCGCACCGTCCGGGAGAAGTCTCCGGTGGTCAGGCGCAGCGCATCGCTTTGTGCCGCGCACTGGTCAAGAACCCCGACATCCTGTTCGCGGACGAACCGAGCGGCAACCTCGATGTTTCGTCCGCGCAAATTGTGTGGGAGGCCTTGGCGGCTTGTGCCGCACAGGGCGCAACCGTCATCGTCGCGACACACGACGACGTGCGGGCTGCAGGCGCCGCCCAACACCTGAGGCTCGAGCCGTGATCGCGCGACCACCCGCGAGGTTTTTCCTCGCCGATGCTGTTCATCGATTCCGGGCTCCATTCACGCCCACTTTGATCTCGCTCCTCGTTCTCGCGGGCGCAACGATCGCGATATTCGCGACCACGGGAATAGCCCTGGCCACCCAGCAGGCGACCCTCGACCGCATCAACTCGCCCCAAGGACGCCTTATCACGGTCGCGGATACCGAGGGCGACGCAGGGTTCTCCTCGGAGTCCGTCGAGGTGATCGCCGGTCTGTCCGGAGTGGACTGGGTGTTCGCTGTGGGTCCAGCCTTGGATGCGTCCGCGAAGGCAATTCCAGGCGGACAGACCGTGCCCGCCCGCCTGTACTACGGGCGGCTTCCACCCGTACTTACGGTGGCAACTGCGACGGATGCCATGGCCCCCGGCATGGCACTGGCCGGGCCAGGAGTGGCGGCAACTCTGGGTTTAAAGGACGGCTTGGGGACAGTGGAAGCGCCCGGGCGCTCGGGAACCGTCGTTGGACGATTCACGCCCGGTGCGCCTTTGAACGAACTTGGGGCAGATGTTTTGATCGCCCCGCAAGGTGAGGGGAGAATCCTCACGCTGTGGGTAGAGGTTCAGGACGTCTCGCAACTGGCTGTCGTGGAAAGCGGCGTACGCGCATCGGTCATCGCAGCACATCCGGGAGCCTTGCACGTGGACACCTCGATCGAACTCACTCAACTCTCGGCGGATATCACCGCCGAACTCGCTAAGAGTGCAACACTCACGGTTTCGGCGTTGCTCGCGGCAGTGTTCGTCTTGGTTGGGGCCGTGGAATACGCGCGTGTGGCCAGCACCACCCGAGATATTGGACGCCGAAGGGCGCTTGGCGCCACGCGCAGTGCAATAGTCCTTGGTGTTCTCGCCACGGCGGGCCTCAGTGCGCTGGTGGGCACCCTTATCGGCGTGATGGTGGGAGCCATCGTCACCTTCGTCTCCGCAGGCACGGCACCTCGTTGGGTGTTCTGCGTAGGAATCGTGATCTTGATGGTCATTGCGGCGCTCGCGGGTGCCGTGGCGCCCGCGCTTCGGGCATCGCGGTTGGACCCCGTCGCGATACTCAGGGTCCCGTGATCCCAGCATGTATCGGCTAACGTCGTTCGTGCGTGGCGTGGAAGAGTAGGGGCATGCATTGCCCATTTTGTCGCCACGCCGATACCCGTGTCGTGGATTCGCGCATCGCCGACGACGGTTCGTCGATCCGCCGCAGGCGCGAGTGTCCCGCGTGTGGACGCCGCTTCACCACCGTGGAGACCGCAAGCCTCACCGTTCTCAAGCGCTCCGGCGTATCTGAGCCTTTCAGCCGCGAGAAGGTAGTCGCGGGCGTGAAGAAGGCATGCCAAGGGCGTCCTGTGTCCGATGACGACCTCGCGGTGCTCGCGCAGAAGGTGGAGGAGACGGTTCGCGCGAACGGCCAAGCGGAGATCAACGCGCTCGACATCGGCCTGGCGATCCTTGCTCCGTTGCGCGAACTCGATGAGATCGCCTACCTGCGGTTCGCAAGCGTCTACCGGGCGTTCGATTCCCTCGACGACTTCGAGACCGAGATTGCGCGACTTCGAGAGGAAGACGCGGCAGCAGGGCGCTAGCGCGCGGGTCGCGGCTAAGAGAGCACTCGAAGGCGCACCGTCTCAGGCATGTTGCGCAGCGCGTCCACCGCGTCACGCGTGAGGCCGGAGGCGATATCGGACACCACGTACCCCAACTCACCGCGAGTGGCGAGCTGCTGGCCATCGATGTTGACGCCATGCTCGGCGAACACGCGGTTGACGGTGGCGAGAACACCGGGCACGTTGGTGTGCAGGTGAGCCACGCGGTGCGAGCCGGAGGTGGCGTCGGCCGCGAGGTGCGGCATGTTGACGGAAAGCCCCGTGGAGCCGTTGTTCACGTAATCGCGAAGGCGTGTGGCGACGAAGACGCCGATGTCACGCTGTGCCTCCTCGGTGGAGCCGCCGATGTGGGGCGTGAGGATCGTGTTGGGCAGATTCTGCAGAACGGAGACGAAGGGGTCTCCCTTCTTCTTGGGCTCCTCGGGGAACACGTCGATGGCCGCACCCCCAATGGCTCCCGACAGCAGGCCCTCGCGCAGCGCCTCGACATCCACGATGAATCCGCGCGAGAGGTTCAGGAAGAGCGCGCCGTGCTTCATCGACTTGAGTTGGTGTTCGCCAAAGAACCCGGAGTTGCCGGGCCGGCCGTCCACGTGCAAGGTGACGATGTCGGCCTCGTGCAACAGGGCGTCAAGCGACTCCATCTTGCGCGCGTTGCCCAACGCGAGCTTCTCCGCGGCATCAAAGAAGATGACATTCATGCCGAGTGCCTCGGCGATGACGGACAGCTGCGAGCCGATGTTTCCGTAGCCCACGATGCCCAGTGTGCGCCCGCGAATCTCGTGGGCACCCTCCGCCGACTTGTTCCACACGCCCTGGTGCATGAGACGGTTCGCGTCTGGCAGGCGGCGCGTCAGCGAAATCATCTCGGAGATCGCCATCTCCACCACGGAGCGGGTGTTGGAGAACGGAGCGTTGAACGCGGCGATGCCCAACCGGGCAGCGGCCGCGAGATCAATCTGGTTGGTGCCAATAGAGAAGGCACCAACGGCAATCAGGGACGATGCCGAGGTCAGGACGCGCTCGGTCACCTGCGTCTTGGAGCGGATGCCCAGGAGTTCCACGCCATCGAGGGCGGCGATGAGCTCGTCCTCGTCCATGGCGGCAACGTGGTTCTCCACCTCAACGCCTGCGGCTTCAAGGATTTCGGTGGCACGGGGGGACAAATTTTCAAGAAGGAGTGCTCGCACACCCCCATCTTCTCGCACGCCGTGCCCGTTTCCCAAAACGGCCCGACGCTGGGGCCGGCACGGCGTTAGCGGAGCCCTCGTGGCAGGGCATCGGCATGGATCATGACCAGTTTCTGCGTGGGCCTGGTCATTGCCACATAGAGGTCGCCTGGCCGGGCGGCGATCTGCGCGGGCTCCACGACCACTACCACGTCGTACTCGAGCCCCTTGGACTCGCGCGCGTCGATGAGCGTCACGTCGGCGCCTCCCAGTGCCGCGCCAATGGCGGCGTGGCGCGAGTCGTCGGCGATGATCGCCACAAGCCCGCCTCCCGTTGAGGCGAGAGCAGCGGATTCCTCGCGCGCTATGGCCGCGGCGCGCGCAGAGGGGTCCGCGTCGCTCACCATGATGAGTGACTCGTCCACCTCGCGAGCGGCGCTGAGGGGTGAGACGGGCAGCGAATGCTCGGTGGCGAACGCCTGCGCCGCGCGGGCCACGGCGGCCGGGATGCGGTACGAGATGGTCAGCTCGCGCAGCGTCCAGGATTGCCCAAAGAGCGGGTCCATCGTCTCCGGCCACCATCGGGTTCCGGCCGGCGCGGCTACTTGCGCCACATCCCCAACGATGGTGAAGGACCTCGTGGGGCAGCGCCGCAGGAGCATCCGCCATGCCATGGGGGACAGCTCTTGGGCCTCATCCACCACCACGTGGCCGTACGTCCAGGTGCGGTCCGCCCACGCGCGCTCGGCCACGGAAAGTCGCGACACGCCACCCTGCATGCGCTGCGCGAGCGTCTCCGCGTCCACCTTGATCATGGACTGCGCGCCAAAGGTCTCGAGCACCTCTTTGGCGTACTGGATCTCCTCCTTGGAGGGTTTGGCGGGGCGCACGGGCCCCCCGCCTGGCATGTCGCCCAGCAGCTCCGCGGCCTCGTCGAGCAGCGGAACGTCGGCATCGGTGAACGGGGCATCGGCCGCGCGCCGCAACAGCCGACGCTCGTGCGGCTCCAGCGCACGGGTCGCGTTGGCAAGCAGGTGGGGCTTGGAGAAGAGATCCCGCAACAGCGTTTCTGGCGTCACGGGCAGCCAGCACAGGTTGATCGCGATGCGCAGCGCGCGGTCCTCGCGCACGTCCCGCTCCAGTTCGCGGCGGTCGTCGGCGTCGATGGTTTCACCCAGCTGCTCGGCGAGCTGGGCGGTAAGGCGCGAGATCATCTCCTTGGCAAACGCCTGGCGGGCCTCGTTGTGGGGCTTGCCGTCGCGTCGGGCCCTGGCCTGGGCCTCACGCACGTCGTGCCGGCGCAGCACCACCACCCGGCCATCCAGCTTGAATTCCTGATCCGTGCGCGGCACCCGCTGACGCTCGCGAACGGCGGCGCGCACAACGTCGGCCATGGCGAGGCGCCCCTTGAGCTCCGCAACGTCGTCGCGCTCGTGAGCCGAGGTGTCGGTGCCGCGCACCAGGCCGCCGAGGGTCGTGGACACGGCACCGGTCTCGCCGAGCGAGGGCAGCACGTGGTCGATGTACCGCAAGAACGATTGCGACGGGCCGATGAGCAGCACGCCGCGGCTCTCCAGCAAGTTGCGGTGGTGGTAGAGCAAGAAGGCGGCGCGGTGCAGCGCCACCGCGGTCTTTCCGGTGCCGGGCCCACCCTGCACCACCAGGGCCCCCGTCAAGGGAGCGCGGATCACGGCATCTTGTTCGGCCTGGATGGTGGCGACGATGTCTCCCATGCGGCCCGTGCGGCGGGCCCCCAGCGCCGCAAGGAGCGCACCCTCTCCCGCGAGGGTCTCGCCAAGCCCGGACTCTTGGAGCGCCTCAACGTCCAGCACGTCGTCCTCGACGGCCGTGACCACGCGGCCCTGCGTGGTGAGGTGGCGGCGCTTGATGACGCCTGAGGGGTTGGCTGCCGTTGCCGAATAGAACGCCTGCGCGGCGGGAGCGCGCCAGTCGGTGAGCAGGGGAGCATGGTCGGCATCGGACAGGCCGATGCGGCCCACGTAAAGGGTGTCGCCCGCAACGAGGTCGAGGCGACCAAAACACAGCCGGTCTTCCACGGCATCGAGCTGAGCAATGCGGTCCTCGTATAGCGTGGCGAAGGCGTCACGCTCCGAGCGGTTCTGCGGGGAGCCAGACGGGCCGCCCTTACGCACCTCGGCGAGCCGTTCGTCGGCCTCGTGTCGCAACGCGTCGAGGCGCGCGTAGAGTACGTCGACCACGCCCTGCTCGGTCTCGATCCCCGAGCGTTGCGCGGTCACCCCGCGATCGTCCTGCATGTACCTCACCCTCACCCGCCCTGCACTCCTGCGGCAGGGCAGTCAACCATTATCGCAGTCCTCGCGCACGCGTGCGCGCACCTGTTCGCGGCGCGCGAGAACGGCCCACCGGCCTGCTCGCGCGTGCAAGACTGGATGCGGAGGTGTGTGTGTCCAAGTCCCTGGTGAAGTGGAATCCCGATGGCGTTGCCCAGTGGGCCGTCGCAGCGCCCAAGGAGGGCGCCGTCTTGGTGCACTCGCTGCGCGGCTTTCTCGATGCCGGCAAGGCGGGTGCGATCGTTGCCGAACACTTGCGCGGCATGGATGCCGTCACCATCGCCTCCTTCGACATCGACGCGCTGCTGGATTACCGCTCGCGCCGCCCCGAGATGACGTTCTCTGTCAACGAGTGGACCGCCTATGACGAGCCATACCTCGACCTCGACATGGTGCGTGATGCGGCGGGCACGCCGTTCTTGTTGCTGCACGGCTTTGAACCGGACCTCAAGTGGGAGCGATACGTGCGTGCCGTACGCGGAATCGTGGAGCGTTTGGGGGTGGGGCTCACGCTCGGCGCGCATGGCATCCCCATGGCATCCCCACACACGCGCCCCATCTCGGTGACGGTTCACGGCACGCGCCAAGACCTGTTGCCAGACGTCCCCACCCTGTTCGGCACCGTGACGGTCCCGGCGTCAGCACAAAACCTTATGGAGTACCGCTTTGGGCAGTGGGACATGGCCGCACTGAACGTGGCGGTGCACGTGCCGCACTACCTGGCCCAGTCCGCGTATCCGCAGGCCGCCCAGCGAGCCCTCAAGGGGCTTGAGGACATCTCGGGACTTGACCTCAAGCCCGCCGATCTTGACGATGCTGCGGCGCGAGCCCAAGAGGAGATCGACCGCCAGACGAGCGAGTCCGAGGAGATTCAGGCGCTCGTTGGCGTGCTCGAAGAGCAGTACGACGCCTTTGTTGAGGCCCGCGGCAACGTCATCCCCGTGGACGGTGGCCTGCCCTCGGCCGACGAATTGGGCGCGGAATTCGAGAAGTTCCTTGCACAGCAGCGGTGGGATCAACCCCCAAACGCCTGATTCGTGCCATGCTTGTACCTGGTTGAACGTAGTGTGCAAGAACCGGTCTGGCTTGACCTGGGACGCGGCATTGCTGAGACGAGTGGGTACGCAGTGTGCTCGCTTCCCGTCCCGGGCAGTACAGATTAAGGAAAGTTCATGGCACAGGGTTCTGTGAAGTGGTTCAACGCTGAGAAGGGCTACGGCTTCATCGCGCAGGATGGCGGCGGCGCCGACGTCTTCGTGCACTACTCGGCGATTCAGTCCGATGGCTACAAGTCCCTCGAAGAGGCGCAGCGCGTCGAGTTCGAGGTGACCCAGGGTCCCAAGGGCCCCCAGGCCGAGGCCGTTCGCCTCATCTAAGGCTTAGCCTGCGGGCTAGCATCAACGGCCGTCCCTCCTCACGGAGGGGCGGCCGTTTATCGTTCTAGCTCCAGCCGGCCACCACGGCCGTGGGCAACGGGGCCGACGCCGCATACCGCTGCAGAGCGGGTGTCACCTCCGTCAGTGGTGCGGTACCGGCCACGAGCACCGCATTGCCGCGCCGCTTGCGCTTGAGCACGGCGTGCTCGCCCACCGCGAGGACCTCGCCGAATGCGGCCATTGCCTGCCGGGCATCGTCCCCTCCGGCATGCGCCGCCCCGCCCCGTGCGGTCACCGCGGTGTTCGCCACCACAAGCCCTCCGGGCCGGAGCACCCGTCGCGCGTGCTCCCACCACCCTCGAGAACGCAGATGGTCGGGCACCTCGGCGCCCGCGAATGCGTCGCGCACGATGAGGTCAAGGCTCGCGTCGGCACGTTCGGCAAGCGCCTCCAAGCCGTCTTGGGCACGCACGCGCAGGCGAGGCGCGCGCGGCAGGTCCCACCAGCGTCGGGCAAGCTCAGCGAGGGTGACGTCCACGTCCACGGCAATGTGCCGGGACGAGGGATGCACGTGGGCGAGGTGACGCGGCAGGGTGCATGCCGCGGCGCCAACGTGCAGCGCCAACCAGGCATGATCCGGGCGTGCGGCGTCCCACGCGGCGATGGCGGCGGCCTCGTGCCGCATGTACTCGAAGTCCAGCTGAAAGTCCGCGCGCAGGGTGGACGAGGGCACCTCGTTGACGTAGACGGTGACGGTGCCGTCGGCCTCATCGCGCAGCTGAACCGTGCCCGTGGCGATGGGAATCAGCACTCCGCGCGCCACCCCAGGCGCCAGTTCAGGCGGTGAAGCGGAACGGCGCGCGGAACCCACCCGTTGACCATAGTGCGCATGGGTAGCACCACGGGCGCACAACAACCTAGACTGAGAGCACGAGCCCGCGAAGGGAGGTCGCCATGCCGTTGTCCGAATATGAACAGCGTGTGCTCGAGCAGATGGAACGCGACCTCGGCGCGGACCCCAAGCTCAACTCCGCCATGTCCAAGGCCGCGCGTCCACGCGGGCGGTGGACCTTCGCATTCATCGGCATCGTGGTGGGTCTGGGCGTGCTCGTGGGCGGCGTGATCGCGCAGCTCACGGTGGTGGGAGTGTTGGGCTTTGCACTCATGCTCGGCTCCGCGCTGTGGGGCATGCTTGCCCCGGCGAAGTCCGCCACCAAGACCGCTGCCGCAGGCAAGGGCACTGCCAAGAAGGGCAAGCGCCAGGGCTTCATGAATCGCGTCGAGGACCGCTTCGAGCGCCGACGCGATCAGGGCGACTTCTAGTCACCTCCTGCACCACCAACGTCACCCGTTCCGTGAGCCATTGCGGCTCGGGCTCGGGCGCCCCCGGCGGCGCGTAGCGCAGGTCGCTGACGGCATCGCGAAGCTCGGCGAGTGCGCGCTGCCCGGCCTCGGTGAGAGGGTCATCCGCGTCGAGCAGCGCCTCCTGGAGCCCGTGCGCCGCCTCAAGCGGGGTGAGGGCCGGCGACCATCGCAGCGGCTCCGGCAACTGCTCGCGCAGGGACGCCCATGCCGCCTCCGGTCCGTGCGCCGCCGTGCGAGCCGCGGAACGCCTGCGCAACGTCCATACTGCGGCCCCGGCGCCCACGATCGCCACGATCACGGCGGTCACAAGCCACCACGGCACCCCGGCGTCGGGCGTGTGCTCGGTGGGACCGCTGATCGTGGGCCCAAACGTCTCCGTGGGGGCGCTGGGGATGGCGGAGGGAATCGGCACGTTGGAGGGGATGGGCGCGTTGCCCGTATCCGTGCGCTCCACCGTGTAGGACGGCGGGTTGCCGGTCTGCACCGCAGGCGTGGGCTCAAACCGCACCCATCCCTCACCAGGGAAGTACAGCTCCGGCCAGGCGTGCGCGTCGCCAGAGCGCACGGCCCACACTCCGCCGTCGGTGAGGTGCCCGCCCAAAAACCCCACGGCTATGCGCGCGGGGATGCCAAGTGAGCGCGAGAGCATGACCATGGCGGTGGCGAACTGCACGCAATACCCGGTGCGGTCGTCGAGGAAGGTAGAGACCGCATCGCCGCCATCATCGGGAGACACAGAGGTGTCATAGGTGAAGTTGTTGGGGTCACGCAGATAGTTCTGCAGCGCCACGGCCTGCGCATATTGGGTGGTCGCGTCGCCCGTCACGTCCCTGGCAACGGACTGTAGGCGGGCCAGATCAACGCTCGTGGGTACCTCGGTGTAGATGGGGCTGACGGGGCTCTCGTCCGCGTCGATCGCTCCTTGCGCGGCCTGCAGATTCTCCGCCGTGAAGTAGTCGGGCGCGGTCACCACCGAATAGTCGAGCCCCTTGGTGCCCGCACCCTCGGTCGTGACCTCGTCTCTCGAGGGTGAATACGTCCACGAGCCGTCAACAGACACCGAGCGGGGTTGCGTGGGGATGGGGAGGTTGCGCTCCGCCAGCCTGCTTACCGTGATGGACAGGATCACCTGGACCTGGTCGTTCCACGCGTTGACGCCTCGCGGCCACAGCACCTTGCCGTTGGCGGGCACAGTGTCGGTGGGATCCGCCTTCTCTCGCGTCCAGGTGCTGCCGTCGAAGTCGCGATACGTGTACAGACGCAGCGTGTCTGGGTGCTTGCCGGTGGTCACATACGTCATCACGATTTGGTTGGAATTGACGGTGAGCGAATTGCGCAGGTCCAATGCCAGATTCAGCCTGGTGGAGGTCTCGAGCGAATCGGGAGCGTCGAGCCGCGGGATGGCGCCCCATCCGTTGCCGCCAAGTGCGGCCGGCACCACGAGCACGGTGAGCACGAGGGCAGAGCATGCCGCGAGGATCGGCCCGGTGAGGGGGGCCGTGCGGGCCGTGACGATGGGGGAACGGGCGGCGCCCATGGCCACCATCCAACAAGCGGCGGTGGCGAAGAGCGCCCACATGGGCACCTGGTACTGCAGGAAGATCGCGGGCGTCCACGGGAGCATGAGGACTACGCCGGAGACCGCCACGGCGCGCCACGACGCGGCAAGGTGATCGGCAACGGTGAAGACCGCCACCGCAAAGACCGTCAGCAACGCCACGAGCGGCGTGGTAGCTTCTGCCGGTGCCGGGGTTCCCGCCGCATACTCGGCACCCTCGCCAAAGACTCGCCATAGGTCCGTGACGCTGAGGCTCTTGTTGCCCTCCTCGTCCACGGCGAACAGGGGCACCATGACGATGATCGCCACCACCGCGGCGGCGAGGGTGGGCAGGAATCGCGATCGTGAGAGCGCGCGCACCACGAGGCTCGCGGTCATCGTGACCGCAAGCACCACAAACACCGTGCGCAACCACCCGCCGCTGGAGACGAGCGTGGACACCGCAAACATGGATGTGTAGGTGCCGAGCGCCATGAGCGCGGTCACGATCCACGGGGTGCGCGCGGTGGTCATTCGATGTCTCCCGTAGACAGCAGCGTGCTCCACACAGACTCAAGGTCGCTCGTGGTGGACACGGTGGCCACGCGCCATCCGGAGCGACGCAGGGCCCGCACCGTGTCATGCGCCTGCTCCTGGGTGGCGGCCGTGGTGCGCACGAGTGCCCACGCTCGGCCCATGTCTCCCACCGGCAGCAACGCGTCGAGCGCCTCGCGCTCCAACGGATCGACCACGGCCACGATCACCTCGCCGTGCGACGCATCGTGCCGTACCTGCCGTGCCGCACGCACAATCTGTTGGGTGGCGGCCGTGGCAGAGGCGGGCGAGGCGAGGTCAACGGTCTGGTTGAGGAGAGCCGCTCTGCCCGCCTCGGAACCGTGCTCGCCCAAGTGCCGCACGGCGTCGGGATTGAGGCCCGCGCCAAGCATCCGCACGGGGTGGCCAGAACTCAGCACCGACAGGGCGATCGACGCCGCGGCAGAGATGGTCCACTCGAGGGCCGCCGGATCTCGTGGCAGGTCCATGAGGACCGTGGCGGGGCGTCGGCCGGCGCGCTCGTCGGAGCGCACGAGCATCGTGCCTCGCCGCGCGGACGACGCCCAGTGGACTCTGCGCAGATCGTCACCCTCGCGGTAGTCACGCAGCGACGCGTCATCGGGAGAGGGGGTGCGCGCGCCGAGCACCACGCGGTCGGCGTGACCCATGAGGGCGCCGGCCGTGCCGCTCAGGTCAACGACCTGCGGCCACACGGGCACCAATTCCGCCTCGCCCACCGCGGTGTCCGCCCACAGCACGCCAAAGGGGTCCGCAGTGTGCACCAGCGCCGGGCCGAGCGGCCACCTGCCGCGACGCGCAGGCAAGAGCGAGTAGGTGAGGGTGAGCGAGGTCTCGTTCCGCGACACGGACGCCTTGGTGCCCATCCCCCCGGTGAGCTCGGACGCCGCCTGCTCACGGATGTCGAGCGACTGTGTAACAGTGCGGCGCCAGGCGGAGGCGTGCGAGCCGTCGGACCGGATCGTGACCGTGACGGTGCCGGGCACTGAGGCGGTGAGCGGGTGGGGCACCACCTCACGGCGCGCATAAGGGAAGCGCGTCACAAAGGTGTTGACGGACAGCAGCATCCATACGCATGACACGGCAAACACCGCGAGCATGAACACCCCGCAATACACGAGGATGGGCGCCGCGAGGCCCACGCCAAGCCCGCCAAAGACGAGCCCGGCGCTGCCGAGCCCCACGCCTCGCGCGCTGAACGCGGCGGAGGTGCGCGGCCCGTTCGGTGCGCTCACGAGGAGACCGGGGTGTGCTCCACGGCGCGCTCGCGGTGGGCGGGGGCGTCGCGAGCGTCTACGGGCACTCCCGTGCGGGCCACCGTCTCGCGCATGATCTGCTGCGTGGTGCGTCCCGCGAGCCGAGACTCGGTGCTCGCAATGAGTCGGTGGGCAAGCACCGGTACCGCGAGCGCCTTGATGTCGTCAGGCAGCACGTGGTTACGGCCCGCCATGGCCGCGCGCGCCTTGGAGGCGGACAGCAGCTGCAGGGCCGCGCGCGGCGAACCGCCGAGTCGCAAGGCGGTGTCGTTGCGTGTGGCGGCAACGATGTCCACGATGTATTGCTTGATGGCGGGCGCCGCATAGATGCGGCGCGCCACGGCAATGGCATTCGCGAGGTCCTCGAGCGAGGCAACGGGAGTGATGGCGGCGAGTGGGTCCGCGCCATCGTGGGAGTTGAGCATCGCCATCTCGTCGCGGGCGCTGGGGTAGCCAACGGACACCTGCGTCATGAAGCGGTCGCGCTGTGCCTCAGGCAGCGGATAGGTGCCCTCCATCTCGATGGGGTTCTGCGTGGCCACCACCACGAACGGCGTGGGCAGGGGTCGCGTCACGCCGTCCACCGTGACGGCGCGCTCTTGCATCGCCTCGAGAAGTGCGGCCTGCGTCTTGGGGGAGGCGCGATTGATCTCGTCGGCGATGACCACGTTGGCAAACACCGGGCCCGAACGGAACTCGAACCGGTGGTCATCGGCGCGGAAGATCGACACGCCCGTGACGTCGCTGGGCAAGAGGTCGGGCGTGAACTGAATGCGTCCAATGGAGCCCCCCACGCTCGCCGCAAAAGCCCGTGCCAGCGTGGTCTTGCCCACCCCCGGCACGTCCTCGAGGAGCACGTGGCCCTCGGCAAGCACCGTCGCCAGGGTTGCGGTGATCGCACCGTCCAGCCCGGAAAGGACGCTGGAGATCACCTCGCGCACCCGCGTGGTCAGGCCCGCGACGCTCGCAAGCTCCTCAGGTGTCGGCACGGGATTCGTCATGACGCTCCTTCGCTGTCGTGGTCGAGCCTATGCGACGGGGCCGTATGGAAACCAACCGGTGCAGCGCGATGCGACCCCGGCGTCGGGCAGAACAACGCACCGAGTGGAGGAAACGTTGTGAAATCGACAGCGAAGTGGGGGGAAGTGGAGTAAAGTGGGGACATCTGGCGAGTCGTGGCGCTGAAAGGGGGTCCGTGATGTCGGAACACGGACTGGGACCCACAGGGGTCTTCCTCGGCACGTTCACGCCCAAGCTCGACGACAAAGGCCGGCTGATCCTCCCCGCCAAGTTCCGCGGCCGGCTCTCCTCCGGCGTGGTCATGACGCGGGGGCTGGATCGCTGCATCTTCGTGTTCCCCATCGACGAGTTCGCCGCCGTCCACGACCGGCTGCGACGCGCCCCGCTGGAGAACAAGAACGCGCGCGACTACTTGCGCAACTTCCTGGGCTTCGCAAGCGACGAGATTCCCGACAAGCAGGGCCGGGTGCTGCTGAGCACACCGTTGCGCGCCTATGCGGGCATCGACAGGGAAGTGGCGGTGGTGGGCCTCGGATCTCGCGTGGAGATCTGGGACCAGACCGCGTGGAACGAGTACCTCGAACGAGGCGAAGACGACTACGCCGCAACCGCGGCTGAGGTTTTTCAAGACATGTGACGTGTGGTGCGGCCTCCTCCCGCGCGGCTCTGACGGACTTCCCCCCGCCAGAGAGCCGGAGGGAGACCGGAGCACACGTCATCGATTGGGTGGAGGAGCTGAGGTGAACGCAGCAACACGGCACACGCCGGTGATGCTCGAGCGTTGCGTCGACCTCCTCGCGCCCGCGCTCGCCGCCCCCGGCGCGGTTGCCATCGACGGCACGCTCGGCATGGGTGGCCACAGCGAGGCCATCCTGGCGCGTTGCCCCAACGCCACCGTGGTGGGCATTGACCGCGACCCGCACGCCATAGCGCTCGCGAGCGAACGGCTCGCACCCTTCGGCGAGCGCTTCATTGCGCACCACGCCGAATATGACGACGTCGCCGGGGCACTTGCCGCTGCACGGGCCGACGCTGCCGCCGGCATCCTGCTCGACCTCGGGGTGAGCTCGCTGCAGATTGACGAGGCCGAGCGCGGCTTCAGCTACGCGCAGGACGCGCCGCTCGACATGCGCATGAACCCCGAGGATCCGATCAGCGCCGCAGACATCCTGCGCGACGCCGACGAGGCAACGTTGACGCACATCCTGCGTGACTACGGCGAGGAGCGATTCGCCGCACGCATCGCCCAGGCCATCGTGCGCCAACGCCAGAGCGCACCGATTCTCCGCAGCGCGCAGCTCGTGGACATCGTCCGGGCGTGCATCCCGGCGGCCACTCGCACGCCGGGCTCGAACCCGGCAAAGCGCACCTTCCAAGGGCTGCGGATCGCCGTCAATCGCGAGCTCGAGGTGCTCGAGCGCGCGATGCCGCGGGCCGTGGATGCCACCGCGGTGGGTGGGCGCATCGTCGTGATGTCCTACCACTCGCTCGAAGACCGCATCGTCAAGCGCGCCCTTGCCGCCGGAGCCGAAAGCACCGCGCCCGTTGGCCTTCCCGTGGTGCCGGACGACGATCAGCCGTACCTGCGCCTTCTCACGCGCGGCGCGGAGAAGGCGGACACAGCCGAGGCCCAGGCCAACCCCCGCTCCAAGCCCGTGCGGCTGCGTGCCGCCGAGCGCACCCGAGTCACGCCGACGGCACGGAGGGCGGCATGAGTGCGGCACCCGCGCGGCACCCGCGCCCCTTGCCACCACGTTCGTCTGGGCCGCAGCGTTCCTCCCAGCCGCAGCGTTCCTCTGGGCAGCAGCGCCACACCCATCTGCGGGCCGTTGCCGCTCCCGAGCAGGCGCGTTCGCTCGTGCCGTTCGCGTGGGCGTGCGCGCTCATCATCATCGGCGCCCTGAGCGCGGTGCTGCTCGTCAACACCTCCATGGCTCGCGGCGCCTACGAGCGCCGCGACCTCAAGATCGAGATCGCGGACCTCCATGAGCAGAAGGCGGCGCTCGTCACCAAACTGGAGCAGAAGTCCTCGCCCGCGAACCTCGGCGACGATGCGCACCGGCTGGGGATGCAGCCCGCCAAGCAGTTTGGGTTCCTGTCGCTCGCGGACAAGATCGTCATCGAATCGGGGCACAAGTAATGGCGGTGAAGATCCGGGTAGGGGAACCGGCCAACCGTCAGCGCGTCGTCTCCGTTCTCGTGTTCCTGCTGCTGTTGGTGTTTGCCGCACGGCTCGTGGTGATTCAGGGCGTGCAGGCGCGTGGATTGTCACAGCAGGCGCTCGAACAGCGGCTCGTCACCAAGGAAGTGTCAACGCCGCGCGCCGACATCGTGGACCGCAACGGCGTGGTGCTCGCCACCACGGTCGATCGCTACAACATCGGTGTCAACCAGCGGGCACTGGCCACCTGGAAGCGTACGGAGAACGGCTCGGTCACGGCCGAGGGTCCGCTTGATGCAGCGACCATCCTTGCGCCGATCCTCGGCCTCGACGCCTCAGAGCTGGCGGCCTCGCTTGTGGGCGACTCCACCTGGGTGTACATCGCCAAGGACATCACCCCCGACACCTGGGAACTCGTCGACGCCGAACACATCACCGGGGTGCAGCCGGAGCCCGTGAGCGAGCGCATCTACCCCAACGGAGCGATCGCGGGCAACGTCATCGGCTTCATGGGTGGCACGAGCGATGGCCCGGGCACCACGGGACTATCCGGCCTGGAGTTGTCCTACAACAAGCTCCTCACGGGCACGCCGGGCTCCATCACGTTCGAAAGCGGCGGCAACGGCACCCTCATCCCTACGGGAGTCCATGAAGAGACCGCTCCCGTGCCAGGCAAGACGCTCATGACGACCTTCGACAGGGATATTCAGTACTACGGCCAGGAGCGCGTGGCGAAGGCACTTCGCGAAACGGGCGCCTCGCGTGCCACGGTGGTGATCTCAGATGTCCACACGGGTGAGATCTACGCGCTCGTCGATTCCAACAGCGTGGATCCCAACGACCCCGGCGCGAGCGACGCCAAGAACCGCGGCTCGCACGCCGTGTCAACCGTCTTCGAGCCGGGGTCCACCGCCAAGACCATCACCATGGCGGCTGCCATCGAGGAAGGACTCGTGACTCCCACGAGCCACGTGAAGGCGCCCTTTGCGTACACCACCTCCAACGGTCAGACATTCCACGACTCGCACGAGCACGGCGTGGAAAAGCTCACGGTGGCGGGCGTGCTCGCGGAGTCCTCCAACACCGGCACCGTGCAGATTGGCGAGAAGCTCACCGCCAAGCAGCGCTATCAGTACCTGACGGCGTTCGGCTTTGGCAGCAAGACCGGCGTTGGGCTGCCCGGCGAGTCCAGCGGCATTCTCAAGAACTACAAGGACTGGGACGGTCGCTCCAAGTACGCGGTGCTGTTTGGCCAGGCGCTGTCCGTCACCGCCATCCAGACCGCCCAGGTGTACCAGACCATCGCCAACGACGGCGTGCAGGTGCAGCCCACCATCGTCAAGGGCTTCCTCGACGCGGACGGCACCTTCACGCCGCGCCCCGTCGAGGAGCCTAAGCGCGTGGTGTCCTCCAAGACCGCCCACCAGGTCTTGACGATGCTCGAGTCCGTGACCGACGAAGGCACCGGTGGACTCGCGAGGATTGACGGCTACCGCGTGGCCGGAAAGACCGGCACGGCGCAGGCCACCTGCACCAATGGGGCCTTCGAATGCGTCGTGTCGTCGTTCGTTGGCATTGCACCAGCCGACGACCCGCGTATCGTCGTCACGGTGATCTTGTACGACCCCCGGACCTCCATCTACGGCGGCGAGGTCGCCGCCCCCATCTTCAAGGATGTGGCGACCTTCGCCCTGCAGGAGCTCCGCGTGCCGCCGTCGGAGTCCAAGCCCACGCTGTACCCCACCACCTGGAAGTGAGCGTCGCGACCATGGCGCCCTCACACATGACGCTGCGGCCCACACATGTGGCACCGCTATCGCTCGCCGCGCTTGCCGCGCGCACCGGCGCCGAGGCGACCCCGGCGTCGGCCGGGACGCACGAGGTGACGGGCGTGACCGTGGACTCTCGCGACGTCCGCCCCGGTGACCTGTTCGGTGCATTGCCGGGGCTGGTGGTGCACGGGGCGACCTTTGGCGTGCAGGCGCAGGCGAGCGGAGCGTCGGCCGTGCTTACGGACGCGCAGGGCGCCCGCATCCTGGCCGACGCCGGGGTCACCTTGCCGTTGCTCGTCACCGATGACCCGCGCAGGGCCATAGGAGAGGCGGCGGCCGCCGTCTATGGGGATCCGTCCACGCGACTGGTGTTCGTTGGCGTCACGGGGACTAACGGCAAGACCACCACGAGCTACTTCATCGACAGTGCGCTCGCGCAGGTGCACCGCGATCGCGGCATCCTGGGCACGGTTGAGCTGCGCGTTAAGGACGAGGCGATCGAGTCTCCGCGCACCACGGTGGAGGCCCCCGTTCTGCACGGACTGTTGGCGCGGATGCTTGAGGAGGGCGTCACGGCGGCCGTGACCGAGGTGAGCTCTCATGCCGCGGCGCTCGACCGCATCAGCGGCGTGGACTTCAGCGTTGCGGTCTTCACCAACCTGCAGTGGGACCATCTCGATTTTCACAAGACGATGGAGGGCTACCTCGAGGCCAAGGCGCGGCTCTTTGAACCGGGCAGGGCGCGCAGGGGAGTCATCGCCATCGACGACGAGTGGGGCCAGGCGCTTGCCCAGCGCGTGCAGATCCCTGTGGAGACCGTGGCGACGCGTCCGGGCCTGGGCCTGAGCGCGGACTGGCGAGTGGTTGCGGCCGACGTAGGGCTCGACGGCGTGGGCTCCACGTTCACCTTCCGCGCCCCCGACGGCACCGAGCACGAGGCGTTCAGCCCGCTTCCGGGCCTCGTCAACGTCTCGAACGCCATGGTGGCGATCGCTGCGGCCGCCGCGGCAGGAGTGCCGCTTGATCTCGCCATCGCGGGTGTTGCCGCCGCCCACGCGGTTCCGGGCCGCATGGAGCGCGTCATCGAGCGTTCCGCGCTCGATCCGCTCGCGATCGTCGACTATGCGCATACTCCGGATGCGCTTGACCTGGCGTTGCGCGGGGTGCGGCCCATCACCCCTGGCCGGCTCATCCTGGTCTTTGGCTCCGACGGCGACCGTGACCAGGGCAAGCGACCCGTCATGGGTGAGATCGCCGCGAGGCTCGCGGACGTCATCGTGCTGACGGACGAGAATCCGCGTTCGGAGGACCCTGCCGCCATCAGGGCGGCCATCCGCGAAGGCATCGAGCGCGAGCGCCCCGACCTCCACGACGTGCACGAGGTAGAACCGCGCAGCGCGGCGGTGGAGTACGGGCTTCGCCTTGGCGGACCCGGCGACACCGTTATCGTGACGGGCAAGGGGCACGAGCCAAACCAGGAGATAGCAGGAGTGTTCTACCGCTACAACGATCGCGACGCGTACCTTGCGGCCCACGCCGCCATCCTCGCGGAGCGGAACGCATGAGGCCGCTCACCGCCCAGTGGGTGGCGAACGCGGTGGGCGGCACCCTTGCCGCCGACGTGGAGGCCGTGGTGACCTCGGTGGTCAAGGACTCCCGCGAGGTCACGCCCGGTGCGCTGTACGTGGCCTTCGTTGGCGAGCGCGTTGACGGCCATGACTTTGCGTCGGCCGCGGCCGCTGCAGGTGCCGAGCTGTGCCTGGTCTCGCAACACGTCGACGCCCCACACGTCCTTGTGGATGACGTGGAGGCGGCGCTCGGGATGCTCGCGCGCGCCTACTTGGCGTTGCTGCGCACCGAGGGCGACATCACGGTCATCGCCATCACCGGATCCAACGGCAAGACCACTACCAAGGACCTTGTGGCGCAGGTGCTTCCCGATGTGGTGGCGCCCCTCGGCAGCTTCAATAACGAGATCGGCATGCCGCTGACGGTGCTCGCCGCCGACTCCACCACTCGCCACCTTGTGCTCGAGATGGGTGCATCCGGCCCCGGCCACATCGCGTATCTCACGAGCATCGCCGCGCCGGATGTCGCCGTGGTGCTCATGGTGGGCACCGCGCATGCGGGCGGCTACGAGGACGCCGGCGATATCGCTCGCGCCAAGGCTGAGATTGTGCAGGGGCTCGTCCCCGGCGGCGTGGCCATCCTCAATAGGGACGACGCTGCGGTCGCCGCCATGGCACCGCTCGCGCAGCGGGTGGTCACCTTTGGCATGGGCGGCAATGCGGACGTCGTGGCGAGCGGCCTCACTCTTGACCACGGGAGGGCGAGCTTTGTGCCCGTGGTGCGGGGAGTGGAGGGCGAGCGGGTGACGCTGACGCTCGTGGGGGAGCACCATGTCACCAATGCCCTTGCCGCGCTCGCGGTTGCCGTGGAGTGCGGGCTCGAGCCCACCGCCGCCGCTCGCGCGATCGCAGCCGCACCGCCCCTGAGCGAGCACCGCATGGCGGTGACGGAGCGCGGCGACGGCATCACCGTCATCGACGACAGCTACAACGCGAGTCCCGAGTCGATGCGCGCCGCCTTCAGGGCATTGCTCGACGTTGCCGAAGGTGGCCGCACCTTTGCCGTGGTGGGGGAGATGCTCGAGTTGGGGGCGGCGTCGCGAGACGCGCATTGGGACGTTGGCCACAACGCCGTCCGGCTGGGAATCGACCACCTGCTCGTGGTGGGTGAGGGAGCAAAGCCAGCGTTTGACGCGGCCGTGCGCGAGGGCTCATGGGGCGACGAGGCGGCGTTCGTCGGTAGCATTGACGACGCACGCTCCTACCTCGCGGACAGGCTCACCTCTGGCGATACCGTCCTCGTGAAGGGGTCACATGGCTCAGGGCTGTACCAACTTGCGAGCGACCTGGTGAAGGAGAACGCATGAGAGCGGTGGTCTTTGCGGCCAGTCTGTCGCTGTTCATCTCGCTGTTCGCCACCCCCTTGTACATTCGGTTCCTCACGCGCAGGCAATACGGCCAGTTCATTCGCCAAGACGGACCAGAGTCTCATCACGTCAAGCGCGGCACTCCCACCATGGGTGGCGTGGTCATCATCGTGGCCACCGTCATCGGGTGGATCGTGGCAAATCTCGCCACGAACCGCACCCCCAACGTCTCATCGCTGTTGGTGCTGTTCCTCATGTGCGGGCTTGGCCTCGTGGGATTCATCGACGACTTCATCAAGATCTCCAAGGAGAGGTCGCTGGGCCTACGGGCGCGCTACAAGATCCTTGGCCAAGCGGTGGTGGGCATCGCGTTCGGCGTGCTCGCCCTGCAGTTCCCCGATGAGGCTGGCGTCAAGCCCGCCTCAACGGCCATCTCCTTCCTGCGGGACACCGCGCTCGACTTCGCGGTGTTTGCGCCACCGGTTACCCTGATTCTGTTCGTCATCTGGGCGAACTTCCTCATCACCGCGTGGTCCAATGCCGTGAACCTCACCGATGGCCTCGACGGCCTGGCCACAGGGGCGTCGGTCATCTTCTTTGGCGCCTACGTGCTCGTATGCCTGTGGCAGCTCAATCAGAAGTGCGGCTACACGGAGAACGTGGCGCAGTGTTACGACGTCCGCGACCCCCGCGATCTGGCGATCCTGTGTGCGGCCATCGCCGGCGCATGCGTGGGATTCCTGTGGTGGAACGCGAGCCCGGCCAAGATCTTCATGGGCGACACCGGTTCGCTTGCGCTTGGCGGCGCCATCGCCGGCATCACGCTGCTGACCCGTACCGAGCTGCTGGGAGTGATCATCGGCGGCCTGTTCGTGATGGTGGTGGCCAGCTCGGTCATCCAGATCGGCTACTTCAAACTCAGCGGCGGTAAACGGGTGTTCAAGATGGCTCCGCTGCATCATCACTTCGAGATGCTCGGGTGGGGCGAGGTGACCATCGTCACGCGCTTCTGGATCATCGCCGGCCTGTGCGCCGGGATGGGCATGGGGATCTTCTATCAAGAGTGGGTCTCGCAGCTGTCATGACGCCGGGTCAGCCATGATCGCGGGCCTGCGCGTGCTCATCCTCGGCATGGGCGTGGCGGGGACCAGCGCCCTGACCGCGTGCCGGGAGATGGGGGCCACGGCGGTGACCGTCGACGCCAACGGAACCGCGGACCACCCAAGCCTCGCCGGGCTCGACCTTTCGCAGTTTGACGTGGCCATGGCGTCGGCCGCCTTTGCGCCCCATAGCGAGGCGATCCGTGCGTGTGAGGCCGCCGGGCTGGAGATCTGGTCCGAGATGGAGTTTGCGTGGCGCGTGCGCCGCGAGGGCGTTCCGTGGGTGCTCGTGACGGGCACCAACGGCAAGACCACCACCACGCAGATGGTGGGCGCCATCGCGCAGGCCGGCGGGCTCGAGGTGCGGGTGTGCGGCAACATGGGCATCCCCGTGATCGAGGCCGCGCGGGCGCAGTGCGACCTCGTGGCCGTAGAGATCGCGAGCCTCCAACTGCACTTCACCACCACGCTGTCTCCCCACGCGGCCGTGTGCCTCAACGCCGACGACGACCACACGGATTGGCACGGCTCGCTCGAGGCGTATCACGCGGACAAGGCGCGTGTGTACCGACACGTGCAGGTGGCGTGCGTCTACCCGGCGGCGGACCGGCGCGTGGAGCGGATGGTGGAGGAGGCCGACGTCGTGGACGGCTGCCGCGCCATCGGCGTCACCGTTGGGGTTCCGGCGGTCTCGCAGCTGGGCGTGGTGGAGGGAGTGCTCGTGGACAGGGCGTTCCATGACCAGCGCCGCACTCACGGGGTCGAACTGGGCCACCTCGACGACCTTTCCCACCTCGTGGCCGGTGCGGTGCCGCCGTACCTGGCGCTCAACGCACTGAGCGCGGCCGCTCTTGCGCTCGCGGTGGGCGTGAGGCCGCAGGCCGTGCACGAGGGGCTCGCCGGTTTTGCGCTCGACCATCACCGCACGGCGCTTGTGGGGACGGTGGACGGCGTGACGTACGTCGACGATTCCAAGGCGACCAACGCGCACGCCGTGAAGGCCGCATTCGGCGGTTTTGGCGAAGACAGCGTGGTGTGGATTGCGGGGGGACTGGCAAAGGGGCAGGAGTTCGGCGAGCTCGTGGAGGCGATCCGCGGCAAGGTGCACGCGGCGGTGCTCATCGGCGTTGACCAGGAGCCGCTTGCACGCGCGCTCGCGGAACACGCCGCCGATATCCCCGTGGTGGCGATAGCCCCGGGAGACACTGTGATGGAGCGCGCCATCACGGCCGCTCGCTCGCTGGCAAGGGAAGGCGACACCGTTCTCCTGTCGCCGGCGTGCGCATCGATGGACCAGTTCCGCGACTATGCGGACAGAGGCACCGCGTTCGCCAACGAGGTGAGGCGATTGGAGGGCTGATGACCGCCACGGCAGACGCCAGGTCGCGCACCATGGCGTCCGCATGGAAGTCGCCGGCCGCCACCTACTATCTGCTCACCGCGTCGGCCGGAATTCTGCTCATCGTGGGGCTTGCGTCCGTGCTGTCGAGCTCCTCCATCGACTCGCTACGGGAAACCGGTGGCAACCCGTACGCGCTGTTCTTCATCCAATTGGCGGCGTTCTGCGTGGGGTTTGTGGCGCTCGCGTTCGGTTCTCGGCTGCCGGTGGTGGCGTGGAAGCGGCTTGCGCCTGGGGTGTTGTTCTCCTCGATAGGCCTGCTGGTTGTGGTGCTCTTTGTTGGCGTGTCCTCTGGCGGCAACCGCAACTGGATCAGGGTGTTCGGGCTCGTCACGTTCCAGCCGTCCGAGGTCGCCAAACTGGGGCTGGCTCTCTATCTGGGCATGGTGTTGTCGACCTTCCGCAAGAAGCTCACCACGTGGAAGCAGATCATCGTGCCAGGCGGCGTGATGTCTGTTGCCGTGATTGGTCTTGTGCTCGCGGGCAGGGACATGGGAACGGCGATGGTGCTGCTCATCATCGTGTGCGCCGCCTATTGGGTGGCCGGCTTGCCGTTGAGGTTCTTCGCGATGGCCGCGCTGATGGGTGTTGCGCTCGTGGCCGCGCTGCTCGCGGACGGCACCTCGCGTTCCGAGCGGATCTCCGCATGGCTCAATCCCAGCACGTGTGACATTCAGGGGGCTTGTCAGCAGACCGTGCATGGCATCTGGGCGCTCGCCTCTGGTGGTCTGTGGGGGCTCGGACCGGGAATGAGCCGCGAGAAGTGGGGCGGGCTTCCCGTTCCCGATTCCGACTTCATCTTCGCGATCATCGGCGAAGAGTTTGGGCTCATGGGCACGCTGCTCGTGCTGGTGGCGTTCGGCATGATGATCGTGGCCATCAACCGCATCGTGCATCGTTCGCGCGATCCGTTTGTGCAGATCGCTGGCGGCGCCATCGGGGCATGGATCATTGGCCAGGCATGCATCAACATCGCGGTCGTGGTGGGCCTCCTTCCGGTGACGGGGCTGCCGCTGCCGCTCGTATCCTCGGGCGGGTCGTCGCTCATCGCCTCGATGGCCGCCATCGGCGTGCTCATGGCCTTTGCGCGGGCCGAACCGGGAGCGCCGGAGGCGTTCGCCGCGCGCCCATCGGTGGTGCGCCGCTCGCTCACGGTGCTGTCGAGGGGGCGGCGTGGGTAGGTTCGTTCTCGCCGGTGGCGGCAGCGGTGGGCATGTCAACCCGCTCTTGGCCACGGCGGCGCAGTTGCGTGCGCGCGGCCACGAGGTGAGCGCGGTGGGCACCGCAGAGGGCATCGAGACGGATCTGGTTCCGCGTGCGGGCGTGGAACTCGACCTCATTGACAGGGTGCCCCTTCCACGCCGTCCCAATGCCGCTGCGGTGCGCTTCCCGCGCGACTATGCGCGCGCCACGAGCCAGGCCGCGCGCATCATCTCCGCCAGGCAGGCCGACGCCGTGGTGGGGTTTGGCGGCTATGTCTCCACTCCCGTGTACCGGGCCGCCCGCAAGGCCGGTGTGCCCGTGGTGGTTCACGAGGCCAATGCGCGCCCGGGATTCGCCAACAAGTACGGCGCGCGTTTTGCAGCCGCCGTGGCCGTGACGTTTCCCGGAACCGACCTTCCCCATGCCACGGTGACGGGGCTGCCGCTGCGGCCCCAGATCGCGGAACTGGCCGCGACGCTCGCCTCGCCTCGCGATCGCGGGGCGGCGGTCGCGAGCGCTCGTGCGGCACTGGGCTGGGATGCGGATGCCGCGGTGCTGTTGGTGACTGGCGGGTCTCTGGGGGCGGCAAGCCTCAATGCGGCGGTGGTGGGATGTGTGGAGGCCCTCGTGCGCCACGGCATTCATGTGCTGCACCTGACGGGTGTGGGCAAGAGCCAGGAGGCGGAGCGCGCCAAAGGCGACCTCCCGGCGGAACTGCGCGCGTCGTACCAGGTAAGCGAATACGCCCACGACATGTCGGCCGCCCTTGCGGCAGCGTCGGCCGTGCTGTGCCGTGCCGGGGCAAACACGGTGAGCGAGGTCACCGCGCTGCGGCTCCCGGCGCTGTACGTGCCACTGCCCGTGGGCAACGGCGAGCAGGCGCTCAACGCGCGCTCCGTGGTGGACGCGGGCGCCGCTTTGCTGATCGACGACTCTCACCTGACGAGTTCTCGCGTGGAGCTCGCCGTGGAGCGAATGATCCTCGATGCCGATGCTGCACAAGCGATGCGGGATGCCGCAGCAGATGTGGGCATCCCCGATGGCGCGGCGCGCCTTGCGGACCTCGTGGAGCGTGCCGTCCACGGAGGTGCGCGATGAGGTGGCACTTCATCGGCGTAGGTGGCTCCGGGATGTCCGCGGTGGCCCGGCTCGTTGCCGCCAAGGGTGTTGCGGTGACCGGTAGCGATAGGGGAAGCAGCGCGTACTTTCGAGCACTGCTCGAGGCGGGCATGGACGTGCGGGAGGGGCACGACGCCGCGCTCGTTGACGGTGCCGACGCCGTGGTGGTGTCCTCGGCGATCCGCGAGACCAATCCCGAGCTGGCACGCGCGCGGGAACGCGGCGTGCCCGTGTTGCACCGTTCGGAGGCCCTTGTGTGGGCGCTCGAGGGTCTCGAGCTCGTTGCGGTGGCGGGGTCGCACGGCAAGACCACAACGTCGGCGATGACGGTGCGCGCCCTCCACGGCGCGGGTATCGATGCGAGCTGCGCCGTTGGCGCTCGCCTCTTTGGTGTCCCGGGAGCGGTGGCCGGTGGGTATGCGGGCACGAGCGACGTTGGCGTGGTGGAGGCGGACGAATCGGACGGATCGTTCCTGCGCTACCACCCACGCGTGGGCATCATCACGAGCATCGAGCCCGACCACCTTGACCACTACGGCACCGTCGCCGCGCTCCACGAGGCCTTCGCCGACTTTGCACGCTCGTGCGCCGTGCTGGTGGCACATGGCGACGACGAGGTGGTGCGGCGCGTTGCCGCGCAGGCCGCCACGCACGGCGTGCGCGTGGTCACGTATGGGTGGGGGGAAGGCAACGATGTGCAGGTCACTGCCCACGCGGTGGTTGCCGCCGGCGCCACCTTCCCGCTCGAGGTGCCGCTGCCCGGCGCGCACAATCGCCTCAATGCCGCGGCCGCGTGGGCGGCTGCGGTGGAGATGGACGCGAACCCGTCCCTCGCGGCGGCGGCACTTGCGGACTTTGGCGGAACGGGGCGGCGATTCCAGTTGCGCGGTGAGGCCGCAGGAGTGCGCGTCATCGACGACTATGCGCACCATCCCACCGAGGTGGCCGCGGTCATCGCCGCGGCGCGTGCCGCCGGCGCCGGTCACCTCGTGGTGCTCTTTCAGCCCGCGCTGTTCACCCGTACGCGAGACCACCACGCGGGCTTTGCCGCCGCGCTGTCGATTGACGGTGCCGACGTGGTGCTCGCCCCGGTGCACGGAGACCGTGAGGATCCCATCGACGGCGTGAACTCGGAACTCATTGCCGCGGACATCACCGGCCCGGTGACGGTGACGGGATCGCTCGAGGAGGCCGCGCATGTGGCGGCATCGCTCGCGCGGCCCGGATCCACGGTGCTGACCGTAGGCTCCGGAACGGTGACCCAGGCACCGGACTGGATCCTCGCGGACCTGGAGCCGCGATGAGCACCCCTACGCGCCCGCCAACCGGGAGGCCCCCGGCGCCCAAGCCCGTGGAGCGTCGGCCGGAAAGCCGGCAGGAAAGCCGGCCCGAGCGTCGGCCGGAACGCACGATGCAGGCGGTGCTCGAGAAGGCCAGGCCCGCACCCGCCCCCCTCAAAGAGCGCAAGGACGAGCGTGAGCGCGAGCGTCAGCGCGCCGAGAGGCGTCGCCTGGCGATCGTGTGGGGCAGGCGACTGGGGTATGTGGTGGCCGCTGGGGTGCTCGTGTGGCTTGTGCTGCTGTCCCCGGTGTTTGCGATGGATCCTGCCAAGGTGCAGATCTCGGGCTATGGCACGGTCGTGGATCCCACGCAGGTGCGGGACGTCATCGACACGCATGAGGGTGCCTCGCTCGCCACCTTGTCCGTGGGACACCTGGCAAGCGAGCTGCGGGACATTCCCGGAGTGCGCGAGGCGCACGTGTCTCGCCAATGGCCGGATGGGCTGGTGGTGACGCTCGTCTCGCGAGAGCCCGTTGCCGCCATTCCTGATCCCGCGGGCGGGTTCATGCTCGTGGACGATACGGGGGTGCAGGTGGGAAGGGCCTCCAAGGCGCCCAAGGGCCTGCCTTCGCTGACCGTGCCGGCGGACAGCGAGAAGGTCTTGACGGCCGCGCTTGAGGTGATCGACGCCCTGCCCGCCGATCTCAAGGACCGCGTGCGAGCGGTCACCGCGGCCACCGAAGACTCGGTGTCCTTTCAGTTGACGAAGGGGCCGCTCGTGGAGTGGGGGAGTGCCGAGGATTCGCAGCTCAAGGCGAAGGTGCTCGTGGTGCTGCTCGAATCCAAGCAGGCGCGCAAGGCCGACGTCATCGATGTCTCGGCGCCCACCTTGCCCATCACCAAGAACAACTGATCGCGACACGCGCGCCAGTTGCGCCGATAACGCGCCGCCTGGACGTACCGTCATCGCAGGACAGCTTGACATAACTATAAGGCTCAAGTGGAACGTTAAGGTTGAAGGGAAGGCATCATGGCCGCACCGCAGAACTACATCACCGCCATCAAGGTCGTTGGCGTGGGTGGTGGCGGCGTCAACGCCGTCAACCGCATGATCGACGTTGGCCTCAAGGGCGCGGAGTTCATCGCCATCAACACCGATGCCCAAGCGCTGTTGATGTCCGACGCCGACGTCAAGCTCGACATTGGCCGTGAACTCACGCGCGGACTTGGCGCGGGCGCCGACCCCGAGGTGGGGCGCAAGGCCGCCGAGGACCACGAGGATGAGATCGCAGAGGCCCTGCGCGGAGCGGACATGGTGTTCGTCACCGCGGGCGAAGGCGGCGGCACTGGCACGGGCGGCGCACCCGTCGTGGCCCGCATTGCACGCGCGCTTGGCGCGCTCACCGTGGGTGTGGTCACCCGCCCGTTCGGCTTTGAAGGTCACCGCCGCGCGGACCAGGCCCAAGCGGGCATCGAGAAGCTACGCGATGAGGTCGACACCCTCATCGTCATCCCCAACGACCGCTTGCTCGCCATCGACGACGCCAAGCTCGGCGTGCTCGGCGCGTTCGCAGCCGCCGACCAGGTGTTGCAGGGCGGCGTGCAGGGCATCACCGACCTCATCACCACCCCGGGCCTCATCAACGTGGACTTCAACGACGTCCGCTCCGTGATGCAGGGTGCCGGCACCGCGCTCATGGGCGTGTCTGCGGCCCGCGGCGAGGACCGTGCGCTTGTCGCCGCGGAGGGTGCCATCTCGTCGCCCCTGCTCGAGGCCACGATGGAGGGCGCTCACGGCGTGCTGCTGTCCATCGCGGGTGGCTCCAACCTCGGCATCAAGGAGGTGGAGATCGCCGCGCGGCTGGTGCGCGAGGCCGCCCACCCGGAGGCGAACATCATCTTTGGCACGATCATCGACGACGCTTTGGGCGACGAGCTGCGCATCACGGTGATCGCCGCTGGCTTCGACGGTGGCGCTCCCACCACGCGTCGTCACGAGGGCGCGCTCGGGGGCTTCGAGAACGCGGTCCCGGCTCCCGTTGCCGAGGAACTCGATCCCGTGGTGGCGCCCACCGAGACCAGCACCGTGCCGCAGCCCGTGGAGGCGGACGTCGACACCGATGCGATCGACATCTCGGCCACACGCGTCACTCACGACACCCTCGACGTTCCCGAGTTCCTGCGGTAAGCGGTGTGATCGACGCCGGGCTTAGTGTTCGCGCGTTCTTCACCACCCGCGATGGTGGCACCTCAGGGCCGCCGTATGCCTCGCTCAACGTCGCCACCCACGTGGGCGATGACCCCGGCGCGGTGGCGCGCAATCGCGCCATCGTGGAGGACGCGGCCGGCGCGCCCGTGACCTACCTCGTTGCCGAGCACGGCATCCGGGTGCACACGGTGCGGGCGGCAGGCGAGGAGGTCCCGCCGGCCGACGTTGTGCTCACCACGGTTCCCGGCCTCGCCGTTGCGGCAATCGGCGCGGATTGTGTTCCGCTCCTGCTGCACGACGGCGTCACCGGCGCCGTGGCGGCCGCCCATGTAGGCCGCGCCGGCCTCTACGCCGGTGCGGTCGACGCCGCCGTTGCCGCGCTGCTCGACCTTCGCCACGAAAAGGCGAGCCTTGCCACCTTGTGCGCCAGCGTCGGGCCTGCTATTTGCGGCTCCTGTTACGAGGTGCCGGCGGCCATGCGGGATGAGGTGGCCACGCGTCACCCCAGCGCGCTGACAACCACACGGTGGGGCACGCCTGGCCTTGACATCCCGCGAGCGGTGGAGGCCCGTCTCGACGAGCTGGGCGTGGGGCAGATCCTTCGCCGCGGCGGGTGCACCTATGAGGACGAGCAGTTCTTCTCGCATCGACGCGACGGCACCACGGGGCGCCAGTGTGGCGTGATCGTCTGCGGCGTGTCGCTCCGCGGACCCGACTCGAGCGCGCCGTAGCGTTGACACGACAGCACACCTGATAAAGGGGAACATCATGAGCGCGATGCGCAAAATGGCGCAGTACCTCGGATTCGACGTGGTCGACAACGAGGACTACGGCTACCAGGAGGACGAGCTCGCGCCCGTCACCAACCTCCACGATGTCTCCGAGGTGCGCCGCAGCAAGCACGCCGCGACCCCCAGTCACGCGTCGACCCCAGACCTTCGCCGCATCCAGACCATCAAGCCGCGCAACTACAACGACGCGCGCATGATCGGCGAGGCCTTCCGTGCAGGGGTGCCCGTCATCATGAACCTCACCGAGATGACCGACGCCGACGCCAAGCGCCTCGTCGACTTCTCCGCCGGGCTGTCCTTTGGTCTGCACGGGTCCATCGAGCGCGTCACCACCTCAGTGTTTCTGCTGTCGCCCGCGCACGTGGAGATCGGCGTCGATGCCGAGCCCCAGCACACCGATCACGCCTTCTACAACCAGGGCTGACGCGGCGGTACGCGCGCTACCGGTTAGGCTCACCGCGTGAGTCTTGTGCTGAGCGTGGTGAAGTTTGTCCTGTTCCTCTTCATGCTCGTGTTGCTTGCGCGCGTGGTGCTGTCGCTCGTGCTGTCCGTGTCGCGCGACTGGCATCCCAAGGGGGTGGGGCTCGTGGTGACCGAGAGCGTCTTTACCGTGACGGACCCGCCGCTCAAGGCGCTGCGCAAGCTTATCCCGCCGCTGCGGATGGGGGGCATCAGCCTGGATCTGGCGTTCCTGATTCTGTTCCTCGCCGTCTCGATCCTGTGGCAGGTTCTCTAGCGGCGTATCCGGTCCACTAAGGCTTAAGTGCGTGCCGATAGTGATGTAGGTACAGTGACTCTACATACCGGCACACGTCAGCGGCCGTCACAACGGGCAACAGCGAAACGAGGTTCGACATGGCTCTGCTCACCGCAGAGGACGTTCTGAACAAGGCGTTCTCCAAGACGAAGTACCGCGAGGGCTTCGACCAGGATGAGGTTGACGACTTCCTGGACGAGGTGGCGAACACCATCGCCCAGCTCACCGCGGAGCGCGACGAGCTCGCGGCACGCGTTGCCAACGGCGGTGTGCCTGCGGCAGCTCCCGTGGAGGCGCCCCCCGCCACCGCTGCAGGCGGCATCCCCGGCACCTCTGGCCTGCTCGCCGCCGCCACCGAGCCCGGTGGGGCCAATCCCACGGGCATGCTCGCCATGGCCCAGAAGCTGCACGACGAGTACGTGCAGGCGGGCGAGGCTGAGCGCGACCGCATCATCGACGAGGCACACGTTGCCGCGGACCAGATCCGCGAGCGTGCGGACGAGGACGCCAAGGCGCGCATGGAGCAGCTGTCCGCCGAGCGCAGCGACCTCGAGACGCGCATCGACGACCTGCGCCGCTTTGAGCGCGACTACCGCGCGCGGCTCAAGGCCTACCTGGAGAACCTGCTGGGCGACCTCGACCACAGCGGCGCCGCTGGTGCGGGGCTCGCGGGCGCAGGGTTGTCCGACGCTCCCGCCGAGCGGGCGCCGGAGGTTCCGGTTGCTGAGGCGCCGGTTGCTGAGGCGCCGGTTGCTGAGGCGCCGGTTGCTGAGGCCCCGGTTGTTGAGGCTCCTGTAGCTGAGGCTCCTGTAGCTGAGGCTCCGGTTGCTGAGGCTCCCGTCGTGGAGCCTGCGGCGCCGGTGGGCGAGTACGGGTCCTTCGGCGATGTCCAGGCAGCCGATCCTGGGGCCGGGTACGTCACCGAGCCGGAGGCAGAGGCGGCGCCCGCGCCGTTTGAGCCCGTGGCCGAACCCGATGCGGGACAGGCCCAGGCGTACGGTGGCTACCAGCCCGCCCCGGTGTCGTTTGAGGAAGCACTCAACGGCGTGGAGCCGGCGTCCACAGCTCAGAACCCGCCCGTGCCCGCGTATGACGCCAACCAGTCGTGGGAGGAGCAGCTGCGACCGCAGGGCGAGGCCGTCCCGCAGGCCAACCCGTGGGCACCCGTGACACCGGCGGAGCCCGTCCCCGGAGTGGACCAACCGCAAGACGACGAGGTGCCGTACACGCCGCCGTCGAGCCGCATGTTCAACGATCTGTATACGCAACAGCATCCTGAGTCAGAGAACTAGGAATTCTGCCATCAGTGAAGTGCCGCGTCCGGTGGGCGCGGCACTTTGCTTAGGTGTGCAAAGCGGACTAGTCTCACTCCACTAGTCGCACTTGTGGCTGCCGAGAGCAAGGACACCTCCATGACCAGCACCGATGTGACCACGATCGTGGTCGACCCCGCGAGCCTCAAGGCGGCGGACGTCAAGAAGCTGGCTGTCCGCGAGGGCGACGAGCCGTGGAAGGTCGCCGAGCTTCGCGAGATCGTCAAGACCCTCAACGCCGATGTGGAGCGCCTGGTCGCGGAGTTCCAGGCCACCGAGACCGAGCTTGACGACCTCCTGCACACCTCCGACGGTGCGGGCGACGACCAAGCAGACGCCGGCGCCACCGCGCTCGAGCGCGAGCAAGAAATGTCCATCGTCAACAACACCCGCGAGATGCTCGAGCAGTCCGTGGATGCGCTGCGCCGCATCAAGGCCGGCACCTACGGCGCATGCCAGGTATGCGGCAACGGCATCGGCAAGGCGCGGTTGCAGGCATTCCCGCGCGCAACGCACTGCGTCACCTGCAAGCAGCGCGAGGAGCGCCGTTGACCTGGCGACCAGCCCTGTGGCTGGTCGCCGCCGGAGTCGTCCTGATCGATCAGGCTTCCAAGCAGTGGGCCATCTCCGCGCTGGAGCCCGGCGAGAATCACGAGTTGCTGGGCACGTGGCTGTCCATTGAGTTGGTGCGCAACCCCGGCGCCGCACTGTCGTTGGGTAACGCGCACACATGGCTCATCACGGCAGTGGGAATCGCCGTCAGTGTGGGGATCATCGTGTTCGCACGCCGTGCGCAGACCTCGCTGGCGGTGTGGCTTTTCGGCATCGGGCTCGGTGGTGCCCTCTCCAACCTCATCGATCGTCTATTCCGCGCGCCAGGCTTTGGCCAGGGCCATGTGGTGGACATGATCAACTACAACGGCTGGTTCGTGGGCAACATCGCGGACATCGCCATTGTGGGGGCCGCCGCGGCGGTGGCGGTGCTCTCGACGTTTGGTGTCCACCTGCTGGAGCCAAAGGCGGACGCGGAGCCAGAGCCGGCTGCAGCGTCGGACGGCAGTGCCTGAATCCCGCCACCTGCCCGTGCCCGACGCCCTCGTGGGTGAGCGTGCGGACGTGGCGTTGGCGCGCATGCTGGGCCTGTCCCGATCGCGAGCGGCCGAGGTTGCCGAGGCTGGCGGGGTGTGGCAAGACGGGCGGGTACTCGGCAAATCCGACCGTCTTGCACAGGGCGTGGTCATCGTGGAACTTCCCGATACGCGTGTGGCGGCGCCCGAGCCGCCCGTACCCGGCGGCCTGCGTGTGGTCTACGAGGACGCAGACGTTGCGGTGATCGACAAGCCCGTTGGCGTGGCCGCCCACCCCTCACCGGGATGGACGGGACCTACGGTGGTGGGCGCGCTGGCGTCGGCCGGGGTGACGCTGGCGGCGTCCGGAGCCGCCGAGCGGCAGGGAATTGTGCACCGTCTTGACGTGGGGACGTCGGGGCTCATGGTGGTGGCGAAGTCCGATGCCGCGTATTCGGTGCTCAAGCGTGCCTTCAAGGAGCGCACCGTGGAGAAGATCTACCACGCGGTGGCGCAGGGCCACCTTGACCCAACCGCGGGCACCATCGATGCGCCCATTGGGCGACACCCCACCTCCGACTACAAGTTCGCTGTGGTGGAGGGCGGCAGGCCGTCCGTGACGCACTACGAGGTGCTGGAGATGTTCCCCTCTGCGTCGCTCGTGGAGGTGCACCTGGAGACGGGCCGCACGCACCAGATCCGGGTGCATATGGCCGCCATGCGACACGTGCTCGCCGGGGACCTCACGTACGGCGCGGACCCCGTGCTCGCGCAGCGACTGGGGCTGACGCGCCAGTGGCTGCACGCGCGCGAGCTCGCGTTTGAGCACCCCACACGCGGGGGAGAGGTGCGCGTGACGAGCGAGTATCCGGAAGATCTAGCGTCTGCTCTCGAGGTTCTGCGAGGGTGACGCGAGATTTGCCTGTGCCCTGTACACACACTAGCGTCGGATCCGACGCCGACGTGCGTGCTGCCCGGATCGCGTTCACCAGCCATTTAGGTGTCACGTGTCGCTGGCATGCTTCACCGAGCAGTTGACACCGTGCGCTGTTGCTATCTTTGTGTGCCTTCGCGCCAAGCTATGACGTCGAAGATCCGTAGTGCGCTCACTTGCGCGGGCACGCCAGCATCCGCGCCGATAGCGACGAGACGTTCGTGGAGAGAGACGGTCGTTCCGGGGGCTGATTCTTTCAGTAGCCGGCATAGCGGTGCCCAGAAGTCGCCATCGATGAGCTTGTCGAGGTGTCGGTCTCTGACAGGGATCAGCCGTGGTCGCTTGCGGGCGAGGAGTTTGCTCGCCCGAACGTAACTGATCCCGTCGATCAGTTGAAGCCGCTTATAGAGACGCCAGGCCGGCCAGTCTTCGGTGATCCTGGCAGGATCCATGTCGACAAGATCCAGGTCCGATGGAATCAACGCGAGCAGATCCTCCAGCTCGGACTTGTATCGGACGAGGACGTCGTACGCGGTCTTCGTCGCGAGAGGGACCTGAAGAAAGGTCAACGCGACGACATCGGCAGACTCAAGCACGTTCTCGGCGGATCGGCGACCGCCGCCTCCGTCAAGGACATCAAAGTGGGATCCTTCGAACTGCGCACTTCCGGTAGTCACGCCCTCGTAGTAACCGCGCACAAGGTCAACTGCCTTCTCATAGTTCTCCGGCGACGCAAGGGCATTCGGGAGTTTGACTATCACAGAAACTCACTTCCTCTCGAATACAAGTCGGACAACGTCACTGGTCCACGAGGCCCACGTGCGCCGTCTGGCAGCCATTCGCGCGCATCGTCGGGTGAGAACTCGGCAAACCTGACGCTAGCAAAGCAGCGTCCGCGGCGCGTCAGGGCGGGGTCAAGGGTGGCGGCATCCACGTTCGTCGTCATCAGCACAAGCGCCCCGGTACCGTCGCCAATAACACCGTCCGTGAGGTTCAGCAGGCGCCCGAACGCCCCCGCGGAGGGAGCGAAGTCACGAGAGGAGAGGAACTCGTCGGCGTCCTCCATGACCAACAGCTTGTTGCGGTTCGGCTTCCCCCGCTCGTCGGCCTCGCCTGAAGTCAGCACGTGGGACATATAGGTAGACGACGCAAAGAACTGCGGCGCGTCGGTCACCACATGCACGTCGCACCAGTCCGCCCACTCGTACGCCAGCGCTCGCAGGGCATTCGTCTTGCCTGTTCCTGGCGCGCCATGCCAAAACATGAGGCGCCCGCGCTCTGGCTCGGCGTTCATCGCCATGATCCTGTTCAGCGCGGACTGCGTTGGCGGAGGGTAGTTCACCTTCGAAGCAGCCCACTCGTGCGCAGCGAGAGGACGCCTGGTGCATAGTGGTCCGCGCGTATCGAGGCACCAGGTACGGACGTCAACCCCCTGGTCAACGGCAATGCGCGGTGCCCGCGCCAGGGTTGACCGAGCGATGTCCCGCGCGACGGGAACCGACTTCGCCGCGACGACGACCCGCACAAGCATCTTCCACACCTCGGTGTAGACGAGGAAGTCTGGACCCTCTCCCAAGGCAACATAGTTGTCCTCGCGCTCGACCGAGTGAATCAGCATGAGATCCGGAGAAAGAAGGCCGATGGCGGTCGTCGGTGCAGCATCCGAGATGGTGAGCGTATGGGTGAAGGGGAACTCGCCACCGATGTGGCGGCTCAGCAGCGTCATCATCGGAATGTCGCCCGGCGCAGTGCCCTGGGAAATCACGAGTTCGTGCGCGGCCTCGGAATCATGTGGGGCGCTCACGACACACCACCCATCCACAGTGCGATGTCGGCGATGCGAACCGCAGAGATCGGCCGGGGGATCTCGGCCGTGATAACGGTGGACATGGCGTCAAGCACCGGGCGGTTTGCCTGCAGGTCCGCACGCAGTGCCAGCAGGAGCCGCGGCCACGCGCTCTCCGCGTTGCGCTCACCCGTGATGGGTCGGTACCAGTCGATGATGCGCCGGTCGACCAACGGAATCAGGTGATGGCGCTTGCGATGCAGAACCTTGGTGAGCAAGGCCAGCGACACGCCGTCGAACGTTGCCAGCTTTTCAAGGTGCTCCAACTGTGCGTCGGTAGCTTCCGCGAGAGCCACGTCCCCTGGACATGCCTGTAGCCACTCTTCGACCTCGGCTCGGTGCTCTACGAACCACGCGAGGTCGCTCTGGGTGAGGCCTGGGTGCAGTGCACTCGCGGCGGTGACGTCCGCGGGCTCGAGCCGATGGGGCTCAGTTGCCACGGCGTCGTAGTAGGCGTACGCCCACACTTGTGGATCTCCGCCCGACCATCGCAGGCCACAGTAGCGGCGCAGGGAGTCCTCGGCGTCGCGTACTGGGCGACCCGCCAGGACAAGGGACACTTCTGGTGTCGTATTCATCATTCCTCCTGACTGCGGCCTTCCGTCCGGAAGCGCCCGTCGCCACAAACACTACGACGGGCCACTGACATGCGCACGAGTCAACGTGAGAGTCTTTCCCCATGAAGGTCGCTTCCGTCGAGACACCGGAACAGTTCGCCGACGCTCTCGCCATCCGCTTTGAGGTCTTTGTGGGGGAGCAGGGCGTCTCGCCGGACTCGGAGCGAGACCACATCGATGACGACCCCTCCACGGTCCACGCGCTGGCGCTCGGCACCGACGGCGAGGCGCTCGCAACCGGTCGACTCATCGCTCCTCACACGGACGTGATTCACGGCGAGGGCAGCTTGATGGACCCCGTGAATCCGCACATTGGACGTGTGGCGGTGCGGGCGGCGGCACGGGGCACGGGTGCTGGGCGTGCGGTGATGGAGTTCCTCGAGGCGGCCGCGCTAGCGCGCTATGTTGCGGGCGGCACCGTGCGCGTGGAGCTCAGCGCCCAGGACCAGGCGATGCCGTTCTACGAGAAGCTTGGCTACACGGTGCACGGCGAGGGCTACCTCGACGAGGGCATCTGGCACCACGACGCCTACAAAGATCTCAGCTGAGCGCCGCAAGCGCCTTGCGGATGCGCTGCGCGCTGATGCTGCCGTCGGTCCCAAGAGTCTGCGCAAACAGCGACACCCGCAGCTCCTCGATCATCCACCGCACGCTGCTTGGCGACCCACAGGCCGCCCATTCGTCTTCGACCTCACGCACTTGCCAGGCGAGCGTCTGGTCGCGGCTCACATTGCCCGACGCCCCCTCCAGCCGCCGCCGCAGCGCCGCCAGATAGCGGGGCAGGTGGGGAAGTCTTTCCGCGGGAGTTGCGGATACAAAGCCGTCATATACCAGCGCCGACGCTTGCGTCCTGATTTCCTGGATGGTCGCCAGAAGGGCCATGGAGGTGGCTGCGCGCACCTCGGCGTCGAGCTCGCGGGCGGCCGTCAGGATGGTCGCCGCGAGAAGCGCGATGCGCTGCACCTCATCCTCGAGCTGCTCGCGGACGCGAGCGCGAGCCGCGCCATAGTCCTCACCGGTGCGGATGCGCCCGGCGTGGGGGACAAGGGCGGCCACCGCGGCCAACTGCAGGTCTGCCACGAGAGCTTCTGTGGACCGGTACGGCGACGCGCCAAGTGCGAGTGCTTGCGGGCCGGTCCAGCGGGTCGTGACGCGCTTGGTTGGCAGCGCGAGCTCCGTCAGCAGCAGCCGCCGCACTCCGGCCGCATGCGCGGCTGGATCGGGAGCGGCAAGCACCCCAAGCGTCGGAACGCCATCGAGGTCGGTGATCGCCGGATATCCGCGCACACCGCCGGAGCCCTCGATGACTTCCTCGAGGTCGCGGGGCCACGCGGTCAGCGGCTCGCCAGCGGGGACGGCAGGGGCGGCAGGGGCGGCTGCGGGCGCGCGTGGGGCCACGGCCTTCGCCACCGCAGCTTGTGCGCGTGGGGCGAGCGAGCGCTGAAGATGCTCAAGCGAGGGACCCTCACCCACCACGCGCCGCCCATCCTCAACGCTGAAGCGCATGCGCAGATGAGCGGGCAGGCGCTCGTCGACGCCGTCCCACACGTCGCCGGGAATCACGACGCCGCGCACCGCGAGCGCCGCTGCGGTGAACGCCTCGCGAAAGCTCCCCGAGCCAGGGGTGAGAGCCGCGGCGATGGCGCGCGCAGCGTCGGGCGCGGGAACCAGCTGCACGCGCACGGGCTTGGGCAAGGCGCGAATGGTGGCCGTGACGAGGTCACGTCGCAGGCCGGGAACGAGCCAATCGAATCCCTCGCTCGTGAGTGACGGCAACAGGGCCAGTGGCACGTGCACGGTGACGCCATCGGCGGCCGAGCCGGGCTCGAACTGATAGCTCAGTGGCAGCTCCACACCGCGCACGGTCCACGTTTCCGGGAAGCCCTCTGCGTCGTGGGAGCCTGGGAGCAATTCGTCGAGAGTCAGCGTCAGAAGGTGGGGACTGCGTACCCGCTCACCCTTCCACCAGCGATCAAAATGCCGGGTAGAGACGACATCTGCGGGGATGCGATCGTCGTAGAAGGCGAAGATCGCCTCGTCGTCGGCGAGAGCGCCGAGGTTGCGGGTGCGCGCCGCAAGCTGCTCCGCCTCCGCCAATGTGGCCTGATTCTCGCGCCAGAACGCGTGGTGCGTGTCCCACTCGCCTTCCACGAGTGCGTGACGGATGAAGAGGTCGCGAGCGTCTTCGGGATTGATGCGGCCCCACAGAACGGTGCGGTCGGCAACGATCGGCACGCCATAGACGAGGACCTTCTCGGTGGCCACAGCGGCGCCCCGCCGCTTGCTCCAGTGCGGCTCGGAATAGGAGCGGCGCGCAAGCGGCCCCGCGAGCTCCTCGGCCCACTCGGGTTTGATAGCAGCCACGTCTCGCGCCCAAAGCCTGCTGGTCTCCACGAGTTCTGCCGCCATGACGAATGCCGGTGGCTTCTTGGCAAGCGCGCTGCCGGGATTGATGGCGAATCGTGCCCCTCGCGCGCCCAGGTAGTCGTTCGTGGCCTGCTTGCGCGCACGGCGCATGGCCGTGGCGCGCGCCTCGCCCCGCAGATGCGCAAAGGACGACGCCTTGAGCTCTCCCGCATCCTGGGCGCCTATCTGCGACAGCAGCCCGGCGAGAACGGAGCGGTGGATGGCATCCTCGTCGAGACTCTCGCCCAGCTTGGGCATGGCGATGCCGAGCCCCTTGGACGCTCTGCGAATCTGCTCCACGACGTCTTGCCACTCGCGAATGCGCAGGTAATTGAGGAACTGTGCGCGGCACAGCCGCCGGAACGCATTGCCGCTGAGCTCGCGCTGCTGCTCGGCGAGGTAGCGCCACAGATTGAGGTAGCTGAGCAGGTCGCTGCGCGGATCCGCGAAGCGGCGGTGCAGAGCGTCGGCCTCCTCGCGGCGCTCTTGTGGCCGTTCACGCGGGTCCTGAATGGACAGTGCCGCCGCGATGATGGCCACCTCGCGCGCCACCCCATGCCTACCCCCCTCCACCACCATGCGTGCTTGGCGCGGGTCCATCGGCAGCTGCGCAAGCGCCCGCCCTACGCTCGTGAGGCGAGTGCGTCCGCCTTCCGTCTGCACCGCGCCGAGTTCGGCGAGGAGGTTGACGCCATCGCGAATGGCACGAGTGTCTGGCGGCTCGACGAACGGGAAGGTTGCCACATCGTCGGGGGACGACGCGACCCCCACGGAAATCATGCGCAGCAGCACGCTGGCAAGCGAGGTGCGCAAGATCTCCGGCTCGGTGAACTCCGGACGGGCCTCGAAGTCCTCGCGCGAGTACAGGCGGATCGCGATGCCGTCCGCGAGGCGCCCCGCCCGGCCGGAACGCTGATTCGCCGAGGCCTGGGAGATCGGCTCGATGGGCAGCCGCTGCACCTTGGTGGACTTCGAGTACCGGGAGATGCGGGCCGTGCCGGGGTCCACCACGTAGTGAATCCCAGGCACGGTGAGGGAGGTCTCGGCGACGTTTGTTGCCAAGACGATCCGGCGTCGGGAATGCCGCTCAAAGATGCGGTGCTGCTCCGCGCTGCTCAGGCGCGAGTAGAGCGGGATGACGTCGGCACCGAGCCCGGCCACGGCGTCGGCCGCATCGCGAATCTCCCGCTCGCCGCTGAGGAAGACCAGGATGTCGCCCTGACCCTCGCGCATGAGTTCCTCGCACGCGCCGACGATGCCCGCCATGACGTCGCCCTCGGTGGGCTCGCGGTAGCGGATTTCCACGGGGAAGGTGCGCCCCGTGACCTCGATGACGGGCGCGCGGAAGTGCTCGCTGAAGCGCTGTGAGTCGATCGTTGCTGACGTGATGATGACCTTCAGATCCGGGCGGCGCGGCAGCAGATTGGTGAGGTAGCCAAGCAGGAAGTCGATGTTGAGGGACCGCTCGTGAGCCTCGTCGATGATGATGGTGTCGTACTGCTTGAGCAAGGGATCGCGCTCGATTTGCGCCAGCAGGATGCCGTCCGTCATCACCTTGATCTTGGTGGAGCGGCTGGAGCGGTCGGTGAATCGCACCTGGTAGCCAACGGTCTCGCCGAGCTCGGTGCCGAGCTCTTCCGCGATGCGCTCGGCGACGGCACGGGCGGCGATGCGGCGTGGCTGCGTGTGTCCCACGCTGGTGCGGCCCATCTCGAGCGCGATCTTGGGCAGTTGGGTGGTCTTGCCGGAGCCCGTTTCGCCCGACACGATGACCACCTGATGGTCGCGCAGAGCGGCCGCGATGTCCTCCCTGCGGGCGCTGACGGGCAGGTCCGGAGGGAAGGTGATGGGCTGCACCCAAGCATTCTCCCAGGGGTCGCATGCGGTGCCGCGCGCCGCGGTTACCAGTGTCGGCACCGGTGCCTAGAATCGGGGCATGCCTGGCAAGGACTTCGTGCATCTTCACGTCCACACGGAGTACTCCATGTTGGATGGCGCGGCCCGCATCGGCGAGCTGATGGGAGAGGTGCAGCGGCTGGGGCAGACCGCCATCGCCACCACCGACCACGGCTATCTGTTCGGCGCATATGAGTTCTGGTCAAAGGCCAAAGCCGCTGGTATCAAGCCAATTATTGGGCTCGAGGCGTACCTCACGCCCGGCACCGCACGGGGGGACAGGACTGCGGTGTTTTGGGGCAGCAGGGAGCAGCGGGGGGACGATGTGTCTTCGCGTGGCGCGTACACCCACGCCACGATGTGGGCCCGTAACACCGAGGGCATGCACAACCTGTTCCGGCTTGGCTCGTACGCGAGCCTTGAGGGTCACTTCTACAAGGCGCGCATGGACCGCGAGCTGTTGCAGCGGTATGCCAAGGGCATCATCGCCACCACCGGCTGCCCTTCCGGTGAGGTCCAGACTCGCCTGCGGCTGGGGCAATACGAGGAGGCGCTTAAGGCGGCCGGAGAGTTCCAAGACATCTTTGGCAACGACTCGTACTACGTGGAGATCATGGACCACGGGCTCGAGATCGAAAAGCGCGTCTACGAGGGCCTCATTGAGATTTCTCGGGCGCTGGGCGCGCCACTCGTGGCCACGAATGACCTGCACTACACGCGCCGCGAGGACGCCCACGCGCACGAGGCGCTGTTGTGCGTGCAGTCCAGTTCTACGCTCGATGAGCCCACCACGGACCAGGGCGGCAAGCGCTTTGCCTTAAGCGGTGACGGCTACTACGTGAAGTCCGCCGAGGAGATGTGGGCCATCTGGGGAGACCGTCATCCCGAGGCCCTCACCAACACCCTCGCCATTGCGGAGCAGTGCGAGGTGGAGTTCAACACCTCCGCGGACTACATGCCGGTCTACGACGTCCCCGCGGGGGAGGACGAGCACTCGTGGTTCGTCAAGGAGGTCCAGGCGGGCCTCCACCGACGCTATGGCGAGACCATCCCCGAGGCCGTGCAAGAGCGTGCGAACTTCGAGATTGAGGTCATCGCCGGCAAGGGCTACCCCGGATACTTCCTGGTAGTCGCCGACTTTGTGCGCTGGTCCAAGGCCAATGGGATTCGCGTGGGCCCGGGCCGCGGCTCCGGCGCCGGTTCCATGGCCGCCTACGCCATGGGCATCACCGACCTCGATCCCATCGTCCACCAGCTCTACTTTGAGCGCTTCCTCAATCCGGAACGCGAGTCCAAGCCGGACTTCGATATCGACTTTGACGAGCGTCGGCGCGGCGAAGTGATCCGCTACGTGACGGACAAGTACGGCGAAGACCGCGTTGCCCAGATTGTCACGTACGGCACCATCAAGGCCAAGCAGGCCCTCAAAGACGCCACGCGTGTGCTGGGCAAGCCGTTCTCGCTGGGGGAGCAGCTCACCAAGGCCTACCCGGAGGCGCAGCAGGGCCGCGACATGCCGCTCAGCGGCGTGCTGGACCCCAAGCATGAGCGCTACAACGAGGGCGCCGACTTCCGCGCGCTGCTCGAGGCCGACCCCGACGCACAAGAGGTCATGGCCACTGCGCAAGGCATCGAGAACCTGAAGCGTCAGTGGGGAGTGCACGCGGCCGGCGTCATCATGTCGAGTGCACCGCTGATCGACATCATTCCCATCATGCGTCGCGAGCAAGACGGCGCCATCATCACGCAGTTCGATTACCCCACATGCGAGACGCTGGGGCTGGTCAAGATGGACTTCCTTGGGCTGCGGAACCTCACCATCCTGGACGACGCGCTCGACAACATCGTCAATAACGGCAAGCCGCCGCTGGTGCTCGAGGACCTGCCGCTCGAAGACGCCGAGACCTTCGATCTCCTCGGGCGCGGTGACACCCTAGGCGTGTTCCAGCTGGACGGGGTGGCGATGCGCTCGCTGCTGCGCCAGATGCGCCCGGACTCGTTCGAGGACATCTCCGCCGTGCTGGCGCTGTACCGCCCGGGCCCCATGGGTATGGGCTCGCACACCGCCTATGCCGAGCGCAAGAACGGTCGCCAGCCGGTGGCCTACCCGCACCCTGAGCTCGAGGAGCCGCTGCGCGAGGTGCTCGACATCACGTACGGCCTCATCGTGTACCAAGAGCAGGTGCAGCGCATCGCGCAGATTGTGGCCGGCTACTCGCTGGGCGCGGCGGACCTGTTGCGCCGCGCGATGGGTAAGAAAAAGCCGGAGATTCTGGCCAAGGAGTTTGAGCCTTTCAGTGCGGGAATGCGTGAACGCGGCTACAGCGATGCGGCGATCAAGGCGCTGTGGGACACGCTGCTGCCGTTCGCCGACTACGCCTTCAACAAGGCGCACACCGCGGCGTACGGGGTGCTGTCGTTCTGGACTGCGTACCTCAAGGCGCACTATCCCACCGAGTTCATGGCGGCGCTGCTCACGTCGGTGGGCACAGACAAGGACAAGTCGGCGCTCTACCTGGCCGAATGCCGCCGCATGGGCATCCGCGTGCTGCCTCCGGACGTCAACGACTCCGTGGCGTACTTCTCCGCCGTTGGCGCCGACGTCCGCTTTGGGCTCACGGCGGTGCGCAATGTTGGCGCCAACGTGGTGGCGGAGATCGTGCGTGCCCGCACCGAGCAGGGCCCCTTCACCTCGTTCGCGGACTTCCTGTCCAAGGTGCCGGCCTCCGTGTGCAACAAGCGCACCATTGACTCCCTGATCAAGGCGGGTGCCTTTGACTCGCTGGGCCACACCCGCAGGGCTCTCAATGCCATTCACGAGCAGGCCATCGACTCCGTGGTGGGCGTCAAGCGGCAAGAGGCCACCGGGCAGTTTGACCTCTTTGGCGACGATCCCGACCTCGGCGGCGGCGTGGCAGTGGAGGTCCCGGAGCTCGACGAGTGGGACAAGAAGACGCTGCTGGCGTTTGAGCGCGACATGCTTGGCCTGTACGTGAGCGACCATCCGCTCTCGGGCCTGGAGCACGTCATTCGCAACGAGGCGACCCACCAGATCCTCAACGCGAACCCCGCTCATGGCGTGGGAGACGGCGTGCAGCTGACCTTGGCCGGCCTCGTCACGCGAGTGGACCGGCGCATCGCCAAGTCCGGCAACGCCTACGCCATCGTGGGCCTTGAGGACATGAGCGGTGAAACCGAGGTGTCCTTCTTTGGCAAGACCTTTGACACCTACGCGCGCGACCTCGCGGAGGACGCGGTGCTGGTGATCACCGTGCGTGCCCGCGAGCGCGCCGATGGCGGTGTGCAGTTCTCTGCGGTCGAGGTGCGGGTGCCCAACATCAACGTGGTGGACGTCTCGCCCGTGGCGATCACCCTGCCGGCGGCGCGCGTGACGCCGCCCGTGGTGGAGCAGGTCAAGGGGATCCTGAGGTCGCATCCAGGGCAGATCGAGGTGCGCATGGTGCTCACCGGCTCCGGCGATCCCGTCACCATGCGGTTGGGAGACGAATTCCGGGTGGCACGCTCGTCTGCCCTGTACGGGGACCTCAAGGCCGCGTTCGGCCCCAGCTGCCTCGCGTCCTAAGCCCCGCGCGCTCACTCACCGCACAAGCGGCCGGGGGAGTCGCCGGTAGGCTTTTACCCGTGCTGAGCCGGATCGATGTGCGCGGGCGGAACCTGTCCGCAAGGCAGTTGCGCGACCTCATGCCGCGCGCCGAGGTGGATGTTGCGGACGCCCTCGCCACGGTGGCCCCCATCCTCGCCGACATCCGCGAACGCGGCGCGCAGGCGGTGCTCGACTATGGCGAGCGCTTTGACGGCGTGCGCCCGCCCAGCCTGCGCGTCCCCGCCCAGGCACTGTCCGACGCTATGGCCGGCCTGGCACCGGACGTCGCCGAGGCGCTGCGCGAGGCGATCACGCGAGTCCGGGCCTTCCATGAGGCGACTGTTCCGCCGGAGGGTTCTGTAGAGCTTGCTCCGGGTGCAACGGTAAGTCAGCGGTGGATTCCCGTGGACCGAGTGGGCCTGTATGTGCCTGGCGGTCTCGCGGTGTATCCCAGTTCCGTGGTGATGAATGTGGTCGCCGCGCAGGCAGCTGGCGTGCGCAGCATTGCGGTGGCGAGCCCGCCACAGCGAGCGTTCGGCGGCCAGGTGCACCCCACAATCCTTGCGGCGTGTGCACTGCTCGGCGTCACCGAGGTATATGCAGCGGGCGGTGCACAGGCGATTGGCCTGCTCGCCTATGGCAGCGAGGGCATCGATCCCGTTGACGTGATCACCGGCCCGGGGAACGTCTTCGTTGCCGCGGCCAAGCGGGCGGTGAACGGCACCGTAGGAATCGATGCCGAGGCGGGGCCCACGGAGATCGCCGTCATCGCGGATGCCGCGGCCAACCCGGAGTTCGTTGCCGCGGATCTCCTCAGCCAGGCCGAACACGATCCGATGGCAGGTTCCGTTCTCATCACCGACAGCGAGGATCTGGCAGGTGCCGTGGAGGCAATCCTCGAGCGCCGCGCGGCGGCCACTCGCCACAGCGAGCGCACCAAGCAAGCGCTCGGTGGTCGCCAGAGCGCGGTGGTCTTGACGGACGGCATCGATCAGTCGGTGGCCGTGGCGAACGCCTACGGCGCGGAGCACTTGGAGATTCAGACCGCGGACGCGGCACGCGTGGCCCAACGCATCACGAGCGCGGGAGCGATCTTTGTGGGCCCGTTCAGTCCGGTGCCGCTAGGTGACTATGTGGCGGGTTCCAATCACGTGCTCCCCACGGGCGGCACGGCGCGCTTTGCCTCGGGCCTGAACGCCACGAGCTTCCTCAAGGCGGTCTCGGTTGTGGACTATGACGCGGCGGCCCTCGCACGCGTGGCGGAGCACGTGGTGGCACTCGCGAATGCCGAGGATCTCCCGGCCCACGGTGAGGCAGTGCGCGCGCGCCTTGACGCGTAGCCTGTCCGCAGTGTCGCATTCATCACATTTGGGGCCGATCGCTGGCTTTGCGTGAGATGCCAACGTACCTTCGAACGCACGCCGGGACCACGCCCGGCGTCGACGTTTGGAGCGTTGCATGGCGTTGGTACTACGGCGCAGTCTGGTGGCGGCGATCGCCGCCGCGTTCGTCCTCACAGGAGCGGCCGCGGCGTCGGCCAGCCCCGTCGTTGCCCCAACGGTGCGGGTAGCGGTGGCGACTCAGGCGCCGTTCACCCCCAAGATCTCGGGTTCCGCAACAGTGGGCGTGACGCTCAAGATCACGGGCCTGCCAAAGGGCACCACGTTGTCGTACCGCTGGAAGCGCAACGGGGTGGCAATCTCCGGCGCCACGCGCTCCACCTACAAGATTGTCACTGCCGATCTCGGCAAGAAGCTCACGGTCACCGTCACGAGCAAGCGCTCGGGGTACACGACCCGCACCAAGACCTCCGCGGCAACGAGCGCCGTTCTGCGACCGTTCGCGACACACACGCCCGCGATTTCGGGGACGGCACGGGTGGGCTCCACCCTCAAGGTCACGATGGCCGCGTGGTCTCCCACGCCCAAGTACACCTACCAGTGGTATCGCAACGGTGTGGCGATCGTGGGGGCCACCACGTCCTCTCGCGTGCTGGCAACGGCCGACGCCGGGACCAGGCTCACGGTCAAGGTCACCGGCACTCGCAGCGGGTATCGCACGGCGTCGAAGACGTCGCTGCCCGCGGCCGCGGTGCTTCCCGCCGTGGTGGCTTCGGCTCCCGCGGCAAAGGCGTTCCCCGCGGGCGCTCGCGTGGACTACCAGTTGGGCGGCGCCTACACCCCGCCCACGGGAGTGGGCATCGTCACGCGTGACAATGGCGATGCGCCCGCGGCGGGCGTGTGGAACATCTGCTACATCAACGGCTTCCAGACGCAGCCAGGCGAGAGTGGTGCTTGGCCATCGACCGTGATCCTGCGGGACTCCGCAGGCAAGGCGGTCGCAGATAGGGATTGGCCTGGGGAGTACCTCCTGGACACCTCAACCGCCGCCAAGCGCACCGCAATCCTCGGCGTGCTCGGCCCGGTGATCGACCGATGCGCATCCAAGGGCTTCCAGGCGGTGGAGTTCGACAACCTCGATTCCTACACGCGTTCGGGAAAGCTCCTCGTGGCGGACTACAACATCGCGATGGCCAAGCTGCTCGTGGACCGCGCCCACTCCAAGGGCCTACTCGCGGGGCAGAAGAACACGGTGGAGCTGAGTCAGCGCCTGCGTACCGAGGCGGGGTTTGACTTTGCCGTGGCGGAGGAGTGCCTCGAGTGGGGCGAGTGCGGCGGCTACACGAGCGTCTATGGCACCAAGACCCTCGATGTTGAGTACAGCGACGGTTCAATGAGCCTGGACCAGGTGTGCTCGTCGTCGAAGCGCCTGCCGTCCACGGTCTACCGTGACCGCGACCTCGTGGCCAAGGGCCAGAAGGGGTACGTGTACGGCACCTGTTCGTGACCGGTCGCGGCAGCGCGCGCCGATAGACTCGCGCCCATGACCCTGCCGCTTCGCCGTGAACTCGTGGGGCTTGAGCCGTATGGCGCGCCCCAGCTTGACGTGGCCGCGCGGCTCAACGTCAACGAGAACCCGTACTCGCCGCCCGCGGGGGTGGTGGACGCGATCGCCGCGGCCGTGCACAAGGCCGCGGAGGGCCTCAATCGCTACCCAGACAGGGACTTCACGGCGTTGCGGGCGGATCTTGCCCACTACCTTGCGGTGGAGTCTGCGGCGAGCTTCCTCACGGTGGATCAGATCTGGGCGGCCAACGGCTCCAACGAGGTGATGCTTCACCTGCACCAGGCGTTTGGCGGTCCGGGCAAGCGCGTGTTGTCGTTTGCGCCCACCTACTCCATGTACCCCGAGTACGCCCGGGACACCATCACCGACTTTGTGACGCTGCCGCGGCGTGATGACTTCTCGGTGGACGTGGAGGCTGCCGCGCAGGCGATTCGCGATCTTCAGCCGTCCATGACGATCCTCGCGAGCCCCAACAATCCCACCGGTACCGCGCTGCCGCTGGACGCGACGCGGGTGCTTCACGAGGCCACGATGGGGGTCTCTGAAGGCTCCGTGCTCGTCATCGACGAAGCGTATGCGGAGTTCCGCCGCCGTGGTGTGCCCAGCGCCGTCTCGCTGCTCCCGGAGTTGCCTAACCTCGCGGTGAGCCGCACCATGTCCAAGGCATTTGCCTTGGCAGGCGGCCGGTTGGGGTACCTCGCCGCGAGCGCAGAGATTGTGGATGCATTGCGTGTGGTGCGCTTGCCGTATCACCTCAGCGCTGTCACGCAGGCTACGGCGCGGGCCGCGCTCGCGCACCACCGCGAGCTCCAGGCGCAAGTGGCAGAGATCCGCGCGGAGCGAGACGACACGGTTGCCTGGCTCCGCGAGCAGGGCTACACGGTGGCGGAGACGGACGCAAACTTTGCGCTCTTTGGCCCCTTCGCGGATCGCGAGGCGGTCTTTGAGGCGCTCTTGGCGCGGGGCGTTCTCATCAGGGTGACGGGTCCGCAAGGATGGTTGCGCGTGTCCATCGGCACGCCGCAAGAGATGGCGCTGTTTAGGTCGGCGCTGCTAGAGGCAACGAGCACGGAGGTATCACGATGAGCCGCACGGGACGCATCGAGCGGGAGACCAGCGAGTCGCGAGTGCTCGTGGAGCTTGACCTGGACGGCGAGGGCCGCACCGAGATCGACACCGGGGTCCCTTTCTATGACCACATGCTCACCGCGCTCGGCAAGCACTCGCTCATGAACCTCACCGTGCAGGCCAGCGGCGACGTCCACATCGATTCCCATCACACCGTGGAGGACGTGGCCATCTGCATCGGTGAGGCGATTCGCGAGGCGCTCGGCGACAAGGCTGGTATTTCCCGCTTTGGCGATGCCTTGGTTCCGCTTGACGAGGCCCTAGCGCAGTGCGTGGTCGACGTCTCCGGGCGCCCTTACTTTGTGCACGTTGGCGAGCCCGTTGGTCAGGCGACGCACCTCATCGGCGGTAACTATGCGGGTTCGCTGACGTCGCATGCGCTGGAGTCCATCGCTCACCACGCGGGCATTTGTATCCACATGCGCGTGCTTGCCGGGCGGGATCCGCACCACATTGTGGAGGCGCAGTTCAAGGCCTTGGCACGTGCATTGCGCTTTGCCGTCCAGCCCGACGCTCGGGTCACGGGCGTCCCGTCCACCAAGGGCGCGCTGTAGTGGGCTTTGAAGACACCGACACCGTTGCGCTGTTTACACCGATCCCCAACGGCCAGGTGCTCGCCGCCGTGTGTGCGGTGAACGGCCTCAAGGGCCGCGTATTGGAGACCTCGGCGGGGGCGTTTGCCGTGCTTGACGACACCAGCGATGGCGCCACCGAGAAGGCGGGTGAGGTCATCTCCGCGTTCGTCAAAGACCGTCCCATCCTGGCCCTGGAGCGCCGCAGTGGGCAGATCACGGTGACCCGCTGGGAGACGGGCCGCGCGGTGGAAAAGCTCGCACCGGGGTTTGCGCTTGATGAGGCGCCGGGCGCGATCGTGACCCTCATGACCGGCTCACAGACCATGGACGACCTCGCCGCGGTGCACCCGGACAAAGTCTTCGATGCGCGGATGAGCCGCATGAAGGCATTCCGGGTGCTGCGCAAGCTCGCGAAGGACGCGCGGAATCAGGTTCAGTAGCCGACCTCCTAGACTTTCCCCGTGACCACCCCCACCGTCTGCGTCTTTGATTACGGCTTTGGCAACGTGCGGTCGGCAATGCGCGCGCTGGAGCATGTGGGCGCACGGGTGACGCTGACGAGCGACAGGCAGGTCGCGGAGAGCGCCAACGGGCTCGTGGTGCCCGGTGTGGGGGCCTTTGCGGCCGTGATGGAGGGTCTCAAGGCCGCGCGCGGCGACCAGATCGTGGGCCGCCGTCTTGCCGGCGGCCGCCCCGTGCTTGGCATCTGCGTTGGCATGCAGGTCATGTTCGAGCGGGGCGTTGAGCACGGCGTAGAGACAGAGGGACTTGGCCAGTGGCCTGGGGTCGTGGAATTGCTGCAGGCGCCCGTGGTCCCCAACATGGGGTGGGCGCCCGTGGAGGCTCCCGTGGGCACCAGCCTCTTCCGTGGAGTCGAGCACGAGCGCTTCTACTTTGTGCACAGCTACGGCGCCCGCGAGTTCCCCCTGGGCACCACGGAAGACACGGGTCGCTTTGCGGCGCCGCTCGTCACCTGGTCCGGTGCGGGCAACGCCGCACAGTCCGACGCCTTTGTTGCCGCCGTAGAGAACGGCCCCTTGAGCGCCACCCAGTTCCACCCGGAGAAGTCGGGTGAGGCGGGGCTCGCGCTGCTCAAGAACTGGGTGGAGTCGCTCTAGCAATCCTTTAGGGTTGTCCCCGTGACTGACTCTCCCCGCCTCGAACTTCTTCCCGCCGTCGACGTTGCGGACGGCCAGGCCGTGCGCCTCACCCAGGGCGAGGCCGGCTCGGAGACCAGCTATGGGGACCCGCTCAGCGCTGCTCTCGATTGGGTGGCGGGCGGCGCCGAGTGGATTCACCTTGTGGACCTCGATGCGGCCTTTGGTCGTGGGTCCAACGCCGAGCTCTTGGCGGGAGTCATCGACCAGGTCAGGGACCGCGTCAAGGTGGAGCTCAGCGGCGGCATCCGCGACGACGACAGCCTCGCGCGCGCCATGGCAACGGGCTGCACTCGAGTGAATCTGGGCACCGCGGCGCTCGAGAGTCCCGAGTGGACGGCCCGCGCCATCGCCCAATACGGCGACCGTGTGGCGGTGGGCCTCGACGTTCGCGGCACCACGCTCGCCGCGCGCGGCTGGACCAAGGAGGGTGGGGACCTGTGGGAGGTGCTCGCTCGCCTCGACGCCGAAGGCTGCTCGCGCTACGTGGTCACTGATGTCACCAAAGACGGCATGCTCTCTGGCCCCAATGTTGCCCTGCTGCGTGACGTAGCCCGCGCTGCCGCCGCCCCCGTTGTGGCGTCGGGCGGCATCAGTTCCCTTGACGATATTGCCGCGCTGCGCGCCCTCACCGGTGAGGGAATCGAGGGTGCGATCGTGGGTAAGGCGCTCTACAACGGCAACTTCACGCTGCCGCAGGCGCTCGACATCGCCGGTAGGTAGTTCGCCACATGATGGGTGCCCGTGTGGGCGCCACGCCGTAGGCTTCACCCCATGGGCGACGACGAACTTCGGGAGATCCCCGAGTCGATCTTTGCGGACGACGACGGCTCGGCCGACGCTCGGCTCGCCCAGGCGCTCATCCGCCACTCCCGCGGCAAGGCCCCTTTGACCGACGTCGTTGACGCCCTGGCCTACGCGCGCGTGCTCATCCCGGTGATGGCGCACGGCGAGCAGCGGCACGTGGGCAAGCATGGGCTCGAACAAGACGCCGTGGCGTCCACCGGCGTGGTGGCGGTACAGATGCCAGACGGCCGCGCGGCGCTGCCGGTGTTCACCGATGTGGACGCGATGCGGTCGTGGAACGCGCAGGCACGCCCCATTCCCGCGGAGGGGCCGCGAGCGGCGCTTGCTGCGATCAGCGAGGAGTGGAGCACGCTCGTCATCAATCCGGGCATGGAGACGGTGCTCATCCCGCGCCCCGCGGTGTGGGCGCTTGGCAAGGGTGAGGTGTGGCGCCCCGCGGTCGTGGAGGGTCGCGTCGACGCCGATGTGCTCAGTGCGGTGCAGGCGGCCGTGACGCTCGACGACAGCCTGCGAGAGGTCTCCGTGGCGCCGGGAAGGGGAGCGGAGGTCGCGGTGGTGCTGAGGCTCGTACCAGGCCTGACGCAGCCGGAACTGGACGTCATCGTGGCTAGGGTGCAGCGCGAACTCGCGTACAGCGACGTGGTGGCGCAGCGTCTCGACAGCCTGGAACTGCGGCTCGCGCAGGCGTAGCAGCGAGGGCGGTTAGCCCTGCGCCTTGCAACTCGACGTGTTGCGCTTGGCGTCGTCGATCGTGTCCAAGAAGTCGTTGAGGGTCTTGAGACTGACGGCATACGAGGTGTGGACGTCGTCGGACGCATAGAGCACGCCCACCACCTCTCCCGCCTGGTTGACCACAGGCGAACCGGAATTGCCGGGGTGAGACTCGGCCGCGATCTCGTACACATAGTCGGGAGCGTCGTCGAGGGTTTCGGGCACGAGGGCCAGGAACGGCCCCACCGTCAACGCCAACTCCTCACCCTTGGGGTAGCCCGCGATCGAGACCACGTCGCCAACCTGAGGGCCGCCCTCCGCAAGGGCGGTGACGTTCGGCAGTTCATCCTTGACGGTGAGCAGCGCGAGGTCGGCCCTGGTAGAGATCACGGAGGAGGTGACCCGGTAGCTGGTGCCGTCGTATCCGGTGAGCGTGATGTCGGTGGCGCCCTTGACCACGTGACGATTAGTGACGGCGTGTGTGGCGTCGATGGCAAAGGCGCTTCCGCTGCCGTACCCGGTGCAGGTGCGCACCCGGACGCGCAGCGCCTGCCGCTCCACAGGAGAGAATCCGCCAACGAGGTGGGCGCCGGCGCTCGCGGACGGCGTGACATGCGGGATGAAGGTGGGCGGCAGTGCCTCTGGTCCCTGCGGGAGCACCCCACATCCTGCAAGTGCGAGCGCCAGCGCAGCGGCCACCGCGCCGCGCCTAGTCATCGAGGATCTCGTTGTAGGACTTCACTACCTGCTTGCAGTACTTGTTGATGGAGGTTTCCGAGGACCTCAGGCTTGCGGGCGTCCACTTCCACGACTCGTGCAAGTAGCCGATGAGGTCTTGCCTCGCGTCTGCGCATTCTCGCAGGCCATCGGCCACGTCGATGAGCGCCTGCCGGTCGTCTCCCGCCTGCGCCTCGGAGTTGGCCAACGAGTTGATGGTGGCCTTTGCCTCGTCCAGTTGGCTGACGGTGTCGTCCAGTTGAGCTTGCACGGACTCGGCATGCGCCCGCGAATCGGCGACCGATTGCCCCAGGTCCGCCGCCTGATCCCGCAGCGTCTCGTTTTGCGCCACGTAGTCGGAATGGACGGTCCAGAGGTAGGCGCTGAGGGCGGCGAGGGCAAGCGCCAGCACGCTGACGAGCACCACCGCAACGATGAGCCCCTTCCTGCCCGACGCCGTGGCGGGGTACGGCGGTTCCGTCGGCTCCGGCACGAGGTCCGTCATGACGCGCATCCTTCGGATTCGGGGACGAGCAGGCCGGGCTCGTCGAGGAGTTCGTTGAGGGTGGAGATGGGCACAATGAAGCTCTGTTCGGAGGAGTTCTTGGCGTAGATCACGCCCACCACGCGGCCGCTCGCGTCAAACACCGCGGAGCCCGAGGAGCCGGGCTCGATCTGCGCGGTGGAGGCGAGCACCGTGCCCACGGCGCCGCCGATGGGATCCGTGGTGGTGCCAAGCACCACGCCCGCGGACGTGGTGAGGCGACCGCCGTTGGGGTAGCCCACCACCGTGATGACGTCGCCCTCAACGGGGTCTTCAGAGGCGCGGTCCGCATAGGAGGTCCCCAGCGGCTCTTCCGTGGTGACGATGGCGATGTCCGCGATGGTCGTGGCGGAGGCCGCCGTTGCCTGGATCACGCGGCCATCGTAGGTGGAGATCTCGATGTGCTTGGCGTTGTCCACAACGTGACGATTGGTGACGAGTGTGTGTGCGTCGAGCGCAAAGCCGGAGCCGGTGGCGAGGAACCCGCAGCCAATGTTGCGCACCCGCACGCTCATGCGCTGAGCGGCGCTGAAGCCGTCAGGGGACAGGGCGCCGGTCATGTCGCCCGGCGATGCGGTGGGCGAGGGCACGAAGTCCGTGGGCGCGGGACTGGGCGCAGACGGCAGAATCCCGCAGCCTGCGAGGGCCGCGGCGGACAGTGCCGCGAGAACAGCGACGCGAACGGTGGTCATCGGGTGAGCGATTGCTGGAAGCTTGTGGACGCGGTGAGCGCGGTGGAGCATAGTTGGGAGACGCTCTTGCTGTAGTCGTCGATCTGTTCTGGCAAGTAGGTGCCGGTGGTGTCTGCCATGTAGGTCTGCAGCTGCTGCTCGCCCTCGACGCAACGCCCCAGCTGAGAGATGACGTCTTGCGCCGTGTCCACTTGGCCAGACAGCAGATCCACTTGCTGCTGTGCGTAGGCGGTCTGGTCGGACCACTGCGCCTTCTCGTTCGACAGCGTCAGGAGCTTGTCTTTGACCGTCGACAGTTGATCGGACAGCAAGGCATTGGTGGACTCGAGCTTGGCGATCTGTTCCTTGTGCTCGGCGATCCGGTCACCGAGGTCATAGCCCGTGGCGGTAAGGCTTGTCACCTGGTCTTGCCACTTGCCGTTGACGTTCCACAGGTAGCCGATGATGACGAGTGCAGCGATGAGCATGATGCCCAGGACGCCGGATAGCAGCATCCAGACGCGCGCGTGCTGGTTGAGCGGCAGCACCACGGGAATGGTGATGGTCTGCGGCTCCGCGCCCGTGAGCGGGGACGGCGACGTCTCAGGCACAGCCGTGCCAGCGTCGGTCCGTCCCTTGCGCGCCATTCCTAGCTCACTGCTCCCGTGTACTTCTCGCCCGGCCCCTCGCCCATGGCGTCGGGGATGACCGACGCTTCACGGAACGCGAGCTGCACGCTGCGCAACCCGTCGCGCAAGGCGCGCGCGTGGGTGTCGCCGATGTCGGGAGCAGCGGCAGTCACCAGTCCCGCTAGGGCATTGATGATGGTGCGCGCCTCGTCGAGATCCTGGCCCTCGCCGTCCTCGGCGAGTCCGCATCGCAACGCGGCGGCGCTCAGTAGGTGAACGCTTACCGTGGTGATAAGTTCCACTGCGGACACGTCCGCGAGGTCGCGGGTGGCGTCGGCGGCCGCGAGGCCCCCCGGCGCGCCTTCAAATTCTGCGCTCATGGTGGTATTCTTACCCATTGACCGGTCGCGGCTTTCGCGACGCGCAAGTGGAGGTCACCTCCCACCCTCGGGCCACGTGATGGGCCAGGGTTTCGGTTTCGGCGTTGGCGCGTCGAGGTTTGTGGAGCGCCATGTGTCGACATCGGTGGTGGCCCCTGCGTGTGCAGGGGCCTTTTTTGTGCCCTGCGGTGAGTACCGAGACAGAAGGAGCAACCATCAACGAGCCTCGCATCAACGAGCGCATCCGGGTCCCCGAGGTCCGACTCGTCGGCCCAGCAGGGGAGCAGGTTGGCATCGTCCGCATTGAGGACGCTCTGCGGCTCGCGCAAGAGGCGGACCTCGACCTCGTCGAGGTGGCGCCCAACTCGCGACCGCCGGTAGCCAAGCTCATGGACTACGGCAAGTTCAAGTACGAAGCCGCAGTCAAGGCGCGAGAGGCGCGTCGCAACCAGGCGAACACCGAGATCAAAGAGATGCGGTTCCGCCTGAAGATCGACGACCACGACTACGAGACCAAGAAGGGTCACGTGGTGCGCTTCCTCAAGGGAGGCGACAAGGTCAAGGTCACGATCATGTTCCGTGGGCGTGAGCAGTCCCGGCCCGAGATGGGCCGCCGGCTCCTCATGAAGCTTGCGGAAGAGGTTGCGGAATACGCCGTCGTGGAGAACGCGCCCAACCAAGAGGGACGCAACATGTCGCTCGTCCTTGGACCGCTGAAGAAGAAGGCGGAAGCCAAGGAGGAGCAGCGCAAGGCGCGCGAGGCCCAGAAGGCCGCCGCGGGAGCCGAGCGCGAGGCACGGCGCGCGCCACGCACGGGCGCCGTTCCGGTGGCCGACGCTGAGGTGGCCGAGGTGGCCGAGGTGGCTGAGGTGGCTGAGGTTGAGGTTGCCGAGACGGCTGAGGCCGTACCGGCAGCCAAGGCGACGCCCAAGGCAGCGCCCAAGCCCAAGGCAGCGCCCAAGCCGAAGGCGGCACCCAAGCCGCGTCCGGCGTCGGGCAAGTAGCGGTACGCCGCTCACAACTAGGTGTGCCCACCCCGGTGGGACGTAAGCGAAAGGTGGAGCCATGAGCCCCAAGAACAAGACGCACTCCGGTGCCAAGAAGCGCTTCAAGCTGACGGGCACGGGCAAGGTGAAGCACGCATCCGCGATGAACGTGCACAAGTTCCAGGAGAAGACGAACGCGCGCAAGCGCCGCGTGGCCGTTGACAACATCCTCTCGGATGCTGACTCCAAGAAGATCAAGAAGCTGTTGGGCAAGTAAGGGAGAACTGAGAAATGGCACGCGTCAAGCGGGCGGTCAACGCCCAGAAGAAGCGCCGTAGCACCCTCGAGCGGGCTCACGGCTACCGCGGTCAGCGTTCGCGCCTTTACCGCAAGGCCAAGGAGCAGGTCACTCACTCCATGGTGTACGCCTACGGCGACCGCCGTAAGCGCAAGGGTGACTTCCGCAAGCTGTGGATCCAGCGCATCAACGCTGCGGCCCGCGCCAACGGCATCACGTACAACCGCTTCATCCAGGGCCTCAAGGCCGCCGAGGTTGAGGTGGACCGCCGCATGCTCGCCGAGCTCGCGGTCAACGACGAGGCCGCGTTCGCCGCGCTCGTTGAGGTGGCGAAGAAGGCCCTTCCGGCCGACGTCAACGCGCCGGCTGCCTAAGCAGCAATGTCGGAACGCCCCGCAGGGGAGCCGCTGACCAACCCGCGCGCCGAGCGCGTGCGGAAGGTGGCGGCCCTCGCGGGGCGTTCTGCGCGTTCCAAGGCAGGAATGTTCCTCGCCGAGGGTCCGCAGGCGGTGCGTGAGGCGGTGCTGTACGCCGCCCCCCGCGTGCGTGACCTCTATCTCACGGCCGACGCCGCTGCCCGGTATGGCGAGATCGTCGCCGCCGCGCGCGCGGCCGGCATCTTTACGCATGAGGCCTCCGATGACGTGCTGCACGCGATGAGTGCGGACTGCCAGGGTGTGCTCGCGGTGGTGCGGGCATGGGACGTGGCTGCGGCTGCGGTTCCGCAGGACGCCCGGATTGTGGCGATCCTCGCGGACGTACGCGATCCCGGCAACGCCGGCACCGTCATCCGCACCGCGCACGCCGCCGGCGCCGACCTGGTGATTCTTGCGGGTGAGTCCGTTGACATCTTCAGCCCCAAGGTGGTGCGCGCCACCGCTGGCAGCCTCTTTCACGTGCCCGTGGCACGCGGAGTGTCGCTGGCCGACGCCGTTGATGCTGTGCGCGCGGCCGGGCTCATGGTGCTCGCGGCCGACGGCGGGGGAGACCTTGAGCTCCATCCAAGCCTCGACGCCCTTGCGCGTCCACATGCGTGGCTCTTTGGCAACGAGGCGCGGGGGCTTGACGGCGCTCAGGTGGCGCTCGCGGACGCCGCGGTGCGCATTCCCATGCCCGGGGACGCCGAGAGCCTCAACCTTGCGGCCGCGGCCGCGGTGTGTCTCTTTGCGAGCGTCTTTGCGCGGGGCGATCAGCCCGTGGGCAGACCGTAGTTGCCCCGGAACGTGGAGTGTTCGTACTCCGTGTGATAGCGACCGCGATTCTGCAGCTCGGTGATGACGTCGCGGAAGCGCTCCACGCCGTCGGGCTGAACGTCC